>Ga0070690_100000692_pt1 | contig 17281 bp, 4 predicted proteins | sample KBSS33HmetaG_FD_64671 | JGI IMG/M metagenome (GOLD analysis project Ga0070690, IMG submission 64671) | Switchgrass rhizosphere microbial communities from Kellogg Biological Station, Michigan, USA - KBS S3-3H metaG | ecosystem: Host-associated > Plants > Roots > Rhizosphere ... | reverse complement strand
GATCTCGGTCATCATCGCCTGGTTCGCCTGCTGCGCCCGCTCGACGGCCGCAACGCGCGCCGCCATCTCCGTGGTCACCCAATGAATGACGAAGGTCGTCGTCCCGGCCGTGGTCGTGATCAAGAGCCCCAGCGCCGCCACGATGGGTTTCCAGTTGTTGCCTTGGCGGCGATCGTTCATGGTCATCATGGGCCGTCGGTCTTGGCGACCGCGTTGACGGCGCTGACGACCGCATCAATCCCGCCGCTGGTCGCCGCCTTCGCGCCCGCGAGGTCGATGTGGATCTTGCTGGTGGCGTTGATCGTCTGGATGGCGGCATCCACGATGTTGAGGACGTGCGCCTTTTTCTCGGGGCCCGTCGCGCCCTTCATCTGCTCGGCCTCCGTGATGCCGTTGATCACGAGCGGGACCAGCGAGGCGATCTTCTCGCCGCCTTTGACGTTGACGAGCACCACCGGCGCCAGCAGTTTCACGAGGTCGAGCCATTTCGAGAGAGCCATCAGGTCCTCCACGGGAACGAGTTATGAATAGCGTCCTGACACCGAGCCTGTCTCACTCACATCACGGTCGGGGCGACCGTGTTTCCCAGCAGTGCGGGCAGGCCCGGTGTCAGGTTGGAGAGGTCGTGTGTCATACATGCCTACAGATGACGCCGTCCGGATCGAGCGCCACGTAGCCGGCCGGCGGCGTCGGCTGCGGAGGCCGCGCGCGCGCCATCCACGGGCCGACGACGTAGCAGCGCGAGTGCTGGTCGTCGGCGCCGGGCTCGACGATGCGGTTGTAGGGGCCGCGGGGGGCATCCGCCGGGTACGCGAGTAGGCCCGTCAGCAGCTCCTTCGCACACTCGCGCTCCACATCCGTCGGCAGCTCCAGGTGCTTGCCGCCCTCGAAGTGGAACGTCGCGCCCGCGCCGAGCAGGGAGCAGATCGCGCCGTGCGCGCGGTAGTCGAGCGCGCGCTGACGGGGATCGCCGCCGATCTGATCGGGGCGGATCGGCTCGTCACCCACCCACGGCCACGGCAGGCCGTTGTGCGGCTTGTTCGGGCCGGCGCCGTTGTAGTACTCCATCAGGTCGTGCGCCTTGCGCGCCCACGCGCTATCGCGCGGGGTGTGCGCGGTCCCGTAGTTGCCGAAGCACTGGGTCTCGTCCTCGTAGATGCCGCTGGCGTAGAGGTAGGGCGAGCCCTCGCAGACGTCGCGCAGCGCGTCGCAATTGATCGTCTTGTGCGTCAGCGGCTCATTGCCGATCTCGAGCAGCAGATTCGGGAAGTTCTGCGCGGCCAGCTCGTCGACGAGCGTCTGCGCCCACGGCAGGCGGTGCGGGTCGTCATCGGTGAGGAGCGTCAGCTCGACGTACCAGCCGTGCGTCCCGCACCAGCGGATGCACTCGGCGATGACGGCGTTCGGCGGCGTATCCCACGCCGCGTCGCCCCAATCCTCCCGCGGCACGTACGGCCAGATGCGGAGCGTGTTGTAGCCGGGGAACGCCGCGAGAAACGCCGTGACGTCGTCGCCACGCGCCCAGCGGTCAATGAACGGAAACGCCGAGACCCCGCGGTAGCGCCAGGCGGTGCCGTTCTCCTGCCGGAAGATCTGGTGGTCGCAGTACAGCCGGGCAATCGGCTCGACCGCGGCATCGGGCGTGTACGGCACCGCGACCGGGAGCGTGTCGAGCAGCGTCTTCACAGCTCCTCCACCGTGAGGTCGGCCGAGCAGTAGATGACGCCGTCTTGGTCGTACTCGATGAGCGCGCAGATGGTCCCGCCCGCGCGCAGGCGGAAGACGAGCCACGACTCGTAGGCCCCGCGGCCGACGACATCCCCGCCGCTCGTGTAGAACTGCTGGCAGACGTCGGCGCTGTTCGAGGTCGCGTCCGCGCCGAGAATCACGCCGGTCTTGGGGTGCGCGATCTGGTACCGGTCGTCCGGCTTCGACAGCTCGAACGTCTCGTCCTCCCCGACCGCCTCGCGATCGAAGTGGATCGGATAGCCGCGCCACATGCCCTGTCCGAGTTCGGCGGGATCAATGCGCGCGAAAAGGCCGGCCGGCCCACGCAGCGCGATCTTCTGCGGTGTCATATCGACATCTCCTCCATCGGGTGGTTCCGGGTCCGGCGGCTCCGGGTCCGGCGGGTCGCCGGGTTGCGGCGGCAACGGCGGCGGGCCCGGCATCGCCGCGTGGAGCTGCAGCCAGTCGTCGTGCACTTCCGGGTGGTCGCCGTAGCCGGTGGCGCGGCCGTAGCCGGAGAACGGCAACAGCGCGACGATCTGCGGGAAGTCGCGCACCAGGCGCGTGAAGACCGGGATCAGCGCGCGGATGTTGGTGGTGAGCGACGCGTTCGAGGTGTACTGCTGCGCGACGAGCGCCACGGGGCCCGGCGGCAGGGTGCTGAGCAGCCGGTGGAGATCGGCCTCGAAGGCGGCGGGCGTTTCCGCCGCGCCGCAGTACGCCTGCTGGCAGAGGACGCTACCGGGCGGGAGCTGCGGGTAGCGCGGCCAGCGGCGCTGGTCCCAATACGCGTACGGGACGTAGCCGCGCTGGTAGACGATCTGCGCCTGTCGCTCGACCTCCTCGACGGCGCCGCCGGACACGTAGTAGCCGACGTAGGGGCCGGGGAGTCCCTCCGTCTCCGACGTGACGATGACCGGATAGGACGCCGCGTCGATGCGGCGCACCGCGAGCACGCAGTTGGTCGGCGGCACCGGCGTGTTCGTGAACTGGAACCAGCCCAGCCACACCGGCCGCGTAATCGGCGGAATGACGATCGGCGCCTCGAAGGGCTCCCACGTCGGGACGACGCGCTGCGGGTCGACGTCGATGAGGTACGTGACGCTCTGTCGATTCGCCCGGAGCTTGACGATGTCGCCGGGGCCTTCGCCCTGCGTCCACGACGACGCGACGAAGAGGTCGTTGTTGATGGCGACGAGGTCGTGGCTGTAGGCCACGCCGCGGGTTTCGAGGACGTAGCCCTCGCTCGCGCCGTCGGGCTGCAGGATCAACCCCGGTCGCGCGTTCGTCCAGTAACAGAGCCAGGCGGTCCCGTCCGCCGTCGTCGCGATCCGCATGTTCATCGCGTCGGCGTAGAACGGGCGGAGCGGCGCGCGGCCGAAGGCGCCGCCGCGCCAGACGGCCTTGCCGCCGGGGAGCGCTTGCAGGTCGTAGGGATTGCGCGCGTCGGGGATCGAGATCCAGTCCGACGGGATCTCGCTCGGCCAGTTCACGTGCGCGGGTCGACTCGCGCCAGGCGGGATGATCGTGACGCCGTCGTACGACTGGTAGATCGACTTGAACGCGATGGTGCCGTCAAAGGCGACGTCGCCCATGCCGGCGCCGTAGAGGTCCGGGATCGTGCCGACCAGCAGCGTCGCGCGCGAGCCGTCCGGCGCTTCGCTCAGGGCGATCCATTGCCCGCCGCCACCGGCGATGGCGTTCGCGGTGTGCGGCGGCGACAGCGTCGTCGCAGTCGGCGCGCCGATGTCCCAGCGGCCGAGCAACGCCGAGGGCGCCTGCGCCACGACGAGCGCGGTGGGCGTGACGAACGCGCCGCGCCCATAGGTGGAGAAGGGGTAGTACTGCCCGTTGAGCGAACCGGGGACGCCCCCGGCGCCCATGATCACATCCCCGCGGCTACTAACTTTGGGCACGCAGCCTCTCAGGTCTTGATGAGGTAATTGAGAACGAGGTAGGGCGGGTCTTCGGGTCCCGTCGCCGCCGTTCCGCCGGAGTTGGTGGTGAGCGCCGTGCCGCTGCTGTCGGTCGGATTCGCCACGCCGGTGGTGACGTCATTCGCCGCCATGAACTGCGACGCGTCCGGGCCGGTGCCGCCGGAGTTGCCGACCTGATTGCGCCCGGTGACGCCGGGCGTGCTCAGCGTCGAGCCCCAGCCGTCGCGCGGCACCGTGTGCGTGTGCGCCGAGAGCGTGTGCGTATGCGAGTTGATGGTGTGGGTGTGGCTCGGCCCGGTGTGCGTGTGCTGAATCAACCCGCCGGTGGCGCCGAGCGTCGAGCCGGTGCCCGCCGCTGCCTTCCCGAGCGGGAAGCGCTGCCGAAGGTCCGGGAGGTTGAAGCTCGCGCCGCCGCCGCCGAACGTCGTGCCGATGACCGCCGAGAGCGCCGGATAGGTCGCCGTCGCGACGGACGACCCATCGCAGAGCAGCCAGCCCGAGGGCGCCACGGTCCCGCCGAAGGCGACGATGCCGCCAACCGGGATGTTGGACGCGGCCGGCGTCGCGGCAATCTGCGGGACTTGGACGTTGTCCTGCGTCCAGATGGTGTTGCCGAGACTGTCGGTGAGAACGAACTTGTAGCCGACGCCGTCTTGGATCCACACGTTGGCGCGGCCCGAGGCGTCGAGGATCGTCGGGTTGGCGTTGGGGACCGCCAGCCCCTGGTCGCTGTAGGTGGCGCGCGGCGTGCTCGTGCCGGCGGTGTAGCTATAGAGCTTCCCGCCGGACAGCGGAAAGCCGTTGGCGTCGTCCTCCCGGAACTTGATAAACGGTGCGGGGTATCCGGGCATTGGGCCACGCCACTCCGCGCGCGCGAGGCGCGCTGGTGGGCTATGGCCCGCTCGGCAAAGGCGGGGTCGAGCCTGGACGATGAGCTGGCGTCGTAGCCGAGAGAGGGCGAGCGGCCAGCGTGTGCAACGAGCGTAGCCGGTCTCAGGGACCGGCTCAAATCGGCGATTACTGGGCCACTAATGCCCGTTGGCGGAGGCGCTTGTGGAGGAGATCGCGCAGCGGCTCCGAGACCACCTTCTGCCGCACCGCGTCGCGCAGCCACGTATCAAACACCTCGCGCCGCATCGACTGACGCGCATCGAGGAGGATCGCCACCTTCTCCGGGTTCGAGGTGGCCGACAGCAGCGCGTCGGCAATCGTGTCCGACTCGCCGCGGACCAGCGAGCGCCGGAACTTGTTCTGCAGGCGCCGCGTGATTTCGGCGCGTTTCTTCGGATCGCGTTCGCTGGCGTACAGCTCGTGCTGCACCTCCTGCGCCATGCGGATCTGTGTGCGAGGATTCTGCTGGGCCGCGGGCAACGCCCGATACTCGGCGATCTTGCGGTTCATCGCCTTGTTCTCGGCCAGGCGTCCCGCGGCGCGATCCGCCTCGATCCCCGCGCCCACGTCGCGCCGATGCTCCAGCTCGCCGTAGTTGGTGACGCGGAGGAACCGCCCCACCGCGTTGGAGATGACCGGCAGGTCGAGGAAGACCTGACCCGGCGTGCGCGTCGTGGGCTTCGATTCACCGCCGTAGAACTTGTAGATGATGTCGGCCCCGAACTGCTTGGCCTCCCAGCCGAGGAACTTCCCGAACGCGTCCCAGTTCTGCGAGCCCTTCGCGAAGCGCGCCTTCTGCTCGTCCTCGGTCAGGAGGTTGCGCCCGCGGAAGTAGTCGTACGGGTTCTGCTTGGCGGCGTATTGCCCCGCCGTCGACAGGATGTCGAAGATGGGCGCCATGCTGGGGATCTGGCCCTGCGTGTAGTTGACGATGTCGGCGATGGTCTGCAGCACGCCCTCATCGCGCCGCCCGACCGCGGCCTCCAGCAGCTTCCAGGCGAGCCCGCCGAGGAACCGCCCGGTGTCATCCTGCGGCAAGCGCAGATAGATCGTGTTGCCCTCGGCGTCCTCGCCGAACGGGATGACGATGTAGTTGGTGAGGTCGTAGCGACTCGCGCGCCGGAGCAACTGGCCGGCCCGCGCCAAGAACGGCACCTTGGCGAGCGCACGCTCCAGCCAGTTCGCGTCGTCATCGCCACCGCCGGCCGCGCTGCCTGCCGCCGCCATGAGCGCGGCCATCATCAGGATCTTCGGCACGAGGTTGACCGCCGCCGTTTTCCACACAAACCCCGACCGCGTCGTCGGCCCGACCGCGACTTCCAGATCCGTGCGCCAGCCCTGCGCGACCGCATTTGAGAAGAGGAAGAGGTTGTTGGTCACCGGCGTCCATGTGCCACCGGCGAGGAAGTCCGGGCTCCCCACGCGCGTGCGCAGGAAATGGCGCTGCTCCGCCGTCAGGTCCGCCACCGAGCCCTCGCCCATGTACTCGTACATCATCGCGGCCTTGGGCAGGGTCTCGAAGAAATCGCCGGCATTGCGCATCCCGTTGGCGAGCGCGACGATCGGCCGGAGCAGCGGGTGCCGTGCCTTATTGAACGACCCGGCGCCGTAGCGCGCGAGGATGTTGGCGATCTGCGTCTCCTCGATCGTGTGGCCGTGGAACGTGTCGTTGAACGTCGTCGAGAGGATCCCCTTCTCCTCGGCGGTGAGCAGATGCTCCCAGGCCTCCAGCTGCGCCGCGGTGGGCTTCTCCGACAACCCGAACGCGCGCAGGCGCGCCAGCGGCACGGCCTGCCAGTAGCGCTTCATCAACTGCAGCATCGAGACGTTCGGCGTGTTCTTCCACGTCCGGATGAAGTCGCGGTAGACGTTGAAGCCCATGAAGCCGGGGTTGTAGGTCGTGTAGACGCGGCGGAACGGATCGTTGATCATCCGCAGCGCCGAGATGACCTTCGAGTTCTCCTCGACGGTGTGGTTGTCCAGCGAGTCGGCGATGTAGGGATCGACGTACTTCCCCATGAGCCGGCCCTTGACGTAGTAGGTGACCAGGCGCAGATCGGCGTGCTCGCCCGTCGGCTCCAGCGGCTTGCGCTTCTTGTCGTTCGTGACCAGCGCGTTCTTGATGTCGCCCCGATGATTCGCCATCAGGTAGTCGAACGCCTTGACCTTGACCTTCTGGTGCTCGGTCGCGCGCAACGTGACCATCGTGCGCAAGATCGTCTGATCGGCCGGGTTGGCGATGTCCTTCAGCGTGCCGATCTGCGTATGGATGCGCGAGGTGATCGGGTCCTTCAGGTGTTCGATCGTGCGGAAGGTCGCGTAGTACTGGTTCTCGTCGACCTTCTTCCACGTCGCGTCGGTATAGAGCCCCGCCTCGTACGCCTCCTTGGCGACGGCCTTGACCGCGGCCCGGAACGCGTCGGCCCGCGCGATGAGGACGGCCCGCTGCTCCGGCGTCTGCTTCTTAAGCAGGCTCTCATACAGCTCCTGCGCTTCCTTCGGCGCATAGCCGCGAGGATTCGCAATCTCCGTGCGGTCGCCGGCCCCGACGCGCTGATACATCAGCACTTCGCCGAAGGTCTTCCAGTCGATGCCGTGCGCGTCGAGGTCGGCCTTGAGCGGCACGATGTGGCGCTGCAGCCAGGCCTTCGCGCCGCCGCCGAGTCGATAGGTCCGCTCCGACAACGCGTAGAAGGGGTTGTCCTCGGACGCGATGGTCTTCCCCGCCTGACGGTCCGCCTTGAGCCGCGCGATGAAGGGCGCGTGCTTGTCGACGTGCTGCGCCATCAGGTGCATCCGATGCTCGGCGAAGGTCGTGGTCTGACCCGCCTTCGCGCGATCGCGGGCGACCGACTCCGCGTCCGCCACCCCGAACATCCCGCGGACACCTTCGCGCCGCCGCTCGATGAGTTCGTCGCGCGTGCCCGCCATCTGTTCCCACGTCGCAATGAACGCGGCCTTGACCTCGGGCTTCTGGCCGATGTGCTCCTCGAATTGCTTGAAGAAGATCGGCGCGTCGGTCTTCAGCTTGCCGGGGTTGTTCAGGAGCACCGAGAGCGCATCGGCGTACAACTCGCGCGCGCTGTTGCGGTACTTCTTGAAGAACGCGGGCGCCTTGTCCGGGTCCCACGGACGCCAGTCGGCGGAGAGCTTGATCAGCTCGGCGCGGACCGCCTTGTTCTTGATGGTGGTCCCATCGGCGGCGGTGAACTCGCCCTGCATGAAGCTGCGCAGCGACCGCAACCGGCCGAGCAGGTTCCCGCGCTTGAGGGTCTTGTCGGGCAACCAGTCGACGAGGTGCCCGATCTCGTGCGCGAGCGTCGCCGCGAGCTGCCGCTCCTGCCCCGCCTTGAAGAGACTCGCCGTCAGGCGAATCCCCTGCGGGCCGAACATGCCGCGCGTCATCGGATTGCGGAAGCGACGGACGACGCGCGGGGTGTTGATCAGGTCGCGCGCCAAGTCGACCAGCTCCGGGAACTCGATGGCGTGCAGCGGCCGGCCCAGCATCTCGGCCGGCGTCTGCGGGAAGTTGGGCCCCTCGTGGAGGATTTCGCCGGGCCGCATCGGCGCGCCGCGACCGCTCGGCGTACCGCCCGCGCTCTCGCCCCCCTCGGCCATGTCGCTGGCCAGATCCTCTTCGCCCTCGGTGCCCTCGCCCTCCGTCTCGATTTCCTGTTCTTCGCCGAGCCCCAGCTGGCGATTGATGTCGTCCAGCCGCGCCTGCGCCTGGTCGTACTCCGCCTGCTGGGGGAACGGGGTGTTGAGGAGCTTGTCGAAGGTCTCCAGCTGCGCCTTCGCGCGCCGCGCCTCTTCGTTCCAGTAGCCGACGGACGCGGCGACGCGCGTGATCTCGTTGTCCATCTCGGACGCGAGTCCCTGCCCCTGCCGCCAGTCCAGCCCGCCGCGCGCCGTGTCCGCGCTGCTCGGCACGAACATGGAGAACTCCCGCTGCGCGTACTTGCCCTGTTCGTTGCCGGCGTACCGTCGCGGGGGATCGTCGGGATGCCGTAGGACCAGCATCGGTTCGCGGTGCTTGTTGGCGACGAGCCAGATATTCAGTCCGCGCATCGTCCCGAGCTGCTTGGGGTCGTAGTAGTCGACGTAGAGCCCCGGATGCGCCTCGTTGCCGCGCGTCTCCTCCTGCACGAGCGCGAGGAGCTTCTCGCCGATGACCTTCGGCCCTTCGAGGACCTCGTCGCCGATCGTCGCGGTGACGCGTTCGAGGCGCGGCGTGATCGGTTCGTTGAGCTGCGTCAGTTCCTTGGCGGACTTCTCCGCGAGGTCGAGGATCTGCTGTTGCCCGCCGCGCATCCAGCGCGCTTCGCGGACCTGGTCCTCCCAGCCGGCGTGCACCAGCCGCAGCCGTTCGGCTTCCTCCGCGGCCTTCCCCTGCTCGATGATGAGCGGGTTGCCCGTGGCGACGGCCTTGAACGTGCCGGCCGTGAGCACGGTGTTATCGAGGTCGAGCGAGAGATTGCGCTGCTCGATCTTCCCCTTATAGAAGTCGGCCAGGAACTTGGCCTTCGCCTCGTTCAGCTGCCACATATAGGCGTCCATGCCGAACGCCGTGCCTGCCCCCTGCGTGATGTAGTTGCGGACCTTGACGCGGAAGTTGGGGTCGTAGAGCGGCTTGCCCGGCGTCGCGAACCAGTTCCCCTGTCGGAGGATGCGGCCGTAGCGCTGCTCGGTCTCCGAGGGCTTGTAGGTCGGGTCCGCGTTCAGCTCCGCCACGAGACGGTCCTGCACGTTCATGCCCGTGGCCATCGTGTCGCTCGACCCCAGCAGCACGCGGATCGTGCCCTCGCGCACCTTGCGGAACAGCGCCTTGCGCGCGGCGTCGCGTTGCTTTTTCGGCAACCGGTTCACGTCGTGGATGAACGCGACCTCGGAGGCCTTCACGGCACCGGTCCGCACCAGCTTGCGCTTGAAGTCGGTGTAGAGGTCGTAGCCGCGCAGCAACTCGGCCGGCGTCAGCGGGCGCTTGACGCGCGCGCCCGCGGCGGGATCCCACACCTCTTTCGTCGCCGGGCGAATCTCGGACCCCGGCGTGCCGCGGTCCATGAACACGAGGATCGTCCCGCGATTCGCCTTGTGCTCGTTGAGGATGTCCGCCGCATCCTGCACCATCACGTTGATCTTGCTGCCCGGATCGTCGCGCTCGGTGCGATCGATGAGGCGCTGGTCGAGCGCCGACAAGCGGCCGTCCTGCGTAATCGCCGCCATGTTGTCGAGATGGCGTTGGCGCGGGTCGAGGTGGTCGGCGCGGTCTTCCAGCTCCTTGAGATACATCAGCTGCCGCTCGGTCGCCGGCACGGCGACGGCCGTGACCTCGTCGTCCTGCAGCAGGGGCCGCGCCTCTTTGATCTCGGGCAGGTCGTCGATCATCTTGACGTCGGCGACCTGCCGGAACATCTGCCCCAGGTCGGGGAGATTGCGGAACTCACTGAGGCGCGCCCGCGCGCTGATCCCGGTGCCGCTCGGATCCAGTTCGGCCTTGATGGTGATGAGGCCGAACTGCTGCAGCCACGCGTCGAAGCTCTTGAGGCCCGCCTGCTCCAGCGTCTGCTCCTGCAGCAGCTTCTGCATGACGTAGATTTCCGCCATCGAGTTCGACACCGGCGTCCCGGTGGCGAAGAAGACGTTGCGGTAGTTCGTCAGCTTGTTGATGTACCGCGTCTTCAGGTACATATCGGTGGCGCGCTGCACGGGGTCGCCCGTGTTGCTCGGGATCCCCGCGGCCTGCTGCCGCGTGTGGAAGTAGAGGTTCTTGTAGTAGTGCGCTTCGTCGACGAACATCGCGTCGACGCCGAGCTGCTCGAACGACAGCATGTCGTCCTTCGGCCGATTCAGCAGCTTATCCAGCGTCGCCTGGATCTTGTCGCGCATGTTCTCCAGCTGCTTGATGTGCGGCGGCGTGCGGCTGTCCCGCTGATTCGAGCGGCGGCTGGTGCCCCGCTGCTCGTCCACCTCGGCTTGATAGGCCTCGATGATCGCGGTCTCGATTTCGTCGAGCAGCTCGCGGTGATACGCCTGCTCCGCTTCGCGACTGATCGACACCTTCACGAACGCCGACATCGGCATGATGATGCCGTCCCAGTTGCCCGAGGCGATGCGCGCGGTGAAGCGCTTGCGGTTGTCTTTCTCGAGATCCTCCGGTCGGGCGATCAGTAGCTTCGCGTTCGGGTAGTACTGCAGGAACTCGCTCGGCGCCTGCGAGATGAGGTGGTTCGGGACGACGTAGAGCGGCTTGCGCGCGAGGCCCAGCCGACGCAGCTCCATCCCGGTGCCCGCCATCCACAACGACTTGCCTGCGCCGACCACCCATGCCGCCAGCGTGTTGCCAAACTGCAACGCGCGCGCGATCCCGTTGCGCTGATGCGAGCGGATCTTCTTCTGCCAGTACTCCGCCATGCCGGGGAACGTCAGGTACGACCCATCGACGTGCGGCTCGACGAGCGCGTTGTAGCGGTCGTTGTAGGTCCGCACGGCCCACTGCCGCCGCTCGGGGTTCTCGTTGAACAGCCACTCCGAGAACGCCTTGTGCAGCTCCTCGCGCTTGTTGCGCGCCAGCGCCGTCGCCACCGTGTTGATCGCCCGCGCGCCCGTGTCGGGGTCCGGCGCATCCCGGATCGTGATCCGGCGGTCATTCAGCGCCGCCATGAGCAGCGTCTTGAGGTTGACGTCGGGGGTCGCGAACGTCGCCGTGTGCGCGCCGGCCGGGCCGTCGATGTGCCACTTCGCGCTGAACGGCGAGGACGTGACCGTCCACTGCAACTGGCGCGTGTTGGCGATGTGCGCGATGAAGTCCTGCACCATCTCGGGCGGGATCCACATCGCGCCGAGGCGCACGTTGATCTTGTGGGCCTCCAGATCCGGCGGGAGGACGGCCTTGAGGCGCTCGACGGCTTCGTCGTAGCGCGGGTCGAGTTTCGCGGCGGCTTCCGCTTCGGCGAGCTTCACGCGCACGTTGCCCGACAGGTACTGCGCCGGCAGTTGCCATCCGCCCGGCGTGTCGATAATCAGACCGGCGGTGTGGAGCTGGGTGGTCGCCTCTTCCGCCGAGATGCCGAGCAGTTCGCCGGCTCGGTCGAAGTCGAGGCGCCCCTTCTCGCCGAGCACCAGCTGCAACGCCTGGTCGGGCGACGAGGCGGATCGCGCCGCGCGCTCGGCGCCCATCGTGCGCGTCGTGAAGACGGCGGTCTTCTCCGCCTTCTCGGTCTCGACGTCGTAGTCCTCCAGCGACAGCAGGAGGGCGATGTCGGGGTCTTCGCGGAAGACGGCCCAGTTCTTTTCCTCGGAGATGTAGCCGAACTTCTTGACGAAGGCGTCGTAGCGCTTCGTCAGATCCGCTTGCGCGGCCTCCACCGCCTCGGTGGTGGCGTCGGGCGACGCCATCAGGTCGTAGACGTTCCGCAAGGCGGTGCGGAGCGGCAGCAGCCCCATGACGCGCGCGGCGTCCGTGGCGCTCAGATCCACGGGCGTCACCTTGCCGTCGATGATCTGCGCGATGCGCCCTTCGTGTTCGAGGAACTCGAACGGGCGGGTGCCGACCGGCGGCATGGTGTCGGTGAAGGCCTCCAGCGTCGGGCCCGCGGGATCGAGGTTGATGACGTCCGCCGGCAGGGACGCGATGGCGCCCTTCAGTTGTGTTTCGAGGTGCCCGGTCGGCTCGACGTTGTAGGTGTTCTTCGCCCGCATCTTGCCGGTCGCCGTGTGCTCGCCGAGCACCATCTCGGGGTGCGCCACGAAGTACTCGTTGACCGGATGCGCGAACGTCTCGCCCTTCTTGTTCTTGAGCCCCTCCAGCTTCGGCGCCGCCATCCACGGGCCGGCGTGCTTCGCCTCCTCGCCCTCCAGGCGCTTGCGCAGGAAGATGATGTCGGTGACGACCGCCGTGCCGGCGTTGCCGTGGAAGGTCGTCCACGGCATCCGGATCGCACCCAGCAGATCGGCGCGGCTGGCGAGGTATTCGCGCACGCGCTGGCCGGTCTCGTCGGTGGCGTCCATCGTCCCGTGCGACGTGATGAACGCGACCAGGCCTCCGGGCGCGACGCGGTCGAGCGCCTTGGCGAAGAAGTAGTTGTGGATGCGGCGCCGCAGGAACGCCGGGCCCTGGAACGCCGTGTCGGTGATCGGGATGTCGCCGAAGGGGACGTTGCTGACCGCCACCGCAAAGTGGTTCGACGGCAGCTGCGCCTCCTCGAAGCCGGCGTTCTGTGTGAAGGCGCCGGGATAGAGGGCCTGCGCGATCTGCGCGGTGATCGGGTCCTTCTCGACGAGCGCGAACGTCAGCGCGCCGCGCAGGTCGGCCGGCGCCAACCCCACGAAGTGCCCGATGCCGGCGCTCGGCTCCAGCGCCGACCCGTGTGTGACGCCGAGGTGGCGGACCGCGTCCCACATCGCGCGCACGACGGTCGGGGAGGTGTAGTGGGCGTTCTGCGTCGAGTTGCGCGCGCGCTTGTACTCCTCGCGCGTCAGCAGACCTTCGAGGATGCGGTTTTGGTCGTACCAGTACTGGCCGGTCGGCGCGTCGGAGGCTGCGGCCTCCTCGTCGACGTCGTCCTTCCACGGCTCGAAGATGCGCGAGAGTCCGCCCCAGCCGACGTACTGCACGAGCGCGCGCTGTTCATCGGGCGTGGCGCCGCGCTGCTCGGTCGCGAGCTGCTTGAGAATCCGGATGGCCGCGAGGTTACGCGCGACGCGCTGGGGCTTGCTGCCGGTGCCGATGGCGTCGGCATCCGTGATGGTGTAGAGCGCCGGGGTTAGTCCGGGGTCTTCTCCGGGTCCGGGAACAGCTCCGCGTTTGCCAGTTCGCGCGCCTGGTCGAGATTGAGGCCGTGACGCAGCACCAGATCCCGCTCCTGTGCCGCCGCCCGCGCCAGCAGGGCGTCGACCTCCTCGTCCGCCAGATCCGGATTCGCCTGTTTCACTGCCTGCCACAGGGCCGTTCGGCTCGGCATCGGGGGCTGCTCCTTGCTCCTTAGTATACGCCTCGACCTCGGCCGCGACGGTCGGCCGGGTCTGCGCCAAGACGGCCTTCAGGGCGGGACCGAACTGCGTCCCCTTGGCGAGTTCCTGCGTCAGCGGCCACGCCACCTCGAAGTAGCGCTCGGCGTCGGCGTCCTCGCCGAACGTCTCCCGGAACGCCAGCGCCGCCTCCCGGAAGTTGAGGATGCCGGTCTGGACGAAATTGCGCGCCAGCTTGACGACCTTGGCAACGAGGGCGGGGTCGAGCGGCGTGTTGGCGCCGACGCGGCCCAGGTCCTTCTTGATCGACTTGACCAGCTCCTCGCGTTCCTTCAGCAGCCGCTCGCGCTCCGCTTCGAGGGCGATGCGCTCCGGGCTCTTCGCCGGTTCCGCAGCCGGCGCCTTCGCGGGTTGCGAGACGGCGGGCCGCGACGCAGGGGCGACGGTCGGCCCCGCGGCCGGCGACGCGATCGGCACGTTCTTGCCGCCCTCGAATCGGTGCGTGACCGGGTCCGTCGTTTCGACCGCGCGCGTGTCCTTTGCTCCGAACCAGCGGTCGAGCAGCTCCTGCCCGGACGCCTCCGCTTCGGCCTTCGTGGCAAAGCGCAGCCCGTTGCTGGCCCAGTCGCCCGCGACCGCCTGCATCTCCGCTTTCCAGCTCGTCGTCGCGGCCGGAGCGGCCGGCGCCACGGTCGGCGGCGCCGGCTCTGAGCCCTTCGCCGTTCCGGTGTGGTCGACCCACTTCTGCAGCGCCACCGAGAGGTCGCGCATCGCCTGCGATTTCGCGTGCGTCTGGTTGTGCGGCGTGAGCCGGCCGAGGGCCTCGTTGATGTAGAACACCCGCATCCGCCCCTTCTCGCGGATGCGCGCGCGCCACGCGCCTGCGTTCTCCTTCACCGGCCCGGAGCCCTTGTACTTCGTCACCTTGAAGCCGAGCGCTTCGAGGTACTTCTTGATCGTCTTGAACGAGGCCGGGTCCACCGTGTTGATCGGGCGCTGCGCCTCGACCGCATGGACATACGGCCACAGCCGGTCGATCGCCTGTTGCGCGCGATCGATCGTGTGGTACTCGCCTTCCGACACGATGCGCGCGCCGTGGCGAATCGTCGTCGCGTAATACGGATGGTTCCCCTGCATCCGGAAGGCGATGCGCGCCGTGAATGCGTCGTCCTGCACGTAGACCTTCGCGACGCCCGTCGGCTGGATGTCCGACAAGTCCCGCGCGCCCGCGGGACGCGTCGCCTCGCCGGTCCACGCCACGAGTCGCGCCGGCTCCACCGCAAACGCCGCCTCGTCGTCGGGCTTGATCTCGACGCGGCCATCCTCCAGCACGCGCTCGACCAGCACGCGGTCGCCCTGGAAGTTGGCGACGTCGCCCCTCGTCCACGGGCCCGCCGTCTTCGCCGTCGCCTCGGGGGCCTCGAACAAACTCCCCTGTCCTTCGCGGCGCTTCAGCTCGCGGTCGAGCACGCCTTCGAGCCGATCGAGCACCTCGGCCGATGTGTCGTAGCGGTAGAGTTCGCTGTCGAGTTCGCTGAGCGCGTACTTGCCCGTCTCCTCGCGCAGGGCCTCGATGCCCTTGAGGTGCGCGCGCACGTCCTCGATCGGCATCTCCCGCACGAGGGTCGGGTTGCCGTCGATGGCAGCGACCGCGGCTTGGAGCAGCCCGTATTCCTCGTCGGGATCGAGGCGCGCGCGGTCTTCGCGCTGGTCCTCGATCAAGTAGCGGTACGCGGCCAGGTCCTCCGCGGCGTCGCGCTGCGGGACTGGCAGGGCCCGCACGTACTCCTCGGCGGCGGCGCGGCTATAGAACGGCTCCTCGACGCGCTTGCCGTCCACATCGAGCAGGAACCGATCGGTCTTCGGGTCGTGCGCGATGCGGACCTTACGCCCGTTCATTCGCGTCGTCAGCACGAACGGGGTCGGCGGACGCGAGACGGGCGCCTTGCCCTTGGCCGGCTTCGGCGGCGCGGCGGGCGCGGCCTTCGGGCGCAAGTTGAGGCTGTCGACCATGCGGAGCGCGTGCTCGGCATCCTCGGCGGTGCGTTCCCAATCGCGCCAGTTATCGGTCTGCGGGATGTCGTGTTCGTCGAAGTACTGCTCGTACTCGTTCCACAGCGCGCGCGCCGTCCCGATTGTGGCGAGGTCCTTCGCCTCCGCCGCGGTCCGCTTCGAGATGGCGGTGTCGACGCGCTGGAGCGCGGTCCGCACCACCCCAAGTCGCTGCTTGAAGCCCTTGTATTTCTTGGCGTGCTCGGGCTCTTTCAGCTTGTCGGACTTCGGTCGCGTGACCCCATAGCCGCCGGCCTGCGACGTCGCCGGCCGTGACTTCGGCGGCGCCTTGGGCACCGCGGACAGCGAGCTGGCCAGCACGGTCGTCAGGTGGGTCACGCCCCCGTCGAGCGTCTCGATGATCCGATAGGCTGGGCCTGCTGGTAGGTAGACGTGGCCGGTGTCCGGGTCGACGGTGCTGGGATGCGTCGGGTAGAACTCCTGCACGGTGACCGGCTTCCCCTCATACATCGCCGTGCTGCCGAACTGGAACGCGCGTTCAATGCCCTTCGGTTCTTGGGTGGCGATGACCTCCGTGCGCGCCTGCTGCAACGTCTTCGTCGATGCCGCGCTGCGGTCGTACGCGATTTCATACAGCGCCACGAGCACTGGCGCCATCCCCTCCGATTCGATGGTTTCGCCGGGCTCTAGGGGTTTGGGGTTGGCTTTGATGTTGGCGATCGCCTCGTGCTGCGCCCGCTCGATCGCCGAGCCGCCGAACAGCTCGTCGACCTTCCCCGCCTTCTGCGCGCGTAGCGCATCCGCGCGACTGATGCCGGTCGCGTCGAAGACCCGCTGCAGCTCCTCCTTCGTGAAGTCGTCCCACTCCCCGCGGAAGAACTGGCCAGCCAGCCCGACCTGGGTCGCGGCGTCGTCGACCTCTTCGCCGGCATCGCCCGCCGCGATGCGGTCGATGCGATGTTTCAGTTCGTTCTGCGCCGGCCGGCCCTCGACGAAGAACGCATTCGCGCGCGAACTGTCGGTCGTCACGCGCGCGCGCGGGAACACCGCGAGGACCTTCTCGACCAGGTGCTGCTGGCGCTTGTTCGTCTCCCCGACGCCGAGGAAGTGGAAGCCGTACTCGCCGTAGGGGTCGACGCGCGACTCCTTGATCATCGCGAGCATGGCGTCGAGCTGCTCGTCGGAGATCGCGCCCATGTTGCCGGGCAACCCGATCATGGCGCCGTCGAACTGCCGGAAGACCTCGACCGCACGCGCGGCCATCGTCGGGCCGACCTGCACCGGCACGACCACGTTGATCCCCTTGCCGAGCAGAGCATTGATCTGGTCGGCGTACTCGTCCTGAATCTCCTTCGTCTCCTCGGGGAAGGACCGCGGGACCGCGCCGTCCGCGCCGCGCTTGACGATCGTGTTGGGGTCGTTCTTGTCGACGAACACCGGCGCGACGTCGGGCGCCACGACGTAGAGGTTCGCGGCCTCCCCGTCGGCCTTCTCGATGTCGTCGGCGAGCCCGGTGTAGACCGACAGCACGGCGTCGAAGTTGATCCCCGGCACGCCGCGCCCGTCTTCGATCTTGGTCGTGCCGAAGGCGCCGGAGTCGACAAACCCGTTCCCGCCGTCGACGATGTGCGCGACAAACTGGTCGCGTACCGGCCCCGTCATGCCGAGCGCCGTGACGCCGACGTCGTGTCCGGCCTTGATGAAGCCGGCGAGGTCGGCCGGCGCACGCTGATTGCCCGACCGGA
>Ga0070690_100000683_pt1 | contig 17353 bp, 22 predicted proteins | sample KBSS33HmetaG_FD_64671 | JGI IMG/M metagenome (GOLD analysis project Ga0070690, IMG submission 64671) | Switchgrass rhizosphere microbial communities from Kellogg Biological Station, Michigan, USA - KBS S3-3H metaG | ecosystem: Host-associated > Plants > Roots > Rhizosphere ... | reverse complement strand
GATCCCAGCGGTGCGGAAAACTTAAGACGAATACATGAGCGCAGGTATGCCGGTGCCATGATGGTGTTGTCAGGACCTTCTATGATGCCTGTTGTGAATGACATCTACGCCAGCGGCGCGGGCGTGAGCCGCGTTGTCCGATCACCGATCGCTATCAATGGTCACTATGATTTTGGGGATCTGGAATCCAACATCCAGACTCTTATTAGTGAGGCGCGACATCGGAAGATGTGTCACGCCTCAATCGCACAGCGGGCCTATGAACTCTATGAAACTGGGGGTAGACGGGAGGGCCACAACGTGCAGGATTGGCTGCGAGCGGAGCAAGAGCTTGCGGGAAGTCTCGGTACGAGAACACATGTGCGGGTAGACGATGCCGGTACGAATGTGTGATCAAAAGAGGCGGTAAGGAAAGTTTCAGCGTGGACAATTTCATTCCATCGGTTTTGCTATGGTTGGCCCATCATCCCTTCGGCGCGGCCACGATGGTGTATGTGGCAAGCATCGTCGGCGTATTGTTGTATGCCTATTTCGAGCCTCGGGACCGGGTTAACAGAGCACCATTCTAGCGCTGCTGTATCCTCACCAGCCCTGTAAGTGACCCTAACACCTTCTCTATCATAGAAAAACTTTTCACCTCAAGAAGGGCGCTCCTCCTCGCGTCCCTTCCGCGTCGTTCGAAAACCGTATTCTTCCTTAGGCTTCCCATCAAATGGTTGCGAGTTCGGCGTTCCTTGTGATTCGTCATGTGAACTCCCCCAGGATATGCCAAGGGCGCAGCGGTCGGCACGATTGGTGGGGGCGATTGGCTGAGATGCCGGCCGCGGTAATCGGCGCACAAGAAGAAGGCTGCGGACGCGTGTTTGGGTACGTTCCCACGCTTCCGCACAGTGCGACCTGTGCGTATTCGCTCAACCCTCCTCGCTTGGATAATCCGAAGAGGCGGAAATCACGCGGATTCCCCTACGGGCATGTGCCTTGCCCCATAAATAACCGCCGCTCATGGCAGGGAGACTGGAAAGTGAAGATGCGCACCCTCATGAACCGTTGCGGAGACCGAGAGTTGTTGTGGGCCCTGATGGCTCTGGTAGGAGCAATAGTGGTCGCTATTAACAGCTGACCATACTTGAGCTGCCAAACGTGCTCTAACAGGACCTTCAACTCCGCCCTTCCGTCGCACCGTTTCACACGTTGCCTCCATCGTCGCCCTCACAGTACGTGCGCCGCACCCCATCGTGCGCTCTTCGATCCTAGAATTTGTTCACGCGCCTCCAAGACACCGTTGAGCTGTTTGCGTGCAGTAGTTCTCGTGGCAGAATCTTTTCAAGCAACGATCTTCATTCGAGTTAGAAAGAGGGGAATCTGCTAGTCCCGTCGCCGGCAGCCGCGATTTATTTTGAGTTCAGGATTCCTGGCTAGGTTTTTACTCGAATGAGGAGGGTTCACCATGCGAGTTCGCCCTGTGTCTCTCGTGTCCGTGCTTTTCGGTCTTTCCCTTGTGGCAGCATCGACCGTCTGGGCCGATGAAAAGCCGGTCGTACCACACCAAACTCTTCAAGGCACCGTTGTCGAAAAGGCCGGCAGCCCCGCGGTGAGGGTGCCGAACGGCACGACCTACCAGCTCAATGAGAACCGGGCGCTCCGGCATGGTCATGACATGCCGAAGATTGGAGACGAAGTCACCGTCGTCATCGATGAAAACAACATGGTGTTGGAAGTCCATCCACCGAATACCAAAGGGGCGCACCGGTTCGTCACGGGCGAGATCGTTTCCATGGGAATTTTGCAACGAGAAATCAGGTTAAAGACCCCGGAGGGCGAAAAGACCTTTCCCTTGGAAAAACAGGAAATGACGTCTTCCATCAAAGACGGAGCACTGGTCAGGGCGGAAGTGAACGAGGCGGGGAGCATCATCGATCTCCATCCCGTGAAATAGGCGGGAATGACTTCGGACGCATGTGATCTGGCGGGGAGTTTTTGAACGCACTCCGGGCCTGCTGAAGGCTAGGGATTCCCCCAGTACCTCCGGAACTCGTCAGGACGCAGGCTACGCAGCATGGGGCGTAAACTCGAAACCGCGCACATCTCCTTTGGGCTCGTCACCATCCCGGTCGGCATTTACTCTGCCATCGACGAACAGGACATTCATTTCAATCAGCTCCATGCCCCTTGTGGAAGCCGGATCAAACAGCAGCGGTTTTGTCCCGTGTGTCAGCGCGAGGTCAAGTATGATGAATTGGTCAAGGGGTATGAAATCGCAAAAGATGAATATGTCCGCATCGACCCCGACGAATTGGACCGGCTTCAGGCAGCGGAAAGCGAAGCCATGCAGATCTTGGAGTTCGTGCCGCTGAGCGCCGTTGATCCCATCTATTTTGAGAGCACGTACTACCTGGGACCCGAAAAACAGGGGGAGAAAGCCTACCAGCTCCTGGCGCAGGCGATGGAGGACATGAAGCGCGTGGCATTGGCCAAATATGTCTGGCGTGGAAAAGAGAGTTTGCATGTCGTCCGTTCGATCAACGGTCGCCTGCTCCTGCACCGGATGTACTATCAGGACGAGATCAGGCCGTTCGAAGAAGCGCCCAAGCAGGATCAAAAACCCCCCGCCGCCGAGCTGAAGCTGGCCGCGCAGCTGATCGAATCAATCTCCAGCGACACCTTTGATGCGGGCGCATATCGTGACGACTACCGGCAACGCGTGCTGGAGCTGATTGAAGAGAAAGCCAAGGGGAAAACCATCACCTTGGCGCCCAAGACCGCCGTGCGTGCCACCGAAGTGGTCGATCTGATGCAGCGGCTCAAGGAGAGTCTCGCGCAAAACGCGCAGAAGAAAAGTGCCCGTTCACGGGCGTTGCCCGCGCAGGCGGCTCGAGAATCCGCCAAACGGGCGTCTTCCGGGAGACGATGACCGGCGAATATTCCGAAGCCGATCTCCGCCGCATTCTCCATCTGGATGGATCTCAGTTGCGGGCCTGTCTCAGGGCTGCGCTCCTGCCCGTGTCCCGCCGGGAATCCGCTTGCACCTACTCTTTTCAGAACCTCGTGGTCTTGCGTACGGCGAAAGGCTTGACCGACGCCGGTGTCTCGGTCACCCGCGTCCGGAAGGTGCTCGAATGCCTTGAGCGGCAACTCGGAGAGGAATCATCCATCTCGAGCCTGAAAATCTATGCGTCCGGAAAACGCGTCGTCGTGTGGGACGGCGCCTCCCGGTGGCAACCGGACTCCGGACAATTTCTTCTGAACTTCGAAACGGCGCAGATTCTTCCTCCCAGGCCCTTGGTGCCACGCCAGGATCCCGAGCTGAGCAATCGTGGGGCGGCTCAACGTTGGTTCGATCGGGCGACAGCGTTGGAGGCAGATTCCCCTGAGGAAGCCTGTCGAGCGTATGAGGAAGCGGTCCGGTTGCATCCCGCTTTGACCGATGCGCATATCAATCTCGGGCTCCTGCATCACAATCTCGGCAACCTGCCCGGTGCAGAACGGTGTTACCGGCGTGCCTTGGAATTCGATCCGAAGCTGGCGCTCGCGCATTTCAACCTTGGCGTCGTGCTCGAGGATCGACAGAAGAAGAGCGAGGCTGTTTCGGCCTATCAGGAGGCGCTCAAGCATGCACCGGATTTTCTCGAGGCGCATTGTAACTTGGCCCAACTCTACGAAAAGCTCGGCCGCAAGCGAGATGCCTTTCGGCATTATGCCGCGGCCAATCGTCTGAACGGGTGACGTTTCGGCCTGCGAGCGCTGGGTCACGCGTGAAGCCTTGCCTCATCCCCACGCTTACATCTCAATGCTCCGTCGCCTGCCGGCATTTTGTTTCGAGTGGTGCACGAATGTTTTCACTCCCAGGGGTCTTCTCGGAGTGAGGGAGCCGCGAATCCCTAGGTTAGATCCCTAGGGAAGGGCAACAGCGCGCCCTGCGTATTGTTGCTCAGGCGGGTTGTTCGAAGGGTGTTCGGCAGAGTCCGTCTCCGTCCGGCCCTGGCAGGAATTTCGTCGTGAAATGGGGCTTGACGGAGTTTCTTTGAGGAATTACAATCGATTAGAGGTTTAAAGGGGCTGCCATGGCCGAACTAACGGTAATGAATCAATCGACGCAAAAGCCGGTTGCCAAAGAGCGCCTGCCCATGACCGTGCAACTGGCCGCGGGCTTGGAGAAAATCAGTCTCGCCATGAAAAGCCGCACATGGCGGCGTGAAGGCCAGGCCGGTCTCGGTCCGCTGCAGAGGCAGGTGTTGACGCTCCTGCGAGGAAAATCAGATCACACTGCGCAAGTGTCTGCAATCGCGAAAGAATTGGTCGTACGCCTTCCAACGGCCTCTGAGGCCGTTGCGACTCTCGAACGGAAGCGGCTGGTAAAACGATACCGCTCGAACCGCGACGGCCGGATCGTCACGGTGGAACTGACGGCTCGGGGCGCGCGGGCTAGTGCGCCGGCGGTGGGGATTCCTAATCAGCTTGCCGATGCGGCCAGCGCCTTGACCTCGGCTGAACAGGTGGCCTTTTTGAAGGGGCTGACCAAAGTCATTCGGACCTTACAGGAACAAGGCGAAATTTCCGTGGCCCGCATGTGCGTGTCCTGCCGATTTTTCCGTCCTCATCAGCATGAAGATGCGGCCCAGCCCCATCATTGTGATTATGTCAACGCACCCTTCGGAGACCCGTCGTTGAGGCTGGACTGTGCCGAGTACGAAATGGCTTCGATTTCGCAAGCCAAGGAATCGTGGGAGCGGTTCAACGGGGGGCGGCAGGCGACAGGGTAGTTCCGGAGGTGTTGGACACAATGAGAGACGAGCGGTCGCGAAATTAATGGAAAAGGACTCAGGCATGAAAAGCTTCCCGTGGACATCGTCCACTCCCGCTGAGGAATGGCTCGGCGCTGAATCGCATTTGCCAAATCTCAAGCAGGAGCTTCGCAAGCAGAATCATCAGGGGTGGGAGACCTCGGAACTCGTGGTGGCTGGGGCCCTGTTCACCACCGGGCTTACGCTGGGGAGTCTTACCGCCTTGTGGTTAACCCGCTCGCGCCGGACCGGCTAACGCTCCTTCCAGCCCGTCATCTCTTTCCGTACAGCGCCGCATCTGCTTCGATTTGTGCGAACAAGTCGTCGAGTGCTGCTTGCACGGCTGCCGCAATCGGATCCTGGTCTGACGCGGTGATCCATCGGACACGCGAGCCCGCGCGTTCGTTCTGGACCACGTAGGATTTGACTGGCGGCTTCCCGGTCGGCCCCAGATCCGATTCGAGGTGGACGGTATACTGATAGGTCTCCCGCGACCTCACCCACAGCCATCCCTTGACCGCCAGCGTGAGAGTACTTTGCGCGTCGTCCCCGGCGGCCAGGAAAGTGCCCCGCTGATTCGCGTATTCGACAATCGCCCCACGCAGGTCTGCAGCCGGCCATTCCAACAAGGAAATACCCGGCATCCGGTCCGCTCCCTGCAGCTCAAGGAGCGGAACCTCCACGCGCAGTGTCTGATCGATGGTAGCGGTTGACGCAGCGGAGGGGACTGGTGTGACGTGGATGTCGTGGGTGCAGGCTTCCAGCCCCAGAAGCCACCAGGCGCAAAGAACGCTCAGCGGGAGGCGCCTACTCTTGAAAGGGTTCACGGATTTGCGGATGCAGACGGTGGATGGAGGATATTAAGGTCCTCAAGAGCCCGTCCGGCCTGCTCACGATAGGGCTGGTCGGTCGGGTCATTGTACGTATTGAGAATGCGTTGGTAGGTGGCGCGGGCTTGCACGTACTGCTTTTTGATCGCGAAGTATTGTCCCAGGGCCAGCCAATTGGCGGCGGAGGCTTCGTGAGCGGTCTTCATCAAGGCGAATTCCCGTTCCACTGACGACGTGCCTTGCAACGAAGCTCGTTTTTTGACCGTCCGTCCCATCTCGCCGGCCATCGCTTCGATTTGCTCATTCTCACGAATGGCGGCCTCGACTCGATTGGCTTTGAGATGGGTATAGAATGCTTCGGAATGATCCTTGATCAAATCCGCACGTTGTTGGTAGGTGTCGTGCGCGCAGGCGCCGAGAAGGAGGCTTGAGCCGAGCGTCACTCCATACCACCACCGCATGGCGTTTTTTCGCATCCTGGACCTCATGTGGACAGCACAATGGTGGGGCTCATCCTACTCTATTCCATGCCGAGAATTCGACGGCCTTGCCGACGACCTTAGTGACACACGGGTCTGGAGTGTGGTATGTGTCTCCCTTCATTTACCTGCCTTTGTCCCCATCGTCTAGCCTGGCCTAGGACGCCGGCCTTTCAAGCCGGCAACACGGGTTCGAATCCCGTTGGGGACACCAAGTAGAACTACGTAGATCCTTCCCGCTGCTACCAGGACAGGACAACTCAGGCCCATCTGCACCCACTTCGGGAGCATCCTGGTTTGTGGTCTCTTGTGGGTTTAGGTTGTGTGAGGTAGGATGCGGGGAAATTCGTAAACCGCAGGTCGCTCGTTCAATCCGGGTCGCCGGCTCCACTGCTTTCCAAGGAATTTAAGGCGGCTTCGTGGAAGCGACAAGGCAAATTTTGGGTTGAATAATTCGTCTGGTCCTACACTGATTCAACCTGCTAGGTATCCTTGGGAGAAGATATGCTCATCCTACAGTTAGCCGGTTGGTTGGTTCTTTCGTGCGTGTTGACGTCCTTTATCGAACATCAAGTGCATGCCAGACTTATGCACAAGCGCAATTACTTCAGCGACCGGTCTGCAAAATACAAGCGAGTATTTGAGGCTCACGCCATGGTCCACCACAAGCACTATTCAAAAATATTCAGCGACGAGCCGGTCCCGGTTGGTGAAGATCAAGAGATTCGTTTAACGGTTCGCAAAGCGCCCATGAAGTCTCTTCCCGTCACCATTCTGCTGGCGCTGATCTGGTGGCCTGGTGCGATCGTGTTTATGGGTGTCATGACTCTCCACCATTGGATTTGGAACAAAATCCACTTGCAGATGCACAAGCCTGAGGAGCGAGTGTTCAAAAACTGGTCGGCTTACAAGTTTCTTGCCGAGTATCACTGGCTCCATCACCGATATCCGAACAAAAACTTCAATGTCGTATTTCCATTTGCTGACTACGTTCTTGGCACATGTGCTTGCCCAAATCAAGCAGACCTTGATTGCATGCGGGAACAGCTCTATGGCATAGGAGCATCGAAGCAGCCCTGTTAGGGGTATCTTCGAAAAGCTTTGTTGTTTTCTTGTAGGGTTAGGTTGTCTGAGGTGGATTCTCGGAATTTCGTAAACCATGTCATGCGGCATTCACAAATCCGCGGAAACCGATACCCCATGAGCTGTCAGGACCGTTACAAAAGCCCTCCAATCCCGTTGGGGACACCAGTACGACTCGTAGACCTCGACCGTTGCATCGAAGTAGCATGCTCGAACGCTTCAAATTGCAGTGGTTGGTCAAATAGTCTACGGAGGATCTGGCGCGCCTCGGGACGTTGACGGTCAAGCAGACCCTTCGCACCGTTGATGGATCTCTCGCTTTAACCGGGCTTCGTCAAAGTTCACGGCATCCGCTGGCATGTTGAGCCGGTCTAGCTCCGTGAGTAGATCCTTCTTCCTGGTTTCTTCAGCCTTGAGCTTCGCCAAGAGAGGGTCAGCTCTTCACCCTTGGCGGGCCAGCGACACCAGGAGAGGCGGGAGGGCTTGGTGGAGAAGGTAGGATTTCGAACCTACGGGTTCGGATTGCCCAGACAGCAGCCTAGGGAGGTTGCCACTCAAAACCAGGGGGTTTCCCTAGTTGCGTCCGGTTGCGACTAGGGATAATCCCGTGCATGCTGAAGAGTTTGATTGTTTGATATCGCTTGATTTCGGTTGATCGATAGAATTTAGCTTGACCGAGTATAGGTCCAGAATGTACCCACTCAACAGAAAAGAATATAATCACGCTGCCAGCCCGTCCCAAACCGACCCTCCCTCTGCCTAAATTCTCTCAACTTCTTTAACCGTACAGCGCGAATGGATCAGCGCCTAGGCGCGCCATCGCCACAACGAGTCGTAGGACCGGTATATCCACCGGCAGCAATTGGAGGATTCCATGTCTCAGCTATGTAAAGAAAACGAACAAACGTTGCACGGGTGCACGTACGGCTCGTCTCGGCAAATCGAGAAAGAGGTGTGCCACGTCAGACACTACCAAAAGTTAGTGAGCACCGTCTGTGTGATCATCGCGTTCCTGAGTGTCGGCTCATCGCTGTTTGCCGCCACCGCTCCATCCACCTATTCTGCCTATTCGGGAACCGATGCCAAACCGATCCCGCACGCTCCGGCACTCGGCCCGGTTAACTCGATCATCAGGGATCCGACGTTCGGCTCGCGCATCCTGCGAGTGACCGATGCCCGTAGCCATGGCGGCAATTCCTTGATTCCCGAATATGCTGGTTACTTTCGGACCTGGAATGCCAATTCAACGGCGCTGAAGCTTCATGGTCCCTGGGGGACATCCTATTGGCTTGAGTTCAACCCCTCAACGTTTAAAGTGGGGGATGGGTCTTCCCGGCCAACCTTGCACCCCCTGAGCTTCAACGTGAAATGGGAATGGTCCGCCGTTGATCCCGACATTATCTACTTTATAAACGGGACCCAACTGGCGAAATACAACAAGACCACGCATGTGGTCACTAACCTGGGAGGTCGCGGTATTCCGCTCAAATATCATGTCCTGGTTGTCGGCGCGGACGCTTGGATCTGTGCGGCGGCAGGGTCCGGAACCCAGAATTCCTATACACAGATTTTCTGTCTGAATCCCCGTAATCCATCGCAGAGAAAATTTATTGATATCTTGAAGAAGACCATCAACGGCGTTTACCAATCCGATCCTAACTGGCCGACCTCGGCTCCTTACCAAACCATCGGTATTCATGCAATGTATGGCAGTGCAACCGGCGCCTGGCTGGACGTGGGGTTCGTGCACCACAGCTGGGGAGCCGGTGGCGATTCTGTGTTCAATCTTTCGACCAATAAGTGGTCGCTGCTGAGGACCAATAGGTATTCGAGCGGACACTCGTCCATCGGCGCCAAATTTGTCAATGGTTCAGGATCGATCAACGGGAAGTACTCTGGAGGCGCTTGCGTTCGAAATCCGAGTAACCTCATGGATTCCACGCAGTTCAGGTTTATCATGCAGCCCACGTCGTCGGCCGCCACGGGATGGTATGACGGCGAACACAGTTCGTCGTTCAATGCGTCAACGAATCCCAACGCGCCCGTGCTGTTTTCGCGATATAACATCTCTAGGCCTCCGAGTCCCCGTCTCTGGTATGGAGAGATCATTGCTGCCGCGACCGATGGTTCGAATAAGGTTTGGCGCTTCGCGCACAATCACAATGGGGGTCTTGTCAATTGGGTCGGCCAGTCCTTTGCGCAGATTTCAAATGACGGTCGCTGGGCGGTGTTTTCAAGTCCCTGGGACGGCACGCTGGGCTCAGCGGCGGGCGATTTTGGCTATCCAACCCGCATCGATACATTCATCGTTGAGCTGAGATAGCAGGCGACGGCTCGTTTAATTTTCCCTTGCTATTTCTTCGAGGGCCACCCCTTGCGCCACTTCCCTTAGGACGCAAGCCAGAGAAAGGATGGCGTATGAATCACCTAGGTAGCGTAGGAAATTAGTGGGTTTCTTCGGCCGATCATGAAAAACGCTAGAGACGCGGTTATTACGTTTACAACCACATGCCCATCCTTTGACCGGGAACCTCACACATGATTAACTGGCTGAGATTGATCCCTCGTTCGAGCCCTATCTTCTTCTCCGGGAGCACATCCTTTCAGCGCACAGCACTGTCGCCGATTGGTTTCATGACCGTGGTTGCATCCTTCCTCCTGACCATGACTCTGCTCATCAGCGGCCGCAGCGGTGGGGGCTATGGGACGGACGGTTTAGCCGCCGGCACGAGTGGCTGTTCGAATCAAAAAGCCCGTCCCCCCCTAGCTGACGCCGGCCCTGACCGGACGGTCGAGGTCGGTGAAAACATCACCCTCGATGGCAGCGGCAGCCATTCAACTACCACCGGGCTCATGACGTACCAATGGACACTCAACTCGAAACCCAGCACCAGCGCGACCACGCTCGCAGGGGCGACGACGGCAAATCCGATTTTCAAGGCCGACGTCGGCGGCACATATATCTTCTCACTGGTCGTGAACAATGGCAGCTTGTCCAGCAATACCGACGTTGTCACCATTATCGCCAACATCAGGGACGGAATAGACATAAACCGACCTGCCGCCACAGTCATTGGTGCTCAGGCGACGACTTCAGCAGAAGAGGACGCCTCGGCTACCGATGAGATGAACGCTGATGATGTGCAGCGCGAGGCACGCCAGAAGTGGTATGCCGAAATGCGCGAGGCGCCTGAAGTCGGTCTGCGCTTACATGCGCTAGACGTCTGGGCTGAACACCCAAACGACGGGATTAATCCGCTCACCTATGCGCTCGTGGATGCCGATGAATCAGTACGGACACGCGCCCAGGAGCTCTACTCCCAATACCTCTTGGGTGGAGAGGCCACGGCTCAGTCCATTCAGGAGGATCCAGTGGCGAGTGACGCCGAGGAGCTGTACACACAACCCATGCTGGGTGAAGAGGCCGCGGCTCAGTCCATTCAGGAGGATCCAGTGGCGAGTGACGCCCAGGAGCCGTACACACAACCCATGCTGGGTGAAGAGGCCGCGGCTCAGTTTATTCAGGAGGACTCAGTGGTAAGTGAGGCCGAGGTGGAGGGTATGCGAGACACAAACACGACAGGCTCGCGGGAGTTCAATGACGATTCAAGAATGTAAGGCAAGGGGTCAGCAAGAGGTCAGCAAGAGGTCAGCAAGAGTCGGTGAACCCTCTGCACCTTTCCTCTCCTTAGGACTCACGCGCGACTTGAAGGATTACACGTTGTATTCCATGAAAAAAGCAGGGGCCTTCGAAGTCGTGGACAAGAAGAACGCAGTGGTTGAATTGTATGATGCGATACAAAGAGCGTTAGGCATCGACGGGAAGGGCGTAGACCTGCCAGAAATCGGCCCTGGCCTTGGTCCCGTTGACTGAAGCTACTTGATGCCAATCAGCCGACTCTGTGAGAAAGGCGGAGCCGCTGTGTTGCCACTTCGCAACGAGATCGACGACTTCTCGCGTGCCTGTGAACGCCTCATCATCGCAGCGGCCACCAAAGACGCAATACCGTTCACAGCTGATGAAGTTCAGTGGATCGCATACTACGCGAAGGAAATGACAAGTCTGGCCGATCGACTAGGACAGAACCTTAAGCCTCAGGGGAAGCATGAACGCCAAACCATGCGAGATTATGCCCGGACGAGTGAGGCTTTGCTGGGAACGAAGCACCTTTCCGATGAAGAGCGAGAAAGTATCAGGGACTCGGTCGCGGATGTGAAAAGGGAGATCCTTGAGGCTGATCAAGGGCAGAAATAAAGCAGGTTTGCAGGTGCCCTCCACCAGACTTATTTTGTCCCCTCACCCAAGTTTACGCCGCCATCTCTGTGGCCTGAGAACGGGATGGCGAGTTCCGGTGAGATGCGGCATTGACTACCCCCGACTAGGATTCAGCCTAGTGAGCAGTTGTGACCAGACCGCGGCCTGTCTGTTGTAGATACTACTTACTCACACAACGACGATTGCGGACGACCTTAGATCCTGGAGGAATGATCGTGACAATCCTCTTGGGTATTGTAGGAGCAGCATCGGCGGTTCATCGGTCGCATGCTTGGATGGTGCGGTGAGGGCGATCCGGTCGGCTTTATCATGGCCGTGATCGGGGCGATTGCCGTGCTGTTCGGCTATCGTAAGATCAGCAGCACGTCTCAGGTCAGGATGTAGGAAGTTTGGCAGGGTTCGCTGCATTCTTCTACGTTTACTAGGGATCAGGAACTTACCGGCTAGGGAGCTCACACGTATAACCCCGCACATCGAGATGTGAGAAGTAAAGGTACGCAGGTTACTTAGGGTCTTGGCCATAATGACTGTCAAGGGACGCTCACGAAAGTTAGCAGCCTGCTACAAGGCGTTAATCTTTAAAGTAAGGAGGAAGTGATGAAGACCATGATCACGGGAGCTCTGCTCGTTACTATGTTCAGCATATTCAGCGTTGTGCCCGCGGGGGCACTCTTCGAATCGGAAAAAACGCTGAGCGAAAAAGCCACCGTCAGCATGATTGATGCCCTCAAGACGGCCGAACTGCAGGTGCCTGGCAAGCCCGTCGAAGTCAATATGGGGAAAGACGATGGTCGCGTCGTCTACAAAATTGAGATCATCGACACGGCGAAAAAAACTCGCCACGTCTACGTTGATGCTCAGACGGGAAAAATTCACGCCACGAAGTAGTTCCGTAACGAAAAGAGCGGCCGCCACCTGGCGGCTGCTCGCGGTGAGATCCTCCCCTCATGTCCTCTGCACTATGGTTGGGAATTGTGAGCCTTGCTGGGCTGCTGTACGGGTGCGCAACCGCTCCACCGCCTACGGTCGCCCCACCACCCCCTTCCGGCATCCTGAACTCTAACCGTATCGACCACGTCATCATACTTGCGATCGATGGGTTGAAGCAGGAGACCTTACTTTCCTATCTGCGAAGTCCCGGTGGGAGAAGAAAAGGGGGCTTCCATGATCTCCTTGGCGTAACAAGTGACGGTTCGGGAATCGTCTTGACCAAAGGCGTGGCGGTGCAGCAAGGCACCACCGTGTTTCCGTCCTTTACGTATCCTTCATGGGCATCGATGTTCACGGGCGTCTACCCCGGGACGCATGGCATCACTGGCAATAATCTATTTTTTCGCGATCGTGAAATCGCCCGCTATTACACGGAATATCATCTTGATGCGATTCGCGCTCAATTAGATAAGGATTTTTTCTCGAACGATATCAACCTGCACATCAAAACGCTCCACGAATATGTGAAAACAGCCGGAGGACAGAGCATCGTCGTGCATAACATGGTGACCCGCGGGAGCCTCGCGGTGAAGCCAGATTTCGACACGCTCTGGAGCTACCAACGGAACCACAGTGAGGCCGTGGACGAGAACTCTCTCTGGGAAGCCGTCCATGCCCTCGATACGTTGAACAAGAATCCTGCGAATCAGATGTCAGGTCCGCCATCCGTGTTCACGCTCTATTTCGCCGGATTGGACCACGTCGAACATGTGACGATGAACGGAGTCGGAGGCAAAGGAGCGGAGGATGCGCGGCTTGCCTATTTAGATCATCTCGATAGTCTCATCGCGAAATTCTTCGCCGGCGATCCAGCCATCACCCGCAATCACTTTGAGAACCCGACCTCGGAGTCTGTCCGTGTCGATCCGATCGCGTGGCCAGGCATTTTCAATACATCCGGCTGGCAACATACCATGTTCGTGCTCGCATCCGACCACGGCCATACGCCGGTGCGATGGGTTGAGGCGCTCGGCTTAGAAGATCTCAAGCTCGTGTTCAATGAACTCAGCGAGAAGAGTGGAGTGGCCTATAATTTGGAACAACCTTCACTGGTCAATGAGACCGTCTGGTCAAAGGTTGCGGCAATGTGGGGACTGGCTGATGAGGGACATATTTCCAGCAAGGCCAATGTGGTGGCGACCCTGAATGGGGGCACGCTGGGGCTTCATATAAAACCCAGAGATGGACCATGGAGTGAGCGGCCCGATTATGCCAACGAAGTCAGCCCCGTGCTTGAGCACTTGCTCTTAACTTTATATACAAATGGTCAGGGGCCGGAAGCCGTCCTCTACCACACCGGCACTCGCTACGTGGTGATTCCCTATACCATTACTGATTCGACTGTGCAGTTGCTGCCTCCGACGGAAGTAGTGGACAGTCCGCTCAACACGGCGACCTTTCCCATGGCCGTTGAAAGAGTCAACGGCCTGGCCTCGAATATCCCAGGGGATCCGTCAAGCGCGCCCGATATCGTTCTCTTGGCTGATCGGTCGAAACAATTAACGTATGCCAATAAGCAGGACTGGCGTGTCATTGAGGAACTCAAGAAGGATAATCACAGACACTTTCATTCCGATCATGGGCATTTGCGGGGCGCTGAGTCGGCCGTGCCAATCATATTTGGGTTGGGAAGCGATTCCGGGTCACAGCCTCACGCGACGATCTGCCAGGCTTCGTTGGTCGATATCACCCCGACTATCTTGGATGTCCTTGGACTGCTCGGGCCGTTTGAGGACGCCATGGCTGCACGTCCTTCCAATCTGCGGGGGCATTCTCTCAAGAATTCCGTTGAGCGCATCCTTGGGAATGGCGCCAGCCACGAAAATATATGCCCTCCTGCCATTCCATGAGACCCACTTGCTGATTCGTACGCGTGTGCTCATCCGCCCTCTCTCAACGGAGGGCACTCATCAGGACGGTGAATGTCAGGTATGGATCTACATTTCGAGGAAAAAGGTGAAGGCAGACCCCTCATCTTTCTTCATGGGTTTGGAGCAAATATCCATACCTGGAAGCATCTGATCCCACGCCTCGCTGATCAGTACAAAACCGTGTCACTTGATCTCAAGGGATTTGGACGATCTCCGAAGCCTGCCGACAACGAGTACTCGGCAGAGGATCAGGCAGAGCTCGTTGCCGATTTTATCGTCAACAAAGATCTATCGGACATCACTCTCATAGGCCATTCTTTGGGAGGAGCTATTGGTCTGCTCACCGCGGTGAAGCTTCAAGCTCGTGGGCGGAAATCACCTCATTCGCTTGTCCTCATAGACACCATAGCCTATAAACAGCCGTTGCCATTGTTTATTAAACTATTGCGACTGCCAATGTTCGGACGGCTTCTGATGGATGTCGTGTCAGAAGAGATACAAGTTGAAGTCATGCTTCGCTACCTCTATCACGACAAAACCAAGATCACGAAGGAAACGATCGCGCAATATGCCGCCCCTCTTAAAGAACCTGGCGCGAAAACGGCGTTGATCAAAACAGCTAAGCTCATCATTCCACCTCATATTGAGAAAATAGTACCTTCCTATCGATCGATATATTCCCCGACGCTGATCCTATGGGGTCAATACGATAGGATCGTTTCTCTCCGCATCGGATCTAGACTTGCTGGAGAACTCCCCAATGCAAAGTTGATTCCTCCATTGCCTGCGGGTCACGCACCTCATGAAGAGGTGCCGGGTTTGGTCATGCCGGAGATCTTGAATTTCCTAGAACGCATCGACCGGTGAGTAGGTCTGCGCACAAGGCGACCACTCGACCCCATCTGGGTACACAGATGGCTACCAACAACAAACCCACTCAGGACCTGGAAGCACTAGTCACCTTTGCACATGAAGCTCAGGAATGGATTGCCGCTCATATCTTGAAGCGCTGAACCGCTTCGATGGGAAGCCTTGGTCCGGCGGCTTCTCACCACGGAGCTGCTTGTTGCGCCCAGACTGCTGACGACCTAACCACCCTTCATATGCGAGATTCTTACATTCCCAGAAAGACCAGCCGTGACTGGTAGCAGTTGTTGCTCATTCACGCAGGTTAGGATCGACAGCGAACTAGCAATCCGCAGGTCACCTCTTCGCCAGAGTCGCCTCTCTGGCTCTCCCTTAATTGCCTCGCGAAAGCTCGCGCCTCGCTCTGATCACAGTACAAGCCAAAAGATAGGTTCATTGATGCAATTAGGGCATTGTGCTAGGCTCGAGCAACGATGATTTCAACATATCGCAGCATTTCCTGGTTTCGTGTGGCCATCCTCCTGTGGACGTGCACCTGGATGCTGGCGGTACCGTTGTTTCACATTCATCCAGACGCGGATCACCGACACGGGGAAGCGGGGCACGTGCATGGTGGTACCGTCCACACAGTCCTGTCCAAGGATCTGGACTGCGAACATTCCAGCCGGCAAGCGATGCGAGGGTCTGATCAGACGCTGCGTGGGGACATGTCCGTCTCTGCACATCAGTCCCATCCATTGAATGAACATCCCGAGTTTGGCATTTCTCTGCTCAGCGATCCGACGGATCGCAAATCCTTCAAGCCATGTTCGGCACAGGTGCTGGCCATCGTGCCGGCTCTCGTGTCGGGCCCTGGGCTGCACCTCTGGGTACAACACCGCAGTGTGCCTGTTCGTGCTTCAATCCTCCTCACTCACCACGTTCAGTCTCGCGCACCACCTCTACTCCTCGTCTAGTTCGTTCACCTTCAAACATATCGTCCACGCTCACGTTTGCTGTGAGTGTGCACGCGTTTCATCGACGACCGACTGTTGGCGGATGAGGGAGGTGTCCGATGGTTCCTCTGAATTTCCTATTTCTCATATCGGTGGGCTGTGTCGTGGGGTGTGATTGGAACGTTGCCATGGCCCGGGCAGAAGAGCCGCGATCCGTTCCCTATTCCCTCACAGAAATTGTGGCCCTCGCGATTGAACGGAGCCCGACGATCGCCGGTGCCCACGGAGCCATGAAACAAAGCCAGGGGCAGCAGATCGCGGCTGGAGCCTATCCAAACCCATGGATCTCAGGAAGCGTGGGTAAAGGTAGTATCCGTGACCCGAGCACCGGAGTTTCGATCATCGAGCGGACGGTCACCGTCGCGCAGCCTCTAGAGTGGTTGGGAAAGCGGCGTGCGAGACAGCAAGCAGCTGACGCCGGAGTGGCAGGTGCGAGTGCAGGACTCGAAGAGACGAAGTTGAATCTTGAAAGCGAGGTGAAAGTCGCCTTCTATCAGTTGCTCCTGGCCCAACGCGATATGGACTTGACCGGCCAGAATCTGACCATGGTGGAAGAGGTGTTGCGCACGGTGAAGCTGCGGGTCTCGGCAGGAGAAGCCACGTCGTTCGATACGATGAAAGCGACGGTTGAGTTACAAAAGGCTCAGAAGGATGTGGCTCGAGCAAAAAACGGCCTGCTGGTGGCGAAGTCGCGCATCAATACGTTGACCGCTGGGGCCTTGGGCCGACAGTTCTCCATTACCGGAGATTTTCAGTCATCCAGGCCAGAGATGGATCAGGATCGCCTCATCGCGCAAGCGCTTGAACAGCATCCAGTCATACGCCGTCTCACAAAGCTGACTGAACAAGCCGAACATACTGTGAAGCTTGAACGCGAAGCTCGAGTTCCTAACGTCAGTGTGCAGGGCCAGTACCACCGTGAGGCGGGAGACGAATCGGTGACCGCCGGTCTCAGCATCCCTCTACCACTCTGGTATCGACAACAAGGCGAGATCGAGACGGCGCTCGGGACCAAATATCGCGCCGAAGCGGAACGTCTTCGTGCTCAAAATGAATTGGAACAGGCCATTATGCAGAATGCACAGGAAGTTCGCACCGCGCAGGACCAGCTCCAGGTATTCGAGAGCGGCTTGCTCAAACAGGCCGAACAGACGCTGATAGTGGCGCGGACGAGTTTTCGT
>Ga0070690_100000682_pt1 | contig 17355 bp, 15 predicted proteins | sample KBSS33HmetaG_FD_64671 | JGI IMG/M metagenome (GOLD analysis project Ga0070690, IMG submission 64671) | Switchgrass rhizosphere microbial communities from Kellogg Biological Station, Michigan, USA - KBS S3-3H metaG | ecosystem: Host-associated > Plants > Roots > Rhizosphere ... | reverse complement strand
GCCGTGGCCGTCGCGCTCTCGCTGTCCGCGCCGCCCAGCGGCATGAACGGGCTATCGCCCGACCACGGCGGCTTGTCGGTGCACTTGACCGCCAGGACCATGTTCACCACCCGGTCGCTGTTGACGCTGGCCTGCTGCTTGAGCTTGTTGAGGTCGGTACAGTTGTGGGCCGCCGCCAGCTTTTCGGCCCTGGTCTTGTAGTCGTTAAACACCGGCGTCTCGGCCTTGGTGAACGCGTCACGCAGTTGCACGAAGTAGACCGAGTTCTCGCCGATGTCCTTCAGCGTGGTCTGGGCCGCCTTGAGGTTGCCCTCGCCGAGCGCCTTCCGGAACGCGTCGGCCTTGCCCTCGTTCTTGGTCTCTTCCTTGGCCATGACCTGCAACTGCTTGGCCTCATACTTGAGACCAAGCGCTTCGAGCCCCTTCGAGCAGTCGTCGAGCTCCTGCCATTTCTTCTCGGACTTGAGCTGGGCGCACTTGAGCCGTTGCGCCTTCTCATCGTCGGACTTACCGGCCGGGCTCGTGGTCTCCGCTGCGTCGATCACTGCTATGACCACCGATCGAACCTCAGCATCCGATGGCACATTCAACGCCGCGTGGCGATCGCCGGCCAATCGCCCGGGGGCAGATGCTGCTGGTGCGCTGCCAGATTCATCGTTTGAGCTCCCTGCGCGCTCGGTACCTCCCTTGGTCACGGCAATCAGGATGATTACCGCTCCAAGCAGCGACATCACGCTAGCGATCGCGTAGCGGCGGCGCCGCGATGGCGAACGGGCAACGCCAGCGCTGCCGCTGAGCGTCGTTGCAACCGGTGATTGCCTTGCAGGTGCCGCGGGTTCGTGCCACCCGCCCTGGCGTTGCAGCATGAGCCTCGTGCGATCTGCGACAAGCGCGGCAGCCCGTTGATCACGCGCGAACGGCGCAAGCGCGGCGGCGAGTTCGGCGACCGACGAGAACCTGGCTTTGCGATCCTTCTCCAGACACCGCAACACGACACTTTGCAGACCTCGCGGAATTCTCGGATCCATGGGCGGCGGCGGCTCCGTGCCTGCCATCAGCACGATGGCCGAGAACGACTCGCCTTCGAACGGACGACGGCCGCACAGGCATTCGTACAGAACGATCCCGAGCGCCCAGATATCTGTGCGCGCATCGACATCTTTGCTCGCCTTCATCTGCTCGGGCGACATGTACCCGGGCGTCCCCATCACGATGTCGGTCTTCGTCATCACGCCACTGGTGCTGAACGGCACCTTCGAAATCCCGAAGTCGAGAACCTTGATGAGGGGTGTGCCGTCGGGGCGAGTCGTCAAGAACAGATTGGCCGACTTGATGTCTCGATGAACGACTTCATTCGCGTGGGCTTCCGCCAGCGCCTCGCATGCCTGGAGCACGTAGTCGACCGCCTCTCCGGGCATCAGCATCCTGCGACGCGCGAGTTCGCCGGCCAGGTCCACACCCCGGAGGTACTCCATCACCATGTAGGGAACGCGGTCCGGCAAGATCCCAACGTCGAAGACCTTCGCCACATGCTCCCCGCGCAAACGAACCGCCGACTGCGCCTCCCTAAGAAAACGGGCAGTTACGTCCGGAGTGGCCGCAGCCTCGGGCGACAAGATCTTGAACGCAAGCTCTTCCCCCAGGTGCAGGTGTGTGACCTTGAGAACAACCCCCATCCCCCCTCGACCCAGCAGGCTCTCCACGCGGTACTTGTCCAGTAGTACTGTGCCGGGTCTAAACAGCCCATCCATTGCCACAGCGACACTAGAGGAGCGGAGCACCAACCGCAAGCGCGCGGGACGCCACCAAAGTATCGGAGCGGTGGGCAGAGGCGGTTGCGCTAGCGGTTGTGCGGCCGCTACGACGAACGGTCGAGTCGAAGCGGGCGAGTGCGTTCTCATGGCATCTCGAGTTCGATCGGGCCACCTCGCCTCCCGAGACGAGACCCCGTGGCCGGCGGCCCGGCCACCCTCCTTGGACGAAAATGTGGTGGGGCGCGAGCCGTCTTCCGATCGGGCGATCGGGGCCCACGAGCAACGCAACGCGCGCGCAGCGACGCGGCTGGGTCACGACGCGAGATAGATTGCACGGCCGGGTGGTCATGCGCCGATCGGTCGTGGAGATGGCACGAACCGTGGGTTGCAATACGGCGGTTGACGGACGAGCGGCGGACCCAGACCGCGATCGCCAGCGCGCGTGTTCGCGGTCTCCTCGAAGCTGCGCTCAGGGGCGATCGGGAGTGGAGAACGCGGACGTTCATTTTCATAGCAGGTGAGCCCGCCTGCAAGCTCGTCGTGCATCTGGTCGGCAAGTCCACCGAGATCGAGGCACGGGAATGGATTGCGGAGCAAGCGGCGCACCGCGATGCTGCCATGTATCGCTTGCTTACCGATCTGCATGAGTTCGACGAACGCGGCCGCTGGCACGTTCAGGGCGCGTCGTCTTGTGCGCATTGGCTCTCCTGGCGGGTGGGTTGGGACCTGGTCACGGCACGCCAGCACGTACGGGTTGCGGGCAAGCTCCCGACGCGGTGATCTTGACCGCGATCCGCTTCGTTTTCGACGCGGTGTTAAAGGGTCGGAGCGGGTGCGGTTCTGGGCTCGAGGTGGGAACTTGTTACCGGGCTGAACGGCTTGCCGGGGCGGTTCGGCCGTTTGTCGACCCGGATACACGGTCGTTGCGCGTCACGGTGGTGGTGGCTCCGGACATGGGAACGACCACGGTATACACACTGTTGCCACGAATCGAGCACTGAAGCTACGATGCATCGTGAAGTGCGGCGTATGTGCGGGTCGCCCAGGCAAGACGAACCTGGGCGGCGTGGTGGCGGCCAGGTTTGCTGAGGCGACCTGGACGCAGCCGTGACCGCCGACCCGTTCCTGCAACTCGCTGTGATCGGCGGTGCCGCCGATCCGGAAGCCTGCGCCTGTGCGGCTCGGGCGCTGGTCTCCGAACATCTCCCTGACCACCCGTTCGACGCGGCCGTGCGCGTCAAGCGGATCCTCGCCGCGCGTGGTTTTCGCGACGAGGCGACCGCGTTCGCGTTGCCGGACATGCTCGAGCGGCACGCCGGCAACTGTCTCGGGCTGACGCTTTTGATCGGTGCCGTGCTGCTCGATCGCGGCCACGAGGTCGAGTTCGTGGTGCGGCTCGATCCGCTCGATGACGTCCACGACGCGGGCCTCGAGTACTTCGCACGGCTCCATGATCCGATCCGCGGCATCGACGGCGACAGCCGGCTACCTGAGGCGCGCGATCGCGCCGCACGCTACCGGTTCGTACCGGTCGAGCACGCCTCGATCGTGCTCCCCGGCAAGGGTGGCGACCGGCCGTTCGAGGCGACCAACCTTGTTGATCTCGAGGTGCCACCTGGCTGGGCGCCGGCCGCCGAGTCGATCCGCCGCGTCGGGTTCGCGCAGCTTGCGTCGACGGTGTGGTGCGAGCGGGCCAAGGCGCTGATCCGCGCAAATACCGACGATAGCGCGACGTGGCGGCAGGCACTTGTGCTCGTACTGCGCGGCCTGCGCGGCGATCCGGGCAACCGCGAGGCGTGGACCGAGGTCTGGCAGGCGGCGCGTGCGATCGGTCGACCGGCGCTCGCTGCTGCCGCGATGGCGCGTCATGCGAGCGCCGGGGGCGACGACTCGCTGTTCTGGTTCACGCGGTACCGGATGACCGGCGACGAGGCCTGCCTCGATCACGCGCTTGCGCGGCTACCGGCGTACGCCGAGGCGTACCTCGAGAAGCACGTCGTGTTGCCGCTGTCCCGTAGTGCGTCCGGTGACACTTTCGACGACGTCATCGACGAGCTCAGGCGCCGGCTCGCGATCAGCGCGTGGCTATTTGCGACCTCGGAGGTCCTCGAGCTCGAATCGCTGTATCGCCGGCAAGCCGCGCACGTGGCGCGCGCGTTCAGCGCGGACGAGCTTGCGGCGGTTGTCGCATCCTTCGGCGAAACCGGACGAACCGGCTCCGTTGATCGAGGGTGAGCGCAAGGTTCTGGCAAGGGTTCCGGCGAGTAGTGCGCTGCTCGCTCAACATGGGCGAGCTGGCCGCGGTGCGCGCATCCTTCGGCGAAACTGCACGCGGTGGCCCCGATAGTCGAGGGTGAGCGCGAAATCCTTGAGGAGCGCCATGCCGAGGCTCCCGGCGACGAGGGGCTCGGGCGTCGGATCGCCGGTAGCGCCGGGGCCCGCACGTGACACGACCACCGCGACGTCCTCGATGCGATGGCCGGCCAGCTCGATCCACGGCAGCTCTCCGGCGCGGGCACCGACGCGGCCGCTCACGCCGCGCATCGACACCCGCCCACGGCTGCGCATCTCGATCGCAGGTGCGGCGCCAGCGGCGATCGTCACCGCGGCCGAGCTGCCGGTGTCGAGTGCGAACCATGCGTCGCGGGGGCCCGACGTGCCGGGTACGCGAGCGGCCACGACCGGGCACGCGCCCTCGAAGCGCGCGTCGACCCAGGCGCCGTCGGCCGGCGGTGCCGCCGCGATCGCGATGCCCGCGACGATGTCGATCGTCACCGCCGCGCGCATGAAGAGGTCGTAGCCGAGCACGCCGGCCAGCGGAACGCCGATCGCCTTCGAGAACCCCGTGAGATCGAGCTCGAGGAACCGGGGATCCCGGATCGTGGCGGGGCCGACGCGCAGCGCCTGCGCGAGCCGGTACGGCGCACCGGCGACGCCATCGGACGTTCGTACGAACCGCCGCCCGAGCTCGGGGAGCTCAAGCTCCGCGGCGACGTCCTCGGCAAGCGCGAAGGCCCCCGCGCCGGTGTCGAGCACGAACCAGCCGACATCGCGGCCGTCGACGTGCCCGCGGACGAGCGGAACCTTTCCCCGCGTCCGCCGCCACACCAGCGGCTCATCGGTCGCGGCGATCTCGACGTCGCGCGGCGGCTCGCGCGCGAGCGCGTACGATGACGAACCGCCCACGCGCTCGACGGCTTCCACCCGCATCGTGTCGACCAGCCACGCCTCGCGCGATCTCGTGACGTATGGGACGCGGCCGAACCCGCCGGGCCGGAAGTCGTCGAATTCGATCGCCACGTCGTCGCGTCCGACCTGTTCGAGGCGGCGGGCCAGAAACGTGCCAGCGTCGAGCGTCAACCGGAAGCGCCGGGTGCCCCGCTCCCCGGCGCGTAGCCCGAGCACGAGGCGGCTCGCGTCCGCCGAGCTCATGTGATCGACCACCACGTCGCCGTGCGCGTGCGCCCACCGTCCGCTCCACACCGCCGCCACGACGACGAGCTCCTCGAGGTCGCCGAGCTCGACGACGCCTGGCATGCCGCTTTCATCGATGCGCCATCCGACGCGGCCGTCGTAGCCGACCGCGTGACTCAGCGCGCCGTCGATCGTTTCGCGGAACGCGCCGCTGGCATGACACGTGCGCGACCAGACGATTGGCACGCCGCGGACCTCGCCGGTCCCGCGGACGCGGACCTCGCCCGCGAACCCATCATCGGCGAGCGCGGTGCGCGCGAGCACGAGCACGTCGGCACGATTCTTGGCGAGGGTCACCACGCGCAACTCGACTGGCGCACGCGCGCGTGGAGACCCAGCATGACAACGAACTTGATATGGGAGGACGCAATGAGCAATGGCCCGAAGATGATCTTGGGACACACCATGCAGATCAAGCAGGTCCAGACAATAGGTGTGTACCTCGCGCCGTTCATGACTCCGGTCCTGCGCTGCTCGCCCACCGAACGGCCGAAGCCCGACGATCACGATGCGCCATGGCGGAGCAAGGCACCACGGCGATGACCACGTCACCGGCGCTCGTCGCCACGGCGAACCACTTGCGACATGCGTGCGGCCATTTGTGTCCTGGGTGGCGGCGCTGGGCTATCCTCAGGCATGTTCGCACTCCCGGGCATCACCGGGCTCATCATCTTCCTGCTCGTCCGGCCGCAGGAGTTCATCCCGTTGCTCCAGCGCGTGCCGTTCTTGCACCTGTTCACGGTGTTCGCGATGCTCGGGTGGTTGATCGACGTCCGGCTGCGGCGCGTCGATCCGAACCCGACCCCCGGCCTTCAGTGGGTGCTCGCGTTCCTCGTCTGGACCCTGATCAGCACTGCGGCCGCGGCGCCGGAGAACTTCATCACACGCGTGCTCGACAGCGTGATCATCTTTTCGATCTACGGCACGATCGCCCACAGCGTCCAGGGGTTCCGCACGCTCCAGACGGTCGCCGGCGCCGTGGTCGCGGCGTCGATGTTCATCACGCTGGTGTGCTTCCATCAGGGGATCGGCGAGATGCAGTGCATCGGCGGGGAAGAGGGGATCGGCGAGATCTACGGCGCCCCGGATGGCCGGACATGTAACAACCTGGAGGCGTGCATGGGCCCGGGCGCCGAGCCGGGGCTCGAATACCGCTGCGAGCACGTCGGGTTGTTCGGGACCTACAGCGTCGAGGAGCGCGTGCGCTACCGCGGCGACCTCCACGATCCGAACGAGGTGGCCTTGACGATCAGCGCGGGCGGCCTGTCGCTCCTGATCGCGTTCATGCTCCGCAAGCGCGACGTGTTCGCGAAGCTCCTGTGCCTGGTCAGCGCCGGGATCGTCGTGAGCACCGTGTACCTGACGCAATCGCGCGGCGGCCTGGTCGCTGCGACGCTCGTGCCGGGCGTGTACCTCTTGCGGCGCTACGGCGTGCGCGGGGTGCTCCTGGCGGGCGTCGTGATGGTGCCGGTGCTGCTCACGGGCTCGCGCGGCGGCGAGTCCGCGGACATGTCGACGCAGCTGCGCTACGAGGCCTGGGGCGTCGGGCTCCAGATGTTCTACCAGCACCCGCTGTTCGGCGTCGGCGCGGGCATGTTCCAGCATCATCACTTCCTGACCGCGCACAACTCGTTCGTGCTCACGCTCGGCGAGCTCGGCTTCGTGGGCCACGTGCTGTTCACGATCGTGATCTACCTGTCGCTCAAGACGCTGATCGTCGGCCTGCGCGAGCTCTCGGGCGTGCCCGGGGCGAGGGTCGCGCAGGTGTGGGGCATGGCGCTGCTCGCGTCGATGTCGGGGATCGTGTTTCAGATCCTCACGCTGTCGTTCGCCTATCACCCGGTCTTGTGGATCTTCATCGCGCTGGTCGGGGCATGGAGCTCGGCGATCCGGCACCATCGCCCGTCGTTCGCCATCCGGATCACGACGAACGATGTGTTCTGGGTGATCGCCGGGTGCTTGGGCTTCGTGTTCATCGGCCTGCCGGTGTTCCTGCGCCTCAAGGGCGCTCTATGAGCGAGACCGCGGACCGCCGGCGCGGCCGGGTCACGACAGCGCGACGAGGCGGGCGAAGTCGGTGGCGCTGATGACGCCGATCGGATCCCGCGCCTTGCAGACCACGACGCGGCGAACCCGAAGGTCCGCGACGTGCGCCGCCACCCGGTGCAGCTTCATCTCGGCCGGCAGGCAGATCACCGCCGCGTCGTAGGTCGCCTCGATGGGGGTCGACCGCGGTAGGTCGCGGCTCGCCAGCGCATCGGCCTGCGTGAACATGCCGATCGGCTGGTTCTCGTCGGTGACGATCAGGCCGGTCACGTGAGACCGGTCGAGCAGGTCGATCGCCGCGCTGAGCGGCTGCTTGATGTCGATCGCGACGATCCGTGAGGTCATCACCGAGGACACCGGTGCCTCGAGCCGCGCATCACGCACCGCGACGGTGAGATCGACCGCGCAGATCACGCCGGCGAGCTTGCCGCCCTCGTTCACGAACACCCGGTGGATCTCGTGGTCGACCATGAGCCGCGCGGCGTATCGGAGCGACGCCGACGAGGCCACCTCGGCCACGCCGTGCGTCATCACGTCGCTGGCGCGCCGGTTCGGCAACGTCATCACGTGGTTCCCGGGACGCCGCCGGGCCTGCAACAGGCCGAGCTGGATGAGGTCGGTTCGCGTGATGACCCCGACCGGGTTGCCCTTGCTGTCGAGGATCGGCAGGCCCGAGATGCTACGCGCCTGCATCGTGCGAGCGATCTGCTCCACCGGCGTATCGACGTGAGCGACCTCGAGATCGCGGGTCATGTAAGAGACGACAGGCTCGTCGAAGTGAATGCGCATGCTCCGTCTCGCTGCGAATCCCGTGCCTGCGGGGTGCGCCTGGTACATCGCGCAAGCGACGGTTGCAACGGATATCGGCCGCAAGGCGTGCACCTTGGCGTGCGTGGAGCGAACTGATTGCGCACCAGCGACCCCGGCGTCCCCGATCCGTTACCACTCAGCATATTTCGCATCCGGGGGCAGTAACCTCGAACCGATGGGCACCGCAGTTCCCGATCCTGAACAAACGTGCATGACCGACAAGGTACGAGAGGTCGAGACGAGAGGGGGAGGGGCCTTCGGGCGGCCAAGCCGCGCATGGCCGACCTTTTGCCGAAGCTCCCGTCGACGCCGAACAGCACTCGGGGACTTCGCACCCCACGCGTTCGCGGCGGTTCGGGGTGGCGTGGGCCGTTTTTAGGATAACACCGTTGCATTTTCGCGCTCAGGTCCCGTTCCGCGGCGCGCGCCGATCACGCCCGCCGGTAGAGATCACCCCGGGACACGGCACGACGTGGCGCGTCGGGCTCGACACCGGGCGTTCCGATCCCCTCACAATCTGAAGGTCCCAGTGGCGATTCTCTGGCTCGAACAGGTCGCGGACCGCCGGTTTAAGAATAACGTCACCGGAACGCTGCAAGCGCAACTCGTGTTTCGACGAAGGGACATCAATGGCCACCGACAACACCGCTACGACGATCAGCTCCGAAGAGCGCAAGGTCATCTTCGCGTCATCGCTCGGGACCGTCTTCGAATGGTACGATTTCTACCTCTACGCCACGCTCGCCCCGTTCTTCGCGGCGAACTTCTTTCCCAAGGGCAACGACACCGCGGCGCTCTTGTCGGCGCTTGCGACGTATGCCGCCGGGTTCCTGGTCCGCCCGTTCGGGGCCCTGGTGTTCGGCCGGATCGGCGACCTCGTCGGCCGCAAGTATACGTTTCTGGTCACCATCACCGTCATGGGCTTCTCGACGTTCGGTGTCGGGCTCTTGCCATCCTACGAGACGATCGGGTTGGCGGCGCCGATCCTGCTCACCCTGCTTCGCCTGCTGCAGGGACTCGCGCTGGGTGGCGAGTACGGCGGTGCGGTGATCTACGTCGCGGAGCACACGCGCCCCGATCGCCGCGGGTATTCGACTAGCTGGATCCAGACGACCGCGACGGTTGGCTTCTTCCTGTCGCTGCTCATCATCGGCATCACCCGTGGGGTGTCTTCCGAGGATACGTTCAAGGTCTGGACGTGGCGGATCCCGTTCTGGTTCTCGCTCATCCTGCTGGGGTTCTCGTTGTATGTCCGGCTCCGCCTCAGCGAATCACCGGTCTTCCTCAAGATCAAGTCCGAGAATCGGGTCAGCAAGCAACCGCTGACCGACAGCTTCCTGCGCATGCCCAACGTCAAGTACGTGGTGCTCGCGCTGTTCGGTGCGGTCGCCGGGCAGGGTGTGGTCTGGTACACCGGCCAGTTTTACGTGCTGTTCTTTCTCCAGACCACGCTTCACGTGAGCTGGTTGACCGTGTACCTGCTGCTCGGCGCCGCGTTGCTGGTCGGGACGCCGTTCTTCCTGGTGTTCGGTCGGTTGTCGGATCGCATCGGCCGCGTGAAGATCATCCTCGCAGGTTGCTTGATCGCGGCGATCGTATATTTTCCGCTATTCAAGGGGATTACTCATTTTGCCAATCCGGCGCTCGAGGACTTTCGCGCCAAGACGCCGATCTCGGTCGCCGCGGCCGACTGCAATTTTCATATCTTCCCGACGGCCAATACCGTGTACTCCCCCTGCGACAGGGTGACGGACTTTCTGACCAAGCGGGGGCTATCGTTCGAGTCCCTGCCGGCCGAGGCGGGGCAGCAGGTCGTCGTCCGGATCGGCGACACCGAGCTGCGCGGGTGGGAACCGCCCAAGCCTGCGGACCCGGACCCGAAATACGTGAAGGCGCTCAAGGACCGAGGCTATCCCGCCGAGGCGAAAGGATCGGAGATGAACTATCCGATGCTGCTGCTCCTGCTGGTGTTCCTCATCGTGCTCGTGACGATGGTGTACGGTCCGATCGCGGCGCTCCTCGTCGAGTTGTTCCCGGCCAGGATCCGGTACACGTCGATGTCCTTGCCCTATCACCTCGCCAACGGCTGGATCGGAGGCATGTTGCCGCTGGTCGCGACCGTGATGGCCACCGTGTCGGGCAACATCTATTTCGGCCTCTGGTATCCGGTCATCGTCGCGCTCGTGACGCTCGTCGTCGGGGGTGTGTTCTTGCGCGACGCCAAGCCCGGCTTCGACATCAACGCCTGAGCCGCGGCCGGTGGGTCCCGGGCCGCCGCGCGGCTACGCCGGCTGGTCGACCGTCCAGTCGGCCAGCGCCGAGGTCACGCGCAGGAGCAAGCGGCGCTGCGCATCGTCGCTCGTGGTCACCGCGAGGCCGACCATCGCGTCGGCGCGCCACATCGCCCAGCCTCCGCCGCGGCCGCGGCCGGTGACGTACCCGCGGGACGGCAGCCGGCACAGCCCATCGATGCGCACGACCCAGGTGAGCCACGCGTGCAGCTCCTGCCAGGTCACCGGCATCGCCGATGCCGCGAACGGCAAGCGCGAGTCGACGTGAATCAAGAGGCCGGCGGCCTCGCCGGCGAGCATGGTCTCGAGCGACGCCTCGAGAGCTTCGGCCGGCAGGCCCTTGATCAGCGCGACGCAGCGGCACGCGGCCTGGGGCAAGCTGATCGTCGCCACGGGAGCGTAGCCGCCGCCCTGGTGCGGGATCCACTCGCACTCGCGGACGCCGGACCGGGCGGCCGACACGATGCTGCGGCACGTGTGCTCGCCCAGGACCGAGGCGAGCTGCGGCCAGGTGAGGTAGCCTTGCTCGACGAGCAAGGTCCGGAACGGCTGATGGGTCTCGCGGCAGGCCTGGATGACGTCGTGGATGGCCGTGTGGCTGATGCCGTACCGGCGCTCGATCTCGTCGCTGAGGCGGCCGCAGTGGTCGTGATGGGCCCAGCAGACGCGCCCTGCCTCCATGAGCACGACGCCGCCGCGGCCGTCCTCGGTCCGGATCCGCCACGCGCCGGTCCCCGGCGGCGGGGGGGCGGCCAGGCGCTCGAACATCGCGAACAGCCCGGTCTTCATGCGCCCACCTGCGACGCCATCATGCGGGCCTCGACGACGGCCATGCCGGCGCCCACGTGGGTCAGCTCCACGACGACCGCGACGACCCCGGTCGGGCGTTCGGCCAGGAGGAGCATGGCGGCCGGCAGCCGCAGCAGGACCTCGGGGCTGGCCACGGGGCCGTCGTGGAGCAGCGCGGGGGCCGCCTTGGCGACCTCGTCCCAGCTCGGCCACGCCGCGGCGGCCGGTTCCCCGCTCGCGGCAACCAGGCCGAGCGGCGAGCCGGCAAACCACGCGATCCCCGCGCAGTGCGGCGTCTCGCGACGAAGCCGATCGAGATCGAGAGAGTCATTCATAATCGAAACAGCGCGTAGACGAGGATCTGAAACAGGCGCTCCGCCGCGAACTTGCGCTCGTGGTGGGGCACGGTGTAGTGCACGCGAAACTGCACGCGGCCCGTGGTCGCGACGAGGAGGACCTCGTCGCCGGTGGCCGTGCCGAACCGGAACAGGCCGGCCGGCGTGGCGCGCGGGGTGAGCCCGGCCGCGGCCAGCTCGCCGGCCAACGCCGTCCAGCGGGTCGCGACCGGGAGATCGCACCGCCAGGCGAGCGAGCGAATGCAGGTGACCTCGCGGGTCAAGGTGAGGCTGATGCGCCCGGACCCACCGAGCGCGGGCGTCGGGGTCGGCGTCTGCGTCATCGGCTCACAAGGCTTCCACGACGAGCTCGGACATCGCGTCGCCGCGCATCAGGCACTTGGTCTGCTCGACCCGATAGCGCGGCTGGCTGCGAAACAGCTCGACGTAGTAGTTGTTGGTCAGCTGCGGCCGCTCGGTCCACTGCACGGATTCGGCGAGCACCATCATGGCCAGGGCGGCGCCCTGGACGAAGTACGAGCGCGGCTTCTTCGCCAGGCCATAGCGGCTGCGGTAGAACGGTACCTCGTAGGTGCTCGTACACTGGATCACGAGGCGCTTGTGCGGCTGGTACTCCGCGATCAGCCAGTGGCCGAAGCCCAGCCCGCGCGCGATCGCCGTGCAGAACGACATCACGTCGGTCGGGACGCCGGTGGGGGGGCCGACCAGGCCTTCCCATTCCGGCGACAGCAGCACGTTGCCGAACGTCGAGAACACGCAGACCTGGCCGGCCTCGCGCATCAGCGCTTCGATCGCCGGCACGCTGTCGGCCATCGTGCGCTCGACGCGGTGCACGGCCTCGTAGACCGTCTCGTTGTAGTACCCGGGCAGGTGGGCGGCCACGAACACGTTGAACGCGGCGACCAGGCCGCGCTCGTCGCCCGCGACCCCGCGCATGAACTCGAGCAGCCCGTTCGAGATCTGGACGATGCGATCCTCGTCGAGGCCGCGCACGGCTGGGACCACGTGGCGCCGCACGATGGCCTCGTCGATCGCCGGCTTGGCCGCGTGGATCGTGGCGGGGGTCAGCGCGAACTCGCACTCCGCGTCGCGGGCCGCCAGGCACTTGTGCTCGACCACCGACATCGCGTTCGCGGGGAGATCGAACGCCAGCTCGGTCGCGGCGGCGGCGAACCCCGCGGCCACCGCATCGGCCGGCTCGACGCGCTTGACCCGCGAGCCGTACTTCTCGCGCCACGCGTAGCCGTAGTGCAGCGAGGCCGAGCGCGCGCCTCCCCCGCCGGGGCTCACGCTCAGCGACAGCTTGCCCTGGCCCATCCACGCGAACACCTCCGAGGCGAGGTTGATCCGCTCGGCCGGCGTGGTCGCGCCGGACTTCTCGAACACCGCGCCGAGCAGCTCGCGGAACGCGTTGTGGGCGGCGGTGGTGCGCACGCGCAGGCCCTCGGCCTCGCCCAGGGCGTCGTCGATCGTCTGGTCGTGGAACAGGTTGTAGTGGTGACAGTGATAGACATAGGGGATCTCAGCCAGGAACGTGAGGCTCTGTTCGGCGAATAGCCCCCTCAGGTCGGAAATAGCCATGGTCATGTTCCTTTCAGAGACTGAGCTGGTTGACGCCAAGGATCTTGCAGGCCGACTCCTCGAGGCGCCGGATCTGCTCCGGGCTGAGCTGTGCGGGTGCCTTGAGCTCCTCGAGCGAGATCCCGGCGCGCAGCGAGACGCGCAGCGTGACGGCGTGGGGATCCGGCGCGTAGCGATCGAGGAACTCCATGATCCGGGTGCCGCGCGGCCGATCCTCGGGCTGCACTTCGGGCAGCGCCTGGCCCACGCGCTCGAGCAGGCGCTTCAAGTGCAGCCGCACCATGCCGAGCGGCGCCGAGCGCTCGAACACGCACCCGCACACGAAGTCGGACGACAGCTCGCGGAGCACCACGAGCGACTCCGCGGATTCGATCGTCACCTGCATCTCGCTCGACCACGAGCCGAGCGCCTTGAGGCCCTGGCGGTTGGCGCGGACGAGGTCGCCAAAGTACGCCGCGACGTCCTCCGCGCTCCACTCGGTGCCCTCGCGGACCCATGAAGAGAACAGGAGGCTGTCGGGCATCGCCGTCAGGAAGACCCCGATGAGTTGCGGGATCTCCGCGACTGCTTCTTCGATATAGCGATCCATCATGTCGATCCTCCTTCAGCTGGCTCTCCGTGAAAGGCGCGCTCGACGGCCGCGCTCAGCGCCGTCAGGAACTCGCGTGGTAGGCAATCATCGGTGACGACGCCGATCCCGAACCGGCCCCACGGCGTCGCGACCTCCACGACGTGGAGGATCGTCTCGCCGAGCTTGAGCGACAGCCACCCGCCGCTGTCCTGCATGAGCGACCGCACCGAGGCGAGCATCAGCAAGATCGACGACGCGGCGGCGATCTGGCCGGGCTCCGCCCCGAGGTGCTCGACCACGGGGAGGCCGTTGTCGTCGGCGATGAACGCGGCGTGGCACGGCACGCAGGCCTCGATCCAGCTCACCAGCGCCTGGAGGCGCTCCTCGAGGTTGCGCGACGGCGATGCGAACGGCGGGTAGCCGGCGACGGTCCTGGGGGGCTCGGGAGCCGCGGCGGGCGGCGGCGGCACGCCGAGCAAGGTCCGGGGGCCCGGCGGCGGCACGCCGGGCAACCGCGGGACGGCCGGCGGGATGGGAAGGCCGGGCAACGGCGGGGTGTCCCGGCGCGCCCGGCGATGCGGCACGGCTGCCCCCGGCCCGGACGCGGTCGGGCGTGCCGGCGGGCGCGCGGCGGGTGCGCGTGGCGTGGGGGCGAGCACCTCCGTGGCTTTCGCGAGGAGGCCCGCCCATCGCCCGCGATCAATCCAGGAGAGCGATTGGCTGTTCATCATGCGTGGTCTCCGTCATTCCCAGACGAGGTTCGAGCTCGGCCGCCATGCGATCGAAGACCGCGGTGACCGGCGGTGGGCGCCTGCGCAGGAGCCCAACCGGCACACCGTGCGCGCTGGCACGCAGGAGCTCGGCGTCGCGCGGCACGATGGTGTCGAGCACGAGGTTCTCGGGAAACAGCGCCCAGGCTTCCTGCGACACCGTCAGCGACGTGTCGTCGCGCAGCCGTGCCATCGTGAGCACCACCGCGCTCAGCTTGGCGCGCGCGCCCTGGCTCTTCAGGTGGCCGAGGACCTCCATGAGCTGGCCGACCACGCGCAGCGCCAGCGGCTCGGTCTGGATCGGCATCAGGACGTCGGTCGCGTACGACAGCACGCCATAGGCCGGCCCGGTGAGCCCCGCCGGGGTGTCGATGATCGCAAACTCGTAGGTCGATTCGAGCGGCGCCAGGTGCGATGCGAGCACCTCGGGATCGGCCATCTGCGCCGACCACGTCGACAGCTGGGCCCAGGGCGGTTGCCCGACGGGCAAGATCGACAGGTACTGATTCCGGGTTTGCATGATCACCCGATCGGCGGACTCGCCGGCCATCAGATCGACCAGCCCGACCGCGTCCTTCGCCCTGCCGGACAGCGAGTGGCCGATGCCGCCCTGCGGATCGGTGTCGATGAGCAGCGTCTTGCGGCCGGTCTGCGCGAACGCAAACGCCAGATTGAGAGACAGCGTCGTTTTTCCAACTCCGCCTTTGGGGCTGACGATGGCAAGCGAGATCATGGCGACTTCTTTCGTCGAATACGTTCGAGGTTTTGCAGCGCTTGCTTGTGGTCCGGGCGCAGCGCGAGGCACTGCTGGAGGAGGGTTTCGGCGCGGGCCAGGTCCCGCCGGAGGTAGCAGGTCGTGGCCTCCTCCAGGAGGTTGGTGATCTCGGACGTCATGCCCGCCGGGCTCTCCGCGTTCGTGGAATTCGATCGGCTGTCGACCATCATCGACAAGATGCCTGAGTCCTCCGCATGCACGTACTCTGCCGGTGCCGCGGGGGGGACCGAGGCCAGGCGCGGCAGGGTCACCGGCGTCACGCCCGACAGGGCCTCGAACGACAGCTCGTGGCAATCCGGACTCGGGAACGCGATCACGCGGCCGTTCGCCGCCGCCGCGGCCGGTTGCGCGACGTGCTTCGCCTCGTCTTGCCGGCGCGCGGCCTCCATCAGCAGCTCCTGCCACGAATGCGCCGTGAGGGTCGCATCGGACGCGGACATGTCTTGCGCGTCGTTCACCTTGTAGCGGCCGCGGCGCAGCTGGACGAGCTTGAAGAACGCCGCTTCGCCCCACATGCCGAATCCGAAGCACCGGTCGATATGGCCATTGCGAATCGCGATCACCCCTACCTGCGTGGGGCCGTCGAACAGGTGAATGTCGCGATTGTACCCGCCCAGGCAGATCATCTGTAGCAGGTCTGGAATCGACAATAGGCTGAGATCTCCTTCCATACTACCTCAAACTTCTTCAGAGTGGTTCGGGGCGAAGGGCTCGCGCCTTCAAAGATGAGACGAGCGTGATGAGGGTTGTCGTAGGGCCGGACCGTGCGAGGTCGCGCGCGAGATCGCGCGCGCCTCGCGTGCCCCAGCCGTGGCACCGCCGCACGGGGGGGCTTGCCGGCATCCTCGGGGAGCAAGCGGTACGGCAGTCTGAACCCGTACCGCGCGGCAACGCGCAGTGCGCAAACCTGATGTGCGAAGAGGCGCGGTACGAAGACGTGCAGCGCCCATGCGTGGGGGCTGCCTCCCCGTTATCTCGAGCTTCGGGGCGACTCCACGTTTGGCGCTCGGAGGCGCGCGCGCCGATCGGCGGACACAGAGCGAATTGTGCAAGTTCCGTCAGGTTCCGGAGTGCCGCATCACCGGCAGATGATCGCGATACGTGATGCGTCGAGATCGTGCCGGTGTCGTTCGCTCTCGCCTTCGCTCCCACCTCCGTGATCCATTCGACAACCATCCAGGATCCGAAGTTAGACAAGCGCATGGTCATCGCGCTGACATACAAGCAAGACCTCAGCCAGCGGAGTTGTGCGAGTCATGCACGACTGGTGCTCTCGACGCTGACATCGCATGTGCGCCGGCGGGTCGTGACCTGCTCGAGGGCATCGTGCTGCACGCGTTCGAAGGCAAGCCGCCGTTCGGCGCCGAGTCGCTGGCAAAGATCGCGACGCTGCGCGAGGTCTACGGGCTCGAGAGAGCTCCCGTGCACATTCGATTTTTCAGGGCCAACCTGTCATCTGTACTGTGGCGAAGTACTAGCCGAAGCGGTAGGCGTCACGCCGGCGCCAGCCGTGCGTGACGTGGAACCGCCACAGCCGCTCGGCGCCCTCGAGCGCGCGCACCTCGGCGCCGTCCCACTGGATCTCGGTGGTGCCCTGGAGATGCAGGACATCACCGCGTTCGAAGTCGACGAACACCAGCGCGGCGCGCGGGTCGTCGACCAGGTTGCCGAGCGTATTGAAGTAGCGATTGCCCTTGAAGTCGGGAATCGTCAGCACGTCGCCGTCGACGCGAACGAACCCGGGTGGGCCGCCGCGGTGCGAGACATCGACCCCGCCGGTCCGCTCGTCGGTGTGCGCGCTGGTCGCAACGAAGAAGGTATCGGCGCGCGCGATCGCCGCCCGGGCGTCGCGATCGAGGTTGTGATCGAGCCGATCGAACGGCTCGGTTGACGCAGTGCCGGGCGCCGCGGACCGGATCTCGCGCGGCTGGATGTATTGCGGGCAGTTGCCGAAGCTCTGGTCGACCGCGACCACGACACCGCCGGCACCGGCGGCCGTGACCTTGCCGTTGGCGCGGTTGCGTCGCCGGGTCGCGAGTTCGATGCCCAGGAGCCCGAACGGGGCGCCGGGGATGAACGCCTGGCTTGCCGGATCGGACGGATCCAGCGCCACCGCGAACTGCAGGGTCCGGGGATCC
>Ga0070690_100000681_pt1 | contig 17363 bp, 17 predicted proteins | sample KBSS33HmetaG_FD_64671 | JGI IMG/M metagenome (GOLD analysis project Ga0070690, IMG submission 64671) | Switchgrass rhizosphere microbial communities from Kellogg Biological Station, Michigan, USA - KBS S3-3H metaG | ecosystem: Host-associated > Plants > Roots > Rhizosphere ... | reverse complement strand
CTTCGGGCTGCCCCGCGAGATCCCCCGTCACCGCGAGCCGGCGACGCAGCGCGACGACGCGCGGGCCCTTCGACCCCGGCTTCAGAGCGGGGCCCGCTGGTACGGCCGGCCAACCGCCGCGCGCGGCGAGGTCCCGATACCGGGCGAGGGCGGCGCGCGCGTTCGCGTACCACCAGTGGTCGGGACGAACGCGGTCGATCGCCTCGCGCAGGCGTCCCTGTCTCAACGCATCGAAGACGAAGCGGTCGCCCTCCTGCGAGCCCACGGGGCGCGGCTCGAAGTTCCAGTGGGGATCGAGCGACTTCGGATCGACCTTGCCGAGATAGAGGTGATAGATCAGCAGGACGAAGGCGTCGGTCGCCAGCAGATCGGTCTCGGCGCGCGCCGCGGGGTCCGCGCCCGGCGCGACCGACGGCGCCCTCCGCGTGAGCTCCTCCCGGTGATAGTCCTCCGGCCGCAGGCCATCGTCCGCGGATTCCCGGACGAGGGCGAGCAGCTGCTCGAGCCGGTCGGGAGTCCACAGCGGCCGGTCGCCGGCCTCGTCGTAGATCTCGGGCAGCGCCGCGCGGGCCGAGACCTGCGCCTGCGCCCCGCCGGCCGTACCCTCCGCACGCATCCGCTCCAGCCGCTCGCGCAGGAGCGGGACGACCGCGGCATCCGCGTCGCCGGCGCCCTGCGCGAGGCCGCGTGCGGCCGCGAGGACCCCGAGGACCACGAGGAGCGCGGCGAGCGCGAGACGCGATCGGATCCGATCAGCCGGCGTGGATCGCTCCTTCCTTTTCCCGCAGCGACCAGGGCTGCCGGGACGCGTGAAGCGCGAGGAGCTCTCCCACGATCGCGATCGCAACCTGCTCGGGGCCCTCGGCGCCGAGGTCGAGGCCGACCGGCGCGAACACGCGCTCCCCCGCCTCCGCGCCGATCTGCTCCAGGATCTTGCGGCCGCGCTCCCGCGGCCCGAGGAGACCGACGTACGGAACGCCGCCTTCGATCAGGCGCCGCGCCCACTCGCGGTCGTGCGCGAAGGAGTGCATCTTGACGACCGCGAAGGCGCGCGGCCCGAGAGGCAGCCCGGCGGTCCCATCCTCGGGCCGCCGCGCATCGATGCGCGTCGCCGACGCGAAGCGTCCCGGCCCGCGCGCGGCGGGCCGGTGATCGACGACGGTGACGCGAAAGCCGGCGTCCGAGGCGTACGCGGCGAGCGGGATCGCGTCGTCTCCGCCGCCGAAGATCACGAGCGAGGGCGGAGGCGTGAATCTCTCGATGAAGACGGCGTCGTCGGCGCCGCGGACTTCGGCGGCGGCGTGCACGGTCACCGTCCCCGCCTCCGGTCCGCGGATCGTCATCGAGACCGCGAACGGCCGGTCGCCCGCGAGGAGATCGACGATCCCGCGCGAGGTCTCGAGCGCCCGGGGCGTCGTCGCCGGCCGGACGAAGATCTCGACGGTGCCGTTGCACCCGAGCCCCAGCCCGAAGACGGAGTCGTCGTCGCCGGTCTCGTAGCGGAGGAGCCGCGGCTCCCCGGTCCGCATCACCCCGAGCGCGATCTCGCGCACGTCGCCTTCGAGACAGCCTCCGCTGACGCTCCCGGCCGTCTCTCCCGACTCCTCGACGAGGAACTTCGCGCCCGGACGCCGGTACGCGGACCCCTCGATGCGCACGACCGTCGCGATCGCCGCGCGCCCGCCGGCCTCCGCCAGCCGCGCGACGCGCGTCAGGATTTCCGCGGTTTCCTTCCAGTGTTTCACGGCTTCAGAGCGTCTCGCTTCGGGCCGACCTACGCTATACCCCGGTTCCCGGAGGGTCAAACGAAAGCGGCCGCCGGACGCGCACGGTACGATGCGCGCATGAGCCTTCGCGTCGAATCGGCCGGCGCCGCGGCAGAGCGCGAAATCCTGCGGGCGCTCGACGCGGCCGTCTCCTCGCCCGCGGCCGCGGCGGCGCTGCTTCCGATCGGAGAGCGCGTCCTCGCGACGCTGCGGCGTGCGGGCCCGAACGAGATCGAGGCGTGGGAGCCCGTTCCGCTCTCGCTCTACGCGGCGGCGCTTCCCGCGGAGATTCGCTCGAGCTGGGTGTTCGTGCTCCGCGCCGGCGTCGCCACGGGGGCCGAGCGCCATCCCAACAGCATCCAGCGCATGATGTCGTGGAGCGGCGACGGCGACTTCCAGGTGCACGACGGCACGCGATGGAGATCGCACCTTCTTCGCAGCGATCCTCGCGCGCCGCTCGAAGAGCGCTGGATATCGATTCCGCCGGACACGTGGCACCAGGGCGTCGTCGGTCCGAAGGATTGGCTCGTGATCGCGTTTCATACGGCACAGGCGCAAGCGCTGATCGAGGAGCGGCCGGAGCCGGACGATCCGAATCCGTTCGACCCGGCGCGAACCCGCCGCCGGCGGTATGCCGAGGTGAAACAGGCCTGAGGAGCCCCCGGAAACGCAGCTAACCCGCCCATTTCCCGAGGGTTCCGGATCGGGAATTCCGGCACGTGGAACAGAGTTTGCACAGTCCACATCACAGAGGCGTGGTCCGCCTCGCGAGGAGGGCTGCGATGTACGAGAGGGAGCTACCGAGAGGTTTCTGGGTCTCGTTCTGGAATGGCCCGTTCAAGTCTCAGCCAGTGGAGACGAGCAGCATCCGGGAAGAGGAGACGGCGGTCTGTCTGGACTGCCACGTCTACTTCAACATCCGGAGCCGGACGTGCCCGAAGTGCGACGGCGAGCAGTTCTGGCTCATCTCCAACTGGAGGAAGCAACCGGCACGGGTTTCGGCCCCGGTCCGAATCGCGGTCGCCTAGAGAAGTTTTTCGGGATCGTCATCGCCCCGGCGCGCGCGGCGCTGCATCGATCGCGCGACCGGGGCGATGCTTTGTGCGCGACACGATGCCGCGGTGGGACGCAACGGCGGAGCGCGAAGAATCGTGACGCGCTTTTCTGAGAGGCCGATTAAAAGACGGCAACGCGTGTATCTCGATCACGACTCGCCACTCTGAAGGAGTGAGGACGCGGAAAGCACCGGCTCCTCCGGTGAATGGGTCGCTCCTCTCGAGGTGGTCATGCGCAAGTCGAGATCCGTACGCACGTTTCTGTACGCCGCCGGCGCGGTCGCCGCGGCCGTGCTCGTCACCGCCGCATCGGCATCTTCAGGAGGTCCCTCCGATCCGGGCATCCGGCCGAAGGATCCGGACGGCGCCATCACGCAGCACGCGCTCGACGCGATCCGGGAGGGCCGCAGGACCTTCCGCTTCGACACCTTCGGCGACGAGGCCTTCTGGGGCGACACGCTGCGCCTCCACGAGGCCATCGAGGGAGCGGCGCACGGCGGTGTCGGCCCGGGCCTGAGTCCGCGTCAGGCCATCGCGGCCGGACTCAAGGTGGACGTCGACGCGCTGCCGGGGTCCGTGCGGAGCGACATCCGCCAGGGACGGGCGAACCTCGACGACCCCGCCGTCACGCTCGCGCTCCTCAGGCTCAACGCGGTCGTCGGCGTGACGGGGTTCTTTCAGCACAACGGACAGCTCCGCTCGGTCGGCCTGCAGTGCGCGGTCTGCCACTCCGTCGTCGACGACTCCTTCGCCCCGGGGATCGGCCATCGCCTCGACGGCTGGGCCAACCGCGACCTGAACGTCGGCGCCATCATCAACCTCGCGCCCGATCTCTCCGTGGTCGACGCGCTGCTCGGCGTCGACGACGCCACGACGCGCCAGGTGCTGATGAGCTGGGGTCCCGGGAAGTTCGACGCCGAGCTCTTCATGGACGGCAAGGCGTTCCGCCCCGACGGCGGCTCCGCGGCGACACTCATCCCGCCGGCGTTCGGCCTCGCCGGCGGCAACCTCCACACCTGGACGGGCTGGGGATCGGTCACGCACTGGAACGCCTTCGTCGCGAATCTCGAGATGCATGGTAAGGGACGGTTCTGGGATCCGCGGCTCAAGGACGGGGTCCGGTTTCCGATCGCGGCCGCCAACGGCTTCGACAACGTCAATCCCGGCCTCTCCCCGGACGACGACCGCATCACGCCGAAGCTCGCCGATCTCCACCTCTATCAGCTCGCGATCCCGGCGCCGAAGCCGCCCGAGGGAAGCTTCGACAAGGACGCGGCCGAGCGCGGCGACGCGCTCTTCACGGGCAAGGCTCGCTGCAACAGCTGCCACGTGGAGCCGCTCTGGACCGAGCCCGGCTGGAACATGCACACGGCCGACGAGATCGGAATCGACGACTTCCAGGCCAACCGAGCCCCCGACCAGCGCTACCGCACAGCGCCCCTCGCCGGCCTCTGGACGCACACGAAGGGCGGCTTCTACCACGACGGCCGGTTCGCGACCCTGCTCGACGTCGTCAATCACTACGACGCGTTCCTGAACCTCGGACTCACGGCCCAGGAGAAGAACGACCTCGTCGAGTACCTGAAGTCCCTGCCCGGCGGGGACTGAGGGGCCGATCGGGCGCTTCGGCGTAGCGGGAAGGATTCCGGGGCTCGGCCTGTTTTTTCCTCGTCATGAGAACCCGGGCTGTCCTCTCCCTGTGTCTCCTTCTCGCCGCCGGCCCCGTCCTCGCGGCTCCCATCCCGCCCGTTCCGCGGCCGTCGGAGTGGGCCACCCGCGTCGATGGCACGACCGTGAACAACCTGTACCGGATCGAGGACGGCCTCTACCGCGCCGCGCAGCCGACCGCGAAAGGCTTCCAGGAGCTGTCGGCGCTGGGCGTCAGGTGCGTCCTGAACGTGGCCGGCGGACCCGGCGACGACGCCTTCATCGAGAAGGGGTCGCTCAAGCTCTTCCACGTGCCGATGAGCGCGTTCGGGCTGCACGACGACCGCGTCCTCGAGGCCCTGAAGATCATGGCCGACCCGCAGAACCGGCCTCTCCTGATCCACTGCCAGCAAGGCGCGGATCGGACGGGCGCGATGGTGGCTCTCTACCGGGTCGTCGTCCAGGGCTGGACGGCGGAGAAGGCCGTCGAGGAGATGACCCGGGGCGGGTACCACCACAGCGCGCTCTGGAAGAGCCTGGAAACGTACGTCCTCAAGGCCGACGCCGCGGCACTGCGCAAGAAGCTCGGGCTCAAGGGACCCCTCACACCCGCCGAGTCGGCAAAGGCGGCTGCCGAGGGAGTGCCGGACGCGGCTCCGGCTCCCGCGCCTCAGGCGCCCTGACCTCGCTCGAGATTCCCCCGCCTCGGGCGGAGGAGCGATTCCCGCCTACCGGTTGAAGGGGTACTCCTGGACCCAGTGGAAGCCCCGGGCCGGGAGGAGCATCTTGGTCTCGTCCACGCGGCGCAGCTCCAGCCGCGCGCGACGATGGTCCATGTCTCCCTCGAGCACGAGTCGATCCCGGGCCGGGCGGTCGACGAGGAAGGCGGCGGACCACTTCGCGTCGTCCCGCTTCGTCAGGCCGAGGCGCCGGTCCTGGACGCCGAGCTCCGCTTTGAACTGGATGAACGATTCGTCCATCCGCTGGGCCGTGGCGGCGCCCGGAAAGGAGAACACGAGCCTCCGCCACCGCTCCGGGTTTTCCGGAAGCGCGGGACTCGAGGTCCCGTCGACGACCACCGTCTCGACGTCCCAGATCCCGTAGTAGGCCGGGCGCGGCGCGCCGCCTCCGAACTCGGCCCAGGCCGCCCGCGCGGAGCGCACGTTCATCACCAGGAGGTAGCCGGAGTAGAGGACCAGCACCCACGACGCGACGCGGTTCGCGCGGGGAGAGCGGAAGAGCGGCGCCCGCGCGGACGGTTCGACGGCGCGGTCGCTCAGGAAGAAGTCGCGCAGACGCGGCCACTCCGGCGCGATCAGGTAGAGGCAGAACACGACCAGGTGGAGCGAGAACAGCTTCACCGGGACGTCGTAGGTCATGTTGAGCACGAAGACCTCGATCGCGTCGGCGAGGCAGACGAGCGCTCCGAGCAGTGCCGTCCGGGGCAGGAGCACGAGTATCCCGCCGAGAGTCTCGGCGCACCCGGTGAAGATCTCGTAAGCCGGCGAGGCGCCGATCGAGGCCCACAGCACCCCCATCGGCGAGAAGTTTCCGTACGGCTCGAGAAGCCTGGAGAGGTTCGGATAGGGCATCTGCAGCGGCACGACCTTGTCCAGCCCGTAGAGGATCAGCGTCGAGCCGACCGCGATCCGCACCGCGAGCCTCAGCCAGCGGTCCGCCGTCGCGTAGCTCCTCCGCCGCCGGTCGAGCACCGACCAGAGCGCGGCGCCCAGGCCCGCGAGGACGAGCATGCAGAACGCCTGCGTCCAGTCGAAGACCTTGTCGCCGCTCCCGCTCCCCGTGACGACCAGCGGCGCGGAGACGCCGATCACGCGCTTCGCCGTCCACTCCACGACCGCGCGGGCGGGCCCGCGCGTGCCGGGATCCGGGACGTCGATTCCGGGGATGAAGATCGTGCCCAGGACCTGGGTGACGAGGATGTAGAGGCCGACGTAGAGAGACCCGAAGCGAAACGCGATCCTCCGGGCGAGACTCCAGTGCGGATGGGGAACGAGGCCCCGCGGATCCGGACCGGGAGATCCGTCCGTCGCCGACGTGACGACCGAAGCGCCTTCCATGCGTGCTCGCCCCGAGTGACGCCGCGATTCTAAGTCCGGTTAGGATCCGCGCATGCTCGCCCGCGCCTCGCTCTCCGCCCTGCACGTCCTCGCGCTCGCGATCGGGTTCGGCGCGGTCTTCGCGCGGGGACGGCGGCTGCGCGATCTGCGGCGGACGCCCGAGGACCCGGGAGTGCTCGCGCGTCTGCTTCAGGCGGACGCGCTCTGGGGCGTCGCGGCCCTGCTCTGGATCGCGACCGGTCTCCTGCGCGTCTTCGGCGGGCTCGAGAAGCAGCCCGGCTTCTATTTGCGCAACGGGTTCTTCTGGATCAAGATGGCGCTCTTCCTTCTGGTGTTCGTTCTGGAGGTCCGGCCCATGCTGACGTTCGCGAAGTGGCGCAAGGCGAAGGCTCGCGGCGACTCCCCCGCCGCCTCCGCCTCGGATCTCCCGAGCCTGATCGCGACCAACGACGCCGAGACGGCGCTCGTCGTCCTGATTCCCTTCCTCGCCGCCCTGATGGCGCGAGGCGCATGGCTCTTCTGAGGACGGGACCTCCGGCCGCGCGAGTCGTCCTGGCCGCGGCGATGATCGCGGCCGCGGCGGCCTTCGCCCTTCCCGCCTCCGGTGTCGCTCAGACCGCCGGCGAGGCCTGCCCGCTACACCTCTTCGTCGTCGCGCGGAGCAAGAACGCCAACATCGTCGCCTACGACGCGAACCCCGCGCCGGGCGGCGGCCTCGTCGCCACCGAGCCGGTCGTCGCCTACTGGCTCCTGGACGGAGACGAGAAGCGGCGCGAGGAGCTGACCGGAATCGAGCGCGAGCGCGCCTACGGCGTCGAAGGCAAGCCCGGCCACGCCCCGGGCACCTACACCGTCGTCTTCAAGGCCCGGCGCAAGTTCCCCCTGGCGGTCCGCGTGGTCAATGGCTGTCCCGTCGCGGTGACTCGAATCCAGGGCCACACCGCGATCCTCCATCGTCTGTTCGTCAAATCGAAGGAGGGACTCGGGCTTCCCAAGATCGAGTACGTCGAGGTCTTCGGCGAGAACCCCGACACCGGGGCGCCGGTTCAGGAGAAGCTCGTCCCCTGATTCTCAGGAGGCCGGCGGCGACGGGGCCGCCGGGCTCATCTGACGCTCGAGCAGGTCGCACACCTCGCCGAGCTCCGCGTCTCCGGCGACGCCGATCTCGTAGGCGACGTAGCCGTCCGGCCGAACCAGCGTGAGCCCGGCGGTCGAGGACTCCCGGACCTCGAGCACGTCGCGGAGCGAATCGCGGAGCCGCCGCGCCGTCTCTCGTGCCGCCGGATCCGCGTCCTTCCCGATCAGGAGAATGTAGCGCCCGGCGATTCCCTTGCCGCCGCGAAACGAGTCTTCCCAGTGGCGCCGGCCCGGGCCCTCGATTATGGGGCTGTCGGGATAGGCGATCTCGAGCTCCGAGAGCCTCTGCACGAAGGCGTGCTGGAACGGGGCGAGCCGGGACACCATGGGAATGACCGCGTCGCGCAGCGTCTGGGCCAGCCGGCTCGGCGTGCCCATGACCTTCGTCAGCCGATGCGTCATCTCGATGACGCTCGCGATCACGGGCAGGCGCTCGGCGCCGTAGCTGTCGAGGAGCGCGTCGTTGCCATGGCCGCGCAGCACGAGGTCGAGCTTCCAGGACAGGTTCCACACGTCGTGCAGGCCGGTGTTCATGCCCTGCCCGCCGAAGGGGCTGTGGATGTGGGCCGCGTCGCCGGCGAGGAAGAACCGGCCCTCCCGCAGGCGCGCGACGTGGCGGTGGTGGATGCGGAAGTAGCTGCTCCACAGCAGGGACAGCGCCTCGATCCCGCTCGGCGCGCGCTCGAGGAGGACGCGGCGGACGAGATCGAGCGACGGAGCGTCGCCCTCCGCCTGCTGCACCGTCGCGACGATCCGCCGCCGGGTGGCGCTCATCGGGAAGATCGCCGCCGGCCCGTGCTCGCTGGGGCAAAGCTGCAGCTCGTTGGACGGGAGCGTCTCGTTGGTCTGGACGTCCGCCAGCATGAACGAGTCCTCGTAGATGGCGCCCTCGAACGGGATCGCGAGGAGATGGCGGAGGGCGCTGTGGGCGCCGTCGCAGCCGACGACGTAGCGCGCGGTGACGGTCAGCGGCTCGCCGTGCCTCTCCGCGGCCACGCGCACGCCCTCATCTCCTTCGAGCGGCTCCGCCGAGCGGAACGTCGTCTCGTACTCGACGGCGCCGCCCTTCCGGCGCAGCTCCTCCACGAGCAGCCGCTCCGTCACGTCCTGGGGCACCATCGCGATGAAGGGGTACGGGCTCTCCTCGGGCGCGAACCGCATTTGGGCGAGCCTCCGGCCGTGCGCCGTGACGGAGACGGACGTCACGCGGTTGGCGGCCGCGAGAAACGGCGCCACGACGCCGGCCATGTCGAAGATCTCGAGCGTGCGGGGGAAGATCGCGAGGGCCTTCGAATGCTCGGACTGTCCCGCCCGCGTCTCGAGGATTCGCCACCGCAGTCCGCGGCGCGCGCACTCGTTCGCCAGGAAGAGTCCGACGGGTCCCGCGCCCACGATGAGGACGTCCAGAACGTCGGTGTCCGGTTTCGCGTCGCGCATCTCGAGGCCCCCGATCGGAGCAGATCACAGGGCGCCGAAAGTCTCCACTCGTCGCGTTCATACCGGATTCCCCGGCACGGAACGGAGTCTCGGCGGACCGTAGCGGCTTCCCGGCTCGCCCCACGTCGGCCCGCCGCCGGGTAGGATGCGTCCATGCGGCTGCCCTTCGATCCGCCCGTCGCACCGATGCTGTCGAGCGCGGCCGACTCGCTGCCGCACGGAGAGGGCTGGCAGTTCGAGCCGAAGTGGGACGGCTTCCGCACGCTCGTCTTCCGCGACGGCGGCGAGATCCTTCTGCAGAGCCGCGACGAGAGGCCCATGAACCGTTACTTCCCGGAGCTGATCGCGCCGCTGGCGGCGGCGCTGCCGGAGCGCTGCGTGCTCGACGGCGAGGTCGTCATCGTCGGAGCGCAGGGCCTCGACTTCGAGGCCCTCCTCCTGCGGATCCATCCCGCGGCCTCGCGCGTGAAGCTCCTCTCCGAGCAGTCGCCCGCCTCCTACGTCGCCTGGGACCTCCTCGCGATCGGCGACGAGGACCTGCGCGACGCGCCGCTCGCCCAGAGGCGCGGCCGGCTCGAGAGGGCGCTCGCCGGCGCGGCGACTCCCGTTCACCTCTCCCCCGCGACCCGCGATCGCGCCCTGGCCGAGGACTGGTTCCGCCGCTTCGAGGGCGCGGGGCTCGACGGCGTCATGGCGAAGCGGCTGGACGAGCCGTACCGGCCCGGCGAGCGGACCATGATCAAGGTCAAGCACGCGCGCACCGCCGACTGCGTCGTCGCCGGCTTCCGCTGGCACAAGAACGGGCACGGCACGATGGTGGGCTCGCTCCTGCTCGGCCTCTACGACGAGGCGGGCACGCTTCATCACGTGGGCGTCACCGCGGCGTTCACGACCGCCGTGCGCAAGCAGCTCGTCGAGGAGCTCGCGCCGCTACGCGAGAACGCGCTGAAGAGTCATCCGTGGCGGGACTGGGCCGAGGCGCACGAGGAGGCCGCTGCGAAGGGCCAGCGCCTTCCCGGCGCGACGAGCCGCTGGAACCGCGGCAAGGATCTGAGCTGGGAGCCGCTGCGGCCCGAGCGCGTCTGCGAGGTCTCCTACGACCACATGCAGGGGACGCGCTTCCGGCACGCCGCGCACTTCGTGCGTTGGCGGTTCGACAAGCGGCCCGAGGACTGCCGCTACGACCAGCTCGAGGTGACGCCGGCCTACGAGCTCGAGCGCGTCTTCGGCGCGCGGGGCGGACGCGCGGACGCCCGCCGCTCCCGGAGCTCGCGCCAGGGGTCGTAGTCCGGATCCGGCGTCTCCGGCGCGGGCCGCTCCTCCTCCGGAACGTGCCGGAGGTTCACGCGGATGCGCGTCCACGTGCTGGACCGGCCCCGCATCGAGTCGACGAGGACGTCGTCTTCCTTCAGACGCTCCGCCGCGCGGGGGTGTCGCGCCTTCCAGCGCTCGAGACCGGCGAGGGCGTCTTCCTTGCCTCTCGCGTTGGCGACGACGACGAGCGGCTGGGTCGGTCTCCGACGACCGGTGCCCGCGCCCTTGCCGGGCGCCTCTCTCCGCCTCGACGGGGCGGCCTCTTCTCTCGCGCGCCTCGAAGGCGCGACCCGCGGCGGCTCGTCGCGCTGCTTCCTGTAGTGCGGCGGCCAGGGCGCGTCGCCGAGCCCCCCGGCCTCCTGCTCGGCCGACAGCGCGAGCAGCCCGTCGAGCGATCCCGCGGCATCGTCGATCCCGGAGCCGGGATCCCCCTTTTCCCGCAGCCGGCGCGGGGAGGTTGCCAGCGTGAACGCCGCCGGGTCGCAGCCGGCGACCTCCTCCCAGAGGAGCGGCATCGACACCCGAGCGTCCGGCGTGGGACGCACCGACCAGGCCGAGGCGACGGTCCGGTCCTTCGCGTTCTGGTTGTAGTCGAGGAAGACCCCGTGCCGCTCCTCCTTCCACCACTTGCTGGTCGCGATCTCCGGCGAACGGCGCTCGACCTCGCGCGCCACGGCGAGGGCCGCCCGGCGCACCTGATCGAAGCTCCACCGCCGCTCGATCCGCACGTTGACGTGCATCCCGCGCGAGCCCGACGTCTTCGGCCATCCGGTGAGGCCGCGTTCCGCGAGCACGTCGCGCACGACGAGGGCGACCCTCCGCACGTGATCCCACGGGACGCCTGGCACGGGATCGAGGTCGACGCGCAGCTCGTCCGGGTGATCGAGGTCGTCGGCGCGCACGGGATGCGGGTTCAGGTCGATGCACGCGAGATTGACGATCCAGAGCAGCTGCGCCGCGTCCCGGACGACGACTTCGCGCGCCGTTCGGCCGGAGGGAAACTTCAGCTCCACGGTCTCGACCCACTCGGGATGCTTCTCGGGCGCCCGCTTCTGGTAGAAGGCCTCGCCCTCGGCGCCGTCCACGTAGCGCTTCAGGACGATCGGCCGCGCCGCGATCCCGCGGAGGGCTCCGTCCGCGACGGCGAGGTAGTACCTCGCGAGGTCGAGCTTGGTATAGCCGGCCCTCGGAAAATAGACCTTCTCCGGGTTCGTGAGGACCACCTCGCGGCCCGCGGCCTCGAGGACCGTCGACTTCGACTCGGCCATGCCGAAGTCTCGCCGGATCGCCGAGGGCGGCGCAAGGCCGGGAGGCCGTCCGGGGAGGCCGTCAGGCCCGGCTGCGGTACCGCTCGAACCGGTACGCGATCCCTGGTCCGCCGCTCCCCTCGTAGGCGAGCTGCGCGATCAGCATCGTGAACGGCTCGGCGTAGCGCGCGTTGGAGAGGGGCCCCGCGTCCACGGGATCGAAGCCCACGTCGCGGATCAGCCGCGCGGCGACCCGCTTCGCGCGCGCGTCGTCTCCGCAGTAGACCAGGCTCGGCCGCCGCGCGCGGCGCCGCGCGTCGAAGACGCCGAACAGCACCTCGCTCGGCACCGTGCCGAAAGCCGAGACGACACGCGCCTTCGGAGCCTTCCGCGCGAGCGCCTCGGCGCCGGAGCGGGTGTGCGCGACGACGAGCCGCGTGTCGTCCCGGCTCATCGGCAGCGAGCACGTGATGAGGACCTTGCCGGCGAGGTCGCCGGCCCTGCGCAGCACGTCCGGAACCCGCGACCAGTGCACGGCGAGGAGGAGGGCGTCCGCGTCGACCACGGCCTCGGCCGGCGTGCCGGCCCGCGCATTCGGACCCGCCTTCTGCGCGAGCCGCTTCAGCTTCTCCATCTCGTGCGCGTAGCTGAAGACCACCTCGTGCCCCGCGCGCGCGAAGAGCGTCCCGAGCTTCCCGCCCATCAATCCCGATCCCAGGATGCCGATCTTCATGAACGCCTCCCGAGCAAGCGACGTGCCGAAGTGCCGAGGCGTTCCGCGAGCGCGCCTTTCGCGCTACGATCCTGTCACTTTCGGAGCCCCCCGTTGGACACCGCTCACACATCGCCCGAGGGTGGCGGCGCCGGTCCCGCCGCCGGCGGCGCACGCTCCGGGATGCGCGGCCTGCTCAAGGGACTGCGGTGGCTCGCGGCCATGGCGATCGCCCTGGTGGGCTTCGTCCTCGCGATCGGCGCGGTCAAGGCGATTCGCGGAATGCTGCCCGATTCGGGCGTCGGTTCGGGAATCTTCTACGCCGTCCTCGCGGCGGCCGCGGGCGCCGGCGCCTACTTCCTGGTGCGGCAGGATTTTCGGGGCCTCTCGAGGACCGACGTCCGGCGTTGGTTCCTGACGAACCCCCTCGGGCAGGCGGCCGTCCTCTACGCGGCCGCGGCGATCGTCATGATCCCCCTGCCGAAGGTCTCGCTCGTCCCCGGCCTCCTCGCGCAGTCCGCGTATGCGGTGGCGGCTCCGACGGCCTCGCGCAGGGCCCGACGCTGGTGGGCGCACGCGGCCCTCGCCGTCCTCGGCTTCGTGCTCCTCCTGGTCGCGCTCGCGGGAACCGCGGAGGCGCTGACGCCGCGCGGGTTCGGCGAGGCCGGGATGGTCTTCCTGCTCCCGATGTACGCGTTCTGCATCCTGCTCCCCGTCTCCGGTCTTCTTCGCCTGGCGCGGAGGCCGGCCACCAAGAGCGAGGCTCCCGCGAATCCGACGCCCTGATCCGGCGGACGCCGGACGGATCCTGCGCCGCGCCGCGTCGTCCCAGCGAGGCAGTTGCAACGCGTCGCCGTTTCGCGGTTGGATCGGCGTCGTGAGCGCCGAGCTCCCTTTACCGAGCGACGTCGCGGAGAGGGAAGTCTTCCCGATCCTGACGGAGACCCAGATCGCGCGGATCGCGCCGCTCGCGACGGAGCGGGCGTTCGCGGCCGGCGACGTCCTCTGGGAGCAGGGCGAGAGGAGTCGCCCGCTCATGGTCGTGCTGGAGGGCGAGATCGAGGTGCTCTCCGACCGGGACTCGCCGGTCACCGTCCACCGACCGGGCAACTTCTCGGGCGACGTCGACCTCATCTCCGACCGGCCGGCGGTCACGCGGGCCCGGGGGCGCAAGGCCGGGCGCCTCCTCGCGCTTCCGGCGGAACGCGTGCGCACCCTCGTCCAGACGGACCCCGAGCTGAGCGAGGTCTTCCTCCGGGCGTTCGCCCGCCGGCGCGCGCTGATCATGACCCGGAGCGCGGGGAACCTCGTCCTCATCGGCTCCCGGCACTCGGCCGGAACGCTCGAGCTGCAGGAATTCCTGACGCGCAACAGCCAGCCCTACGCCTACCTCGACGCCGACCGCGACGAGGGAGTCCAGAAGACGCTCGAGGGCTTCGGCCTGGACGAGGACGACGTGCCCGTCCTGATCTGCAGCGGCAAGAGGGTCCTGAAGAAGCCGACGATCGAAGAGGTCGCGGATTGCCTGGGCCTCAGCCGGCTGAGCCGCGACGTCGTCCGGGACCTCGTCGTGATCGGGGCCGGCCCCGCGGGGCTCGCGGCCGCGGTCTACGGCGCCTCGGAGGGACTCGACGTGCTCGTCCTCGAGTCGACCGCGCCGGGCGGACAGGCGGGCTCGAGCTCACGCATCGAGAACTACCTGGGCTTCCCCACCGGCGTCTCCGGCCAGGACCTCGCGAGCGGCGCGCTCCTGCAGGCCCAGAAGTTCGGCGCCGAGCTGGTCGTCGCGCGAACGGCGGCGTCGCTGCAGTGCGACGGACTGCCCTATCGGATCGGCCTCGGCCCCGAAGTCCGCGTGGCGGCGCGCACCGTCGTCATCGCGACGGGAGTCCGGTACCGCAAGCCCGACATCCCGAACCTCTCCCGTTTCGAGGGCGTCGGCGTCTACTACGGCGCCACGGCGGTCGAGGAGCTCCTCTGCCAGGGCGAGGACGTCATCGTCGTCGGCGGCGGGAACTCCGCCGGTCAGGCCGCGATCTTCCTCTCCGAGGCGAAGCGGCGCGTCTTCGTGCTGATCCGGGGGGCCGGGCTCTCGGACACGATGTCGCGGTACCTCATCCGACGCATCGAGGAGACGCCGAGCATCGAGCTCAAGACGCACACGGAGATCGTCGCCCTCGAGGGCGGAAACAGCCTGGAGCGGGTGACGTGGAGAGAGGCGGACGGGAGGCGCACGACGGTCCCGATTCGCCACGTCTTCCTGATGACCGGAGCGACTCCGAATACGGGTTGGCTCGAGGAGTGCGTGGCGCTCGACGAGAAGGGGTTCGTCAAGGCGGGACCGGATCTGCTGCCGGCCGACCTCGCGGCGTCGCGGTGGCCCCTCCGCCGCCCGCCGCTCCTCTTCGAGACGAGCCGTCCCGGCGTCTTCGCCGTCGGCGACGTGCGCGCGGGAAGCGTCAAGCGGGTGGCGGCCGCGGTCGGCGAGGGCTCCGTCTGCATCCAGCTCGTCCACAAGGTGCTGGCGGAGTAGGGCCGCGGCCGGCCTCGTCGCTACTTCAGAAACTTCCGAACCCGCTCCGCGATCTCGTCCGCCGCGACGTCGAGCGCGAAGTGGCCCGCCTCGAGGACGTGGACCTCGGCCGCCGGCACGTCGCGGCGGTAGCTCTCCGGCTCCGAGAGATCGAAGGACAGGTCGTACTTGCCCCAGAGGACGAGGAGGCGGGGCTTCTTCTCGCGCATCCAGGCCTGCCACCTCGGATAGGCCTCGACGTTCGTGCGGTAGTCGTAGAAGAGGTCGCTCTGGATGTCGGCCTGGCCGGGCTGATTGAGGAAGCGGACTTCGTCGGTCCAGGCGTCCGGGTCGTAGAGCTCGATGCGCGGATCGCTCCCAACGTGGCGCGTCCGCGTCGTCTCCACGGACAGGAAGCCCTTCCGGAAGGCGGCCTCGTTCGCGGCGCGGTCGGCCCAGAACGCGCGGCGCGGCTTCCAGTTCGCGCCCAGGCCCTCGTCGTGCGCCACGGCGTTCTGAACGATGAGCGCCTCGACGCGCTCCGGGTGCGCGATCGCCATCCGGAATCCGACCGGCCCGCCGTAGTCGTGCATGTAGAGCGTGTAGCGCGAGAGGCCCAGGTTCTCGGTGAAATGACTCATGACCTCGGCGAGGTGGTCGAACGTGTACGCGAACGTCTTCGGGTCCGGCCAGTCGCTGTGCCCGAAGCCCGGGTAGTCGGGCGCGATGAGGCGGTAGCGGTCGGACAGCCGCGAGAGGAGCGGCTCGAACTGGCGCGACGACGTGGGAACGCCGTGCAGCAGGAGGATCGCGGGCGCGTCCTTCGGCCCGGCCTCGCGGTAGAAGATCGACAGCCCGTCGACCGTCACCGTGCGGTAGGTGGCTCGAGGAGGCTTCACGGGCCGCTCCTTTCCGGAAACCTGAGCGATCCCGAGCGCGAGCGCGGCGATCGTGGCAACCGCGATCATTCCCGTCCCGCGAGAGACCTGTCGCGTTCGAACCTCAGCCACCGTCGCGACCGCGCCTCAGACGGGCGGCTTCGCGCCGGACTGCTCCGCGACCATGTACTCGGCGTACCAGTCCGACCAGTTCGCGTCGCGAACGCCGGTGCGCTTCTCGTGCTCGCCGTGCGCCGCCTCGGCGCGGCGCATGGCGGTCGCGAGATCGGCGGCGTTGGCGAAGGTCGTCGCGCCCGCGTCCAGGCGCCCGGGAAGCCGCGACGTGATCTCCTGCATCAGCCAGCGGTTCCCGTCCGGATCGTGGAACGCGGCAAAGGAGCGGTAGGTCCCGCGCTGCGGGTCGAGGCCGGTCTCCCTGCCGGTCGCGCCGAGGTGGAAGAGCTCGTCGACGACGACGCCCGCGGCCGCGAGCTGGTCCAGAGCGGCCTGGATGTCCGAGACGATCAGCCACAGGCCCTGGGCGGACCCCGGCGCCGCCGTCGTCCAGCCCTTTCCCCATTGGACCGAGCAGCCGGAGCCCGGAGGCGTGAACTGGTAAACGCCCGATCCGGGCGGCGTGACGTCCTGCCTCCACCCGAGGCTCCGGTAGAAGCTCGCGGCGCGCTCCCCGTCGGAGACGGGGATGACGACCACCTCAAGCTTCATGTCGACCGTGCGGGAGGACGCGTGTTCGGCGGCGGATTCGGTTTCGACTTGCGTGCTCATGATGACCTCCAAATCGGCTGAGCTTGAAACGTTGGAACTCGAGTATTCACGGCGTATACCGGGTGAAGAGGAAATCCCGCGCCTTGATCGGCTCGTGGCAGGGATAGCAGGTCGCCATCTTCGCCTCGGGCGCCGGCTTTCCGTCCTTGTCGAATTGGGCGTATCCCCAGCCTCCCGTCGCGGCGTATTTCTTGGAGTCCTTGACCATGAACTGGAGGTACCAGTCGGGCGGATCGCCGGCCACCCAGGACTGCTCGCGGCCGAAGATCTTGTTGTTCTCCTCGGACGGCGTGAACTTCCAGGCGATCCTCGCGATGATCGCGCCGTCCGGGAACGGCAGCGTCTTGTCGCGATACGCCTTGATCGCGACGTCGTTGCCGAGGATCGCGCGGATGTCGTTCAGCGGCCCGGCCTCGTGGGCGACCGACACGAGCCTCCAGTCGCGGTAGCCCTCGGGAATCTTCGTGACGTAGACCTCCTGGTCGCCGTGACCCGCTCCGGGTAGGACAACAGCGGCGGCCGCGGCCACGAGCGCGGCCGCGGCCAGCAGTCGAACGACGCGTCCCATACATCCTCCGCTGCGCGATCAGCGCGGCGTCACTCCCAACCGCAGCGACCGGAAGGCGGTCCGCAGGTCCGCGCACAGGGCCTGAGGCTGCTCCCACGCCGCGAAGTGTCCGCCCTTGTCGTGCCGGTTGTAGAAGATGAGCCTGGGATACGCCTTCTCCGCCCAGGCGCGCGAAGGCGCGGCGATGTCGTCCGGGAAGACGCTGACGGCCACGGGGATCTGCACG
>Ga0070690_100000680_pt1 | contig 17390 bp, 18 predicted proteins | sample KBSS33HmetaG_FD_64671 | JGI IMG/M metagenome (GOLD analysis project Ga0070690, IMG submission 64671) | Switchgrass rhizosphere microbial communities from Kellogg Biological Station, Michigan, USA - KBS S3-3H metaG | ecosystem: Host-associated > Plants > Roots > Rhizosphere ... | reverse complement strand
CCGTCAACCTCCAGACTGGCCGCCGTAACATCCTGCAACTCGAACTGGCTTACATCAGCTGCCGTCTGAGCCTTTATCGGGGACTCGTCACGATATGGTTTACCCTTGACTACTTGGGTCATCGCGACTCGCCTATCGGCTTCGACTATTTCGAATACTAAGTCGGGCTGAGCGTAGGTAAATGGCTTCACCTTCTCATCGTTATTGCCAAGATAGCGCCTTACAACCACGGTGCCGGTTTTCCATCCAGACCACCCGTTCTTCTGTAAGCCGGTGAGGAGGCGAACTAACTCCTGCTTATAGGCTTCGTCCAGTGTTGGTTTGGGATTGATGCTTTGCGCCCGACACAAACTCAATGACAGTAAAATGGTTGCGATTACGTAAATTATTTTCATAACAAATTGGTGCTGGTTCAGTTTCAAGTCTCTGCGTCCACGGCATCTCTGTGGTTATGTAAGTTGAGACGGAAACCGCAAGAGACGCAGAAGACGCGGAGGTTGCGCAGTGACTTGAGCCCATAGTGAACCAGTACTAAGAAATCAGTAACGCTGGACTCGAGCGGCTTGCCCGCGCAACTATGAATAAAGAGTACTCGCGGGCGAGGCCGTTCCAAGCGCGTGTTAGATGCGTTGCGATTAGCGGCTGTTCTTCCGCTCCCATTCAAAACCTGGTGACACAACTGGGCGACTCATATTTACCTGATAAGCCTCCACTGCGTACCTCAGACTTACCTTTTTATTTGGCACGTACTCGGTGACGGTGAACACTAGTAGGCCCCGCCGATTCATCGCGTTCATAAGTACGGCGTAGGTGTGATCAGGCTGCACCGTTACGACTTTAGCGAACTTTGAGTACTTCTCGAAGGAGAAGACCTCGGCCACATTGAAGGCGCGATGGGCTGAAAGCTCCTCCAGGGAGATGCCGGGTCCGAGGTCTGCCACCAGGGACATATCATCCCCAGCCGTTGCTGCCTCAAAATAGTCGACCGAGCCGCACGCGCCGTTAAAGAGCAGGTCGGGTCCCCCAAAATCGGAGAGGTAGAGGGCTGTGTTCACATATCCCTTCGCGAACTCTTCGGACGACCTGCAGCTATAGGAGGGCGCAAGCGTAACCTCTTTAATCTGACGAAGCGTTGGCAATTTATTGTTCGACTCAGAAGTTTGCCCTGTCGCAAATACACTAAGCACGACAAGGGTGCCAATACATATGATCAAATTCTTCATCGCTTCTCCTCCATTTCCTTTAGCTCAGACAAGCATCCTTCCGACCTCGTTCCGCTTTCGATCCCGCGTTCGTCAATTTAAAGCCCGTTAGGAATGTCGATAACTATGGACTCGCGAGGAGCCACAAGCTTGGGTCCACGAGGTCTGGTGCTGTTCTCAAAGTATTGTTGATATTCAACACATCGTTCGATTCCTTGTACCTCCATAACGTTTCCCTCATATTTCACGGTCCAATTCCCGCGAGTCAGTTCAACCGTCTCCTGCTCTTGAGCGGGAATTGTATTGAAGAAGAGCAGGATAATCGCGGAAGCCCATGACAAGAGGTGTTGTTTTGATATGACGCAATCACCACGTCCGATCGGCATCTAACGTTGCACTTGAGCGGCTCGCCCAAGTTACTTACTAAAGAAGCCCCCCGCCAATTACGGCGCGCCAAAGCATTCAAGTATCGCAGCCCGATCTTCGACGAATTGGTCCTAAAAACGTATTTGAATGGTTTGCAAAGCTATGGCCTATGATCAGCGGTGTTCCCAATCGTTTTGGTGCATCTGCTCCCACTCACTTCAACGGTCGGGTTACGCTCGCACATAGGTTCGGCGGCATAGAAAGTAAAAGAAATACCTGCTATACCGAATAGCGTAAGTTCCAGCAACACTATGAGCAAGACGACGCCCTTCTGCCCTTTGTGATCTCTTTCCTTCATGTCTTTTGCTCCCCCTTTGAATACTGACTGTTATAAGCGGCGCTTCAGGTTCAACTACGAATAAAGATTACTCATGGCGAGGGCGCTCCAAAGCACTTGTTTGGCCTTGTTCATGCAATGTAATTTGTAGCTGTTGGAGCTTTCGGCTGAAGCCATCCTGCGTGCATAGTGTGTGAACCCACGAGTCAGCAGACTGCCGGTAGGAAATAGTCCCGCCACCCTCAAACGAAGCAACGAAAACAGTGTCTCTTGCAACGGGCGAATGAAACGTCTGCATGCGTACTCCCTCACCAAGCAAGCTGGCAACGCTTAGTGTGCATGGAACGCCACGCAGAACAAACCTACCGGGACAATCCCGAATTGGTACCCAATCACCCAACTTCATGGCGATATCAAATGTCATGACCCTGAAGTCGCCGAACGCTGCTTTGCGCGGCGCCGACCTCACTCAACTTTCATTTCAATTTTGGTTCGTGTTGGTTCGTGTGACTTCGTGGATCGTCCTGGTTTTTCTGGGCATGCGAGACGGTCCACGAAGTCACACGAACTATGCGAAACTTCATCCTCGATAATGACCGAAGTACAAACCATAGCCATCGATGTCTTCGATCACGAAGCCTCTGAGACCATCATCACCCGTTCCTAGAGGCACTGCGAAACTAACACCACGCGCGGCGAACTCCGCCGCCAATGCGTCCGGATCAGGCACGTCAAAATAAGCATCCCAACAAAAAGCTGGCTTACGTTTGTAATTCGGAACCGGTTCGACGGCGACTTCTTTGCCGTCGGAGAAGACGCCCAGCGCCTTGAACATGATCATCGCTCCATCACGGCGGACGATGCCGAAAAACTCGTCGTCAGGTTCCGGGCCTCGAAACGTGACTTCAAAACCCAGCATGTCGCGGTAGAACGAGAGCGTCGCCGGGACGTCGGCGACGATAAAGAACGGTGAGGCTCCCGTGATCGTGGGTCGTGTCACTCGTGACGCTCCTTATGAAGCGATTCGATATAGCGAGACTGTAGCTCTAGTTCATCCCGCATTACAGGATTCAAGAACATGTTATCCAGGTTGTACTCCGGATGAGATTGCTCCACGCGATAGTCCCAAACATTAATCAGTGATTCTGAAACCGCCCGCGCGTTATCAGCGTCTTGTGTGACACAGTATCCAAGAGTGTTCCAGATCGCACTAAGATACTCGGTTGCCTCCGGTTTGATTTCTATTCGCGCGACGTCATCTTGTGGACCAAAGTTCTCCAGTTCGTTCTGTATCTCCTCAGCACGCACCGGCGAGACGAGATCGCCCGAACCGATTACATCTTTGAGCTCCGCTAGTATCTCGACCAAGCGCGTACACTCGTCAGACTTAAGTCCATCGAACACAACCTCCCCGAATGCGGGTGGAAAACGCTCAATGCACCAGACACAGAATCGCGCTACCTCGACGGGTTGAACAGGAGTGAAAGCGTTTTGCATAAAGGCGCGATAATCTTGAAACGACCTAATCATCGGGTTTCCGATTCCCGTCACTACTTTTCCTTCGCCGAGCAACTACGAATAAAGACCAGTGATCGAAAGTCCGCTCCAAGCGTTCATTGTCTAGCGCCGTTCATTTGTTTGACGTGTGAAGAAAGAAATTTCACGTCATCCAGGGCGCCACTGAGTTCGACCACGGTTGTACCGTTGCTACCGACGTCAGGTCACTTGTTCTCTACGAGCGTGGCGATCTGTACGATCTCGACGGTTGGACGTACACCATATAGACCGGTCAACCGTTCGAGCAGTTGATCAGTAAAGAACGCTTTGGCAGCCTCTTCCGAATCCCAGATGTAGAAGTTCGCGGCCTCTCGCTTTTCAGAGTTGAACGTGAAAGCCTTCGAGCGAAGCCCCGGCATCCCTTCAAACTTTGTGCGGGCGGTCTCGGCGATCTTGCGCACCGCTTGTTCGTCAAAATTATCTCCGAAGTGAAACGTCACGACTGCACCGATCATTCATACTCCTTTCGAGCTACCGTCATTTAGCCTTCGCGCAATACCAAACAATTCGCGACAAACGAACAGCGCCATCACTACGGACTCGGCCTTTGGTGTACTGCCGATCTTGAGGCAAGTCACGTACGTTACGCGCGAGTTCGGTCCAAGCGCCTGTTCAAGCTCGCCAGCGAAGGAACGCTAACGTTCAATACTTTTAATTGCCAATGCGGCAAATTGGCGTACATCTTTGCTTGGATCGGAAAGTGACTTGTTCAGGGCGGGCAGTGCTGGTTTCGCGGCGGGGCCGATCCCACGTAATGCAATACACGCGCTGTTTCGCGAACCTTCGTCCGGATTAGATAGGAGCGTTATTAGCTCCGGGACGGCCCCCTTCGCATCCGCACCAATTTCGCCTATAGCCTGTGCTGACCATCCACGTACGTTTGGTTCGCTATCGTGTAAAGCCACGACGAGCGCGGGCAGAGCACGCCTGATGTCCAGCCTGGGCCAAGATGGGTCGTACCAACTGCCCGCGAGCACGCTCAAGGCAAGAGCCGCATTTTTTCTGAGATGCACATCGTCAGCATGCAGCGCTCGGGATAACCCCAACACCCCGTTTGGGCCAAGACGAAGAATTTCCTCGTACAATTGCCGACGCCTTTGCTCTTCAGGCGGAATGGATCCATCCGAACGCGGAGAAACTGGCAGCGGCGTTGGCAGATCGCGTAGTTGCTGAACTAATGTGTCAGCATCGGTCTGAAGCGGTTTTGGCAGCTGCGTTGTGCTAGTGATACACAAAACAAACGAGATGAAAAAGATGCGTGCTATCAGCCGCATCGTACAACTAACTTTCGTGGTCATATCACTCCGCCTCCAACCGTTTAGTCGTCAGACGTTGTGTTTGAGTTGCCACGCATCCGATGAGGCTCGCGATGCTTAGGGGAGATATCCTGATTCCGATGGCCTTTGCGATTAATCGTTTCATGGAACGATTAAACGTTTGTGAAGCAAAGGCGTTGCGTTAACTCAAAGACACTCAACGTTCCGATTAATCCCAATGCAAAAACGGCTGCCGATATCGGCAGCCGTTATAAGTTTATAAAATGGTCGGGACGACTGGATTCGAACCAGCGACCTCACGCACCCCAAGCGTGCGCGCTACCAGGCTGCGCCACGTCCCGTTACGGACCTTTAGTATCCGTGCAAAAGCGGAATTGTCAAATTCGGAAGAAAGGCTAAGTGCGAAGAGCGAAGGGCAAAGAAAGTAAGCGCTTTGCGCTAATTCCCCTTCTTCTCTTTCTCAAGCAACGCCAACAACTCGCGCAACTCTGATGCGAGTTTCTTCAAGCCTTCGCGTTCTTCTGCCGTACTCACAGATGAAGTACGGACAAATGTCTTTGGCGCTGGATCCGAGGCGGCTTCAATGCTGCCATTCGTGTCGTCTTCGACGACCTTCAGTTTTCCACCGCGAAGTTCATGCGTCAGACGCTTCTTCGCGCCCGCGATCGTGTATTGATCTTCGTAAAGTAGTTCCTTGATTCGCAGCGCAATTTCAACGTCACGTTTGCGATAAACACGCTGGCCAGCTCGATTCTTTTGCGGCGCCAGCATCGGAAACTCCGATTCCCAGTAGCGCAGCACGTGTGCCTGCACTCCTGCAAGGTCGCACACCTCGCCGATCTTAAAGAACAGCTTCTCAGGTATGGCTACGGCAGGACGGGTCATACTCTAAAGCCTCGTCAAAACCTTGTTCACGTACTGGATCGGGATAGGAGACAAACGGGCGAGTGAATTACCACTGGCCTGAACGCGAGTCATGTTACCCGTGTGGACTTTAGCGTGTCAATACAAAGACTTACGACCGCTGACTTAAAACTTTTTCTTAAAAGTAATTCTTGATGTCCGAACCTCGTAGGAAGGGGTCTTGGCCTTTGGCTTTTGGTCTTTGGTGTTCGCTCTCGGCCTCAGGTCTTTGGTGTTCGCTCTCGTCTTTCGACTCGAGCCGTTGTGAATTAAGAGTAACGTCTTTGATGGCTTAAACCCACAATCAAAACAACGAACAAGAACCAAAGGCCAAAGACCAGAGGGAAAAGACCAAAAGCCATCTCGATGCGTGTTTGTGCGCGCAATTGACGTGAAGCTATAATCCGCTTTCTTTCCCGATCGAACTGGAGGAAACCGCTACATCGTGACAACTTCGCCAACCGTTTTTCGCCTCGCTTCACGACTCGAGGCGGTTGGATTCTCCGACATTGTAAAAATCAGAAACAAGGTGATGGAATTGCGCGCCCAGGGTGCTCCTGTCTATCAGTTTGAAGGCGGCGAGCCATTCATGCCTACGCCTGATCCGATTAAGGAAGCACTCAAACGCGCCGTCGACGAAAACAAAACTCGGTATGCGCCGTCTTCTGGAATTCTGGAACTTCGTCAAGCGCTGGCGACGAAAGTTCGTGAGAAAAATGGTATACCGGCGGGTGAAAGCGATGTGATCATTCTCAACGGCGGAATGCAGGGACTCTTTGGTGCCTTCCAATCGACGATTGATCCCGGCGATGAAGTGCTGCTCTTCTCTCCTTACTGGACACCGATAAAAGATCTCATCGCGCATTGCCAGGCACAGATAGTTCTCGTGCCAACTCAGGAAGCGCGTCGAGAAGGTTTCAAGTCGACGTTAGCTCGCCTCACTACGAGCCGAACGCGTGCGCTTTACTACAACACGCCACAGAATCCAACCGGTATCGTGTTTACCCGTGACGAAGCAATACAAGTTGCCGAGTTCGCAAAGGAACATGATCTCATTGTGATCGCTGACGAAGCATACGAAGATCTTGTTTACGATGGGGAACACTTCTCGATCGCTTCACTCGATGGAATGTCGGAACGAACGATAACTTCATTCACGTTCTCTAAATCGTATTCAATGACTGGTTGGCGACTTGGTTACGCAGTCGCAACCGAGCCATGGATGACCGGCTTAAAGAAGACAACTCTCTATTCCTCGAACGGAGTATCAACTCCAACGCAGTGGGCCGGTGTCGCCGCATTAGCGATCGATGAAGGTGTCGTACGCGCTCACCGAGGTGAATATCGTAAGCGACGCGATCTACTTCTATCAGGCTTGAATGAGTTGGGATTGACTTGTGAAAAACCGGCAGGTGCGTTCTATGCATTTCCCGACGTCACGCGTGTGAGCAGTGACAGTCGAAAGGCTGCTGAAATTCTTCTCGAACGTGCGCAAGTATCAGCTGTGCCCGGCATCGTGTTTGGACCAGAAGGCGAGGGCCATCTTCGCTTCTCTTTCTCCACGCCACTCGAAACTATCGAGGGCGGGCTTGAGTCTCTCCGTCGCAAGCTCTGAAGGTCGACAAATCGCGATGAAGGAACACGACCGACAACCAGCGGCGCCGCCTTCCCGCACACCCTCGCGCACTGAATTCGATTTCATCAACCAGCTCCGTAGCTTAGTTACTCCATCCGAGCATTCATCTGTTGCTGTAGGTATCGGCGACGACGCAGCGGTAATCCAATCACAAGCTGGAAAAGATTTAATCGTCTCGACTGATCTTCTCGTCGAGGATGTCGACTTCCGCCGGACCTCAACCACGCCAACTCTCCTGGGTCGCAAAGCTTTGGCCGTTTCGCTCTCCGACATCGCCGCAATGGGCGCACGACCACGCTGGGCACTAACGTCCATCGGCGTCCCTGAAAACATTTGGGAAACCAACTTCGTTAATGATTTTTACGAAGGATTGCTGGGGCTCGCGGCCCAATATGACGTCCAGCTAATAGGTGGCGACACGTCATCAACGCCGGAACAAATTGTCGTTGATTCGATCGTGATGGGCGAATGCGCGACGGGAGGCGCCATTAAACGGGCGGGTGCTAAGCCCGGTGATCAGATCTTTGTGACGGGATATCTTGGCGGAGCGGCGGCGGGTTTGCGGTTGATAGAACGCGGTGCCCATCTCCCGGGTGAAGCGTCGGAAGACGTACATCTCATCGATCATGTGATGTTGCGTCAGCTGCGTCCTGAACCACGTGTTGGCTGGGGCATCGTGCTAGGCCAGGAACGGGTGGCGACAGCGATGATCGATATCAGTGATGGCCTGTCGTCGGACCTTCATCACTTGTGTTCAGAAAGTGGCGTCGGTGCGCTGATCGATTCGTCATTGCTTCCAATCGATCGGAAGGTCACTGACCTGTGCGGACGGCTCGCGCTCGATCCTTTGCAACTGGCCTTGCATGGTGGCGAAGATTTTGAATTGCTATTTACCGTCGCGCCGAATAATGTTGGGCGACTACCGAGGCGTGTCGATGGAGTTTCGATAACGCGTGTTGGCGAGATCAAAGACGCGTCTGAAGGAATCAAGATCTCGGAAGGGTCACGCGTTTGGGAACTTTCCCCGGGGGGATGGACACACTTCTGAGCAGTAACGAACAAATCATTTGTCATTGGTCATTTAAGATTCGACAATTATTATTAGCTCTAAACCGCGAGTGCCATGGACGACGATGAGAATCTCAAATCTCACATACCAAATTTCAAATGACCAATGATTTGTGAATCCAGTTCGGCACGTCTGCCGTAATCTTTAAATAGTTTATGTTGCGATTCAGAAACACTCTCTCCGGTCGAATAGAAGAATTTCACCCGATGCGCGAAGGTGAAGTTCGATTCTATTACTGTGGTCCAACTGTCTGGGACTACGGCCACATTGGTAACTTTCGCTCCGCGGTTGCCGCCGATATCCTCCGCCGTTACCTCAAGTTCAAGGGATATCAAGTGACGCACGTGATGAACATCACGGACGTCGAGGATCGAATCATCGCGAAGTCGCAAGAACAGGGTCTCAGTATCGACGACTACACAGCTAAATACATCGACGCGCTGTGGGAAGACTTTGATGCGCTCGGCTGTGAACGGCCTGACATCGTACCGCGTGCTACGAGACACATCCCGGAGATGGTTTCGTTAATTCAGAGCCTGCTCGAAACGAATCATGCTTACAAATCCGACGGCTCGATTTACTACCGTATCGCTTCGTTTCCAGACTACGGAAAGCTCTCGAAGATCAACTTCGCAGGAAACATCGCCGGCGCCAGTGAACGTGTCGACACTGACAAGTATGAGAAAGAAGACGCGCGCGACTTCGCACTCTGGAAAGAACCAACCTCAGAAACTGAACCCGCCTGGGACGCTGAGATTGGTCGCGGCCGACCGGGCTGGCATATCGAATGTTCAGCAATGTCGATGAAGTATCTCGGCGAGACGTTTGACATCCACGCGGGTGGAATCGATCTCGTGTTCCCTCATCACGAAAACGAGATTGCGCAAAGCGAAGGAGCAACCGGCAAGCAGTTTGTTCGTTACTGGATTCACTTCGAACATCTAAAAGTCGAAGGTGAAACGATGTCGAAGTCGAAAGGTAACTACTACACTTTTCGCGACATCACGGCAAAAGGCTTTTCACCTGCGGCAATCCGCTATTTCCTGCTGAGTGTTCCTTACAACAAGCAGCTGAATTTTACTTTCGATGCCCTCGCCGGCGCCGAGAAAACAGTTAACAGTCTTCGTGATTTCCGCGCGCGCCTTAGCGAAGCCAAAACGGAACCTGGCATAAACGCATCGCTTCATGAGACGACCGAGAACGCGCTGAAAGAATTCGAAGAAGGCATGGACGACGACTTCAACACGTCGGTCGCGCTGGCTGCGATCCACGATTTGTCGCGCGTTGTGAATACGGCTCTCGCTCGCAAGCAGGTGAAAGAAGAAAACCAGCGAGAGTTGTTGGCGCTTCTTGACCGCTTCGATTCAGTTCTGAACATTCTTGGGAACGTACAGCGCGAGATGCTCGACAGCGAAGTTCAATCGCTAATTGATGAACGTCAGGAAGCACGCCGGCGCAGAGACTTTGGGCGCGCTGATGAAATTCGTGTCGAGTTATCTAACCGCGGGATTGTTCTCGAAGACACGAAAGACGGCGTACGCTGGAAACGAAGATAGATTCGCCGCAGATAAACGCGGATGACCACAGATCAGATCGACAATCGCTCGGCAGTACTTCTGGTCTGTGATTTCTGCGTTTATCTGCGGCTCATTTTGTCGAGATGAACGTAATCACTCTCGAAACAGATCGACTGAAACTGCGTGGGTGGCGAAATGAAGACTTCGACGAGTTTGCAGAGCTCTGCGCTGATGCTGAAGTGATGCGGTTCATTGGCGGTAAGCCCGTTGATCGACTTGAAGCATGGCGGCAGTTCGCATTCCACGTCGGCCATTGGGAGCTGCGTGGCTACGGACACTGGGTTGTTGAGGAGAAAAGCACTGGAAGACTCGTGGGCCGGGTCGGTTTCTTAAACCCGGTGGGTTGGCCGGCATTCGAAATTGGATGGACCTTGAAACGCGAATTCTGGGGCAAGGGTTATGCGAGTGAAGCTGCGCGACGTGCGCTTCAATATGGGTTCAACGAACTTGATAAGCCACACATCATCAGTCTCATTCATCCGGAGAACAAAGCATCGATTCATGTAGCTGAGCGGTTGGGTGAAACGCTCGAAGGCAAGACTGAGTTGTTTGGACATGACGTTCTCATCTATGGAATCGATCGCCCGACAAACTGATCCTGCGAAGCTCGTCGAGATTCTTCAGCTCGCGTACTCGGGTGAACTAGCGGCCGCTTACGCTTATAACGGTCACTGGCATTCGCTGGTTGATCCTGCCGAGCGCGCGCGAGTAAAAACGATTGAAGAGGAGGAGTTGCATCACCGGGAGCTTGTCGGTGAAATGCTGAAGAGTTTGCAGGCAGAAGCCGACAGGCATCGTGAACTGCGTGCGTCAGTAGTGGGAAGAGTGCTCGGATTCTTTTGTCACCTTACTGGTTGGTTAGCGCCGATGTACGGAGCTGGCAGACTCGAAAGCAAGAACATTGTCGAATATGAAACCGCGGCACGTTATGCGCGCGACTGTGGCCGAACGGAGTTTGTCGATTGTCTGTTAACGATGGCGGAAGTCGAATGGGAACATGAAGCGTTCTTTCGATCGTGTGTATTAAGACATTGGCTCGGTAAGCGACTCTCAATCTGGCCCACGCCGCCGAAGAAAGAAAACATACGACTTCCGTTTACTAGTGGACAGGGTTACGCAATTGACACGATGGAAGATCAGGCGGTCGTGTCCTAATCCAAGCTTCTTCTCTGTGTCACCTCCGTGTCCCTCTGTGTCTCTGTGGTGGTATTTTTATCCGCAACTGATCGACCACAGAGACACAAAGGAACACGGAGGTTGCACAGAGATATCCACAACCGACGATGCGCACCTACACTTTTCGAGTCTTAATAACGCTACTGGTCTTGTCTCCGGTTTCAGCTCTCGCGCAACAGCCTAACAAGCAGAAACTCGCTGCCGAAGTAAAAGCAGAGTTTCTTCACGCGTGGAACGGCTACAAGAAGTACGCATGGGGCCATGATGATCTGAAGCCACTCTCGAAGTCTTATCACGATTGGTATTCCGAACCGTTGCTGATGACACCTGTCGATTCGCTCGACACGATGATTATCATGGGTTTCAAAAAGGAAGCGAATGCCACTCGCGAGTACATCGTTCAGAATCTCTCGTTCGATAAAGAGATCTCAGTTCAAAACTTCGAAATCACGATTCGACTGCTCGGCGGGTTACTCACGAATTATCAATTGACAGGTGACAAACGTCTGTTGGTTTTGGCTGAGGATCTTGGGAATCGACTGCTGCCAGTGTTTGAGTCGCCGACTGGCATGCCGTATCGCTACGTGAATTTAAAAACTCGAGTAGTGCGCGATCCAGTAAGCAACCCAGCTGAGACAGGAACGCTGCTCATTGAGTTTGGAACTCTAAGCAAATTAACTGGCAAACGGATCTTCTTCGACAAAGCAAAGCGCGCGCTCGTCGAAACCTACAAGCGTCGTTCATCGATCGGGTTGGTCGGCGAATGGATAAATGTTGAAACGGGACAGTGGACGAACACTGACAGTCATATCAGCGGTGCTATCGACAGTTACTACGAATATCTCTTGAAATGCTCGCGGTTGTTTGGTGATCGCGAGTGCAAGAGCATGTGGGCGGAGAGCGATCGTGCTATTCAGAAATATCTACGTGATGCGCGAGTCGTTACGATGCCGGGTAAGCGAGGATCCGGGCTCTGGTATGGACATGCCAATATGAACACAGGCGCACGAACGAAAACGACGTACGGAGCTCTCGATGCTTTCTTTCCGGCAGTTCTGGCGATGTCGGGTGATTTAGGAAACGCCGCACTCTTGCAGGAGTCGTCCTTCGAAATGTGGAACCTGCACGGTATCGAACCAGAAGAATATGACTATAAGGAAGAGAAAGTAATCTCTCCCGGTTACCCGCTGCGACCAGAGATCGTCGAATCCACTTATTACCTTTATCACTACACGAGAGATCCAAAGTATCTGCGCATGGGCGAAAAACTCTGGCGCGATTTCGTGAAGTACTGCCGCACTGATGAAGGTTATGCGGCGCTGAAGAGTGTCGTTACGAAAGAGAAGTCTGACAGCATGCAGAGCTTTCTCTTCGCGGAAACTTTCAAATACTTCTACTTGCTATTTGCGCCGCCGAGCACGCTGGACTTCAACAAAGTAACTTTCAACACCGAAGCCCACCCGATCAGGAGAACGTGGTGAGGCGGCGAAGTGATCTCGGGGCAGTAGCCCGACCGTCAGGGAGGGCTCAGAGAACGTCGAACGCGAAGCCTTCCCTGACGGTCGGGCTACTGCCCCCGCCCTGCCGACTTCGAGGTTGACAGCCCAATGAGAAAAGCAGATATTTCACCCTACTCCCTTATCTGCTCAGAGGTTTCTTATTCAGGTCGAGAGGAAGCCTATGAAATTAATTCTCATTCTCGCGTTATTTATCGTTGGTCTCGGTCTGCTGCAACAGCAAATTGCTGACAACTCGGATCTGGTTGTTACTAAGTTCAACTGGTCCAAGTTACGGCAGAGCAGCGGAATGATTCGCGGCGTGGACAATCCAGACACGATGAACGAACCAGTCCACTTCCCGACACCAGAGCGTCAGAACGAGCCGCAGGAACTGAAGAACAAGCGCGACATGAACGAAAGACGCGTTCAGATGGTCATGAACGATATAAACGCCACTCGTTCAGCGGACAAATCTCATCCAGACATCTACGTGATGCACCTGGAACTAAAGAACGCCAGTGAGAATGTGATTAAGAGCTTTGTTTGGGAACTTCAACCGTCCGTCGTGACGCCCGATTACGAACCGCGACAATATGTCTGCTCGGTGAAAGCCAAGCCACACGAGAGCAAGAGTTTTGAAATTGTAACGCCTTTTGCTCCCGTCAAAGTTGTGAGCGTTTCAGGAGAAAAAGCCAACGAGAAAGATGGCGAGGTGGTCATCAACCAAATTGAATACGAGAATCGGTCCACGTGGAAGCGCAAAGGTTTTGCGATTCTCGTCCCGCCGGAAACCGCTCAGTCGCTGTCAGCAGGTCACTGCCTGGTGTTCTGAGAACGAAGACTGGGTTGCTAAATCCAATAGAACGCCGAAGGATCCTCATTCAATAATTGTCTAACCAACCGGGCGTACAAGGTCGCTCCCGAGTCGGCAAATAGAACAAGGGCAAGCTGCCGACGAGTCGGCACTTGCCCTTATTCAAGTGTCGGTTTCTTTGCGGGCCCTACTTGTAATCGACGCCAAGATTTTCAAACAGGAACGCGAAGATATCGCGCGTCTGTTCGATCGACTTGGTGGTGTTGCTTGCACCGTGCGCGGAATTCACATCAACACGAATCAGGATCGGATTATCTCCGCCTTGTCCGGCTTGTAATGCCGCAGCGTATTTGTAGTTGTGAGCAGGTACGACGCGATCGTCATGATCAGCCGTGGTGATCAACGTCGACGGATACTTTGCGCCCACCTTGATGTTATGGATTGGCGAGTAAGCGTAGAGCGCTTTGAACTCTGCTTCGTTCGCTTCTGCCGAACCGTAATCAGCAACCCAGTTCCAACCAATGGTGAACTTGTGGAAGCGAAGCATATCCATCACGCCCGCTTGCTCAACTACTGCGCGGAACAGCTCCGGTCTTTGATTCGCGACGGCGCCAACGAGCAGGCCACCGTTTGAACCGCCTTGAATCGCTAGCTTATTCGAGTTCGTGTATTTGTTTGCGATCAAATATTCCGCAGCAGCGATGAAGTCGTCGAACACATTTTGTTTCTTCAACTTCGTTCCGGCTTCGTGCCACTTCTCACCATATTCACCACCGCCACGCATATTTGCTGACGCGTAGACGACGCCTTGTTCAAGTAGCGCGAGTCGCAGCGAGCTGAAGTTCGGCGCGGTGACGACGTTGAAGCCACCATAGCCATAGAGCAACGTCGGATTGTTGCCGTCGAGCTTCAGACCCTTCTTGTAGACCAGGAACATCGGGACCTTCGTACCATCCTTACTCGGGTAGAAGACCTGCTTAGTTTCGTAGTTCTCGGGTTTGAAGCTAGGAATATCGACTGTCCGGAACACAGTCGATTTCCTGGTAGCAATGTCGTATTTGTAGATGGTCGGTGGAACGTTGAATGAAGTGAAGCTGTAGAACACATACTTGTCGTCGTTCAATCCTCCGAAGCCGCCAGCTGTGCCCAAACCGGGTAGCGGAATCTCGTTTTCGAGCTGGCCTGTTAGACTGAAAACGTAGGCACGCGTGGCGACATCCTTGCGCCAGGAAGCGAACAGTTTGCCTCCCGCGGTTCCGACACCCGCCAATGGTTCCGTCCTTTCCGGCAGTACATCTTTCCAATTCTTCTCGCCAGGGTTCTTTGGATCAATTAACACCACGCGACCGTTCGGCGCATTCTTGTCAGTCCGCACCAGGAACTTGTCGCCGACGTTATCGATCACGCCAAAGCTATCGTTACCAATCTCGGCGACGATGGGTGAAAAGTTCTTGTCTCCGGCTGAGAGGTCCTTGTAGAAGATCGCGTTTCCTCTCTTCCCTTTGCCACGCTCGGAGATATTCAGAATCGCAAAGCGTTCATCTTCCGTCGTTCCAACGCCCTGGAACCGCTGTGGATTCTCCCGGTCTTCATACACGAGCGTGTCATCGGCTTGTGATGTGTTGACCTTATGGAAGTAGACGGTTTGATATTCATTCTTGAAACTCAGTTCCCTTCCCTTTTCTGGTTCCGGGTAGCGACTGTAGTAGAAGCCATCTCCCTGCCAGGAAACCCCCGATGCCTTCAACCACTTAAGGTGATCAGGCAAGACTTTCTTTGTCGCGACTTCCATCACCTGAATCTCGACCCAGTCAGATCCACCGGTCGACATTCCGTACGCGAGATACTTTCCGTCCTTGGAAAGTGAAAACGCACTGAGTGTCGAAGTGCCATCTGCGGAGAACTTGTTTGGATCCAGAAAAACTTCCGCTCTGCCATTCACGCCTTTTTGAATGTAGTAGACACTCTGGTTCTGTAGACCATCGTTCTTCGTGAAGAAGTAAGTATCACCGCGTCTGAATGGAGCGCTGATTCGCGGATAATTGAAAAGTTCCGTTAGACGGGCTTTCAGTTTTTCGCGATAAGGAATCTTATCGAGGTATGCGAACGTAAGTTTGTTTTGCGCATCGACCCATGCTTTTACCTCTGGCGAAGTTTCATCTTCAAGCCAGCGATAAGGATCGACAACCTTGGTGCCGAAGAAGTCTTCAACGACTTCGACTTTCTTACTCTCAGGATAAGTGATCTTTGCATCGCGGTTCGTCGCGTGTTCAGTAAGCTTCTGTGCTTGCTGCGCGCGAGCGCGATTGATGAATGGCGCGATCGAAATTGCCGTCGCGGCGAATGCGACAAGCAGCAATCCGAACAGACCACGACGGTAGCTAACTGCAAAGGTGGTGGAACTCTTCTTCATTGTAGTTTTCTCCGAACGGAAGGACTTGAATTGTGCTCGATACTTTAATTTAGTTAGCACGAAACTTCAAAGAGAACCGCGACGTGCAAAATCATCATGGCTGAACCTCCACTGAAACAGCTCAAGGTAAATAATTGCAGTAAGGAAGGGCGGTTTACCCCGGCTCACTCTTATTTACTCTCAACGTTGAGTGGAATGGACATTGAGCGCGGGTAAACCGCCCTTCCTTACTTGTCCTTATCTGAGCTTGAGTTCTTTCAATGGAGGTTGACTCCTCAACTTGCGCACCTTGCGCCTTTCCGGTCGAGTTGTTCTCCTGACCGCGCCCGACTCTCGACGAGGACCACGACCGGATGGTGGTACTGGCGAGTGGTGGAGTGCTAGAATCCAACAGCCATGTTTGACCCGCAGCCCTTACATCTTCGTCCGACTGAGTCTCGAGCGAATCTCTTCGCCGACTAGTATTTCCCTAAATAAATAGCCGCAATTATCAGCAGAACGAGAGCGTCTGCTTGCGTCAAATACTCGATTTGAGCGGTCTTTCAAGGAGAAGAGATATGGCCACAAGCATCTTAGCGACCCCGAAAAAACCTGAGATAAAGACAGCGTTACCGGGTCCAAACGCCCAGAAAATCATTGAAGCCGATAACAAATACGTTAACCCTTCCTACCCGCGCCCGGCATTCAAGCTGGTAGCTGAACGCGCCAGTGGGGTGTGGGTCGAGGACGTCGATGGAAACATCTTTCTCGACTGCAATGCCGGAGTTGCGGTGTGCTCCACGGGCCATTGCCATCCTGAGGTCGTACGAGCGATCCAGCAGCAGACAGAGAAGCTGATCCACATGTGCGGTACAGATTATTACTACCGCCACATGCCGGAGCTTGCGAAGAAGCTGGACGAGATAGTTCCGATCTCCGGCGCCACGCGCACGCACTTTGCAAACAGTGGCACTGAAGCAGTGGAAACCGCACTGAAGCTGGCGATGCATGCAACCGGCCGCGAAAAGTTCATCGCCTTCTTCAATAGCTTTCACGGACGAACCCTGGGATCGCTCTCGCTAACTTCATCGAAAGCGGCACAGCGAAGAGGATTCAAGCGCCAAGCGTTAGACGTCGTTCACGTGCCTTATCCGAACGAGTTTCGCAATCCATTTAGCGCGGCAGACTGTGGTGATGGCGGCGCTGGCCAGGGCGCGCTCAACTGGATTGAAGAACGTCTGTTCAAGACAACCACGCCGCCGGATGAAGTTGCAGCAATCGTAGTCGAAGCAGTGCAAGGCGAAGGTGGCTACGTTCCGGCGCCGGAAGGGTTCTTGAAGGGACTCCGACGCATTTGTGATCAGCACGGCATACTACTCATCGTCGATGAAGTGCAGTCAGGCATGGGCCGAACCGGAAAGATGTTCGCGTGCGAACATTACGGTGTTGAGCCTGACATCGTGTGCATTGCGAAAGGCATTGGTTCAGGTTTACCAATAGGAGCCTGCGTCGCGCGCGCCGATGTGATGGACTGGAAACCTGGCGCGCATGCGTCAACTTTCGGTGGTAATCCGGTTTGCATCGC
>Ga0070690_100000678_pt1 | contig 17402 bp, 14 predicted proteins | sample KBSS33HmetaG_FD_64671 | JGI IMG/M metagenome (GOLD analysis project Ga0070690, IMG submission 64671) | Switchgrass rhizosphere microbial communities from Kellogg Biological Station, Michigan, USA - KBS S3-3H metaG | ecosystem: Host-associated > Plants > Roots > Rhizosphere ... | reverse complement strand
AGAAACGCGACGCGCTTCTTGGGCGCGATGCGATCGAGCAGCGCATGGAGCCGTCGCGCGAGCTGGCGGCTGGCGGCCTGCTGGTCCGCCGGCGCGGCGGGATCGTTCGGCTCGTCGGCGTCGCCCACCAGCTCCAGCGGGACCGCGCGCCGCACGCCCGAGCGCAGCTGGTGCAGCGCCGTGTGGACGGCGATGCGCGTGACCCAGGTCTTGATGCTCGCCTCGCCACGGTACCGGCCGAAGCTCTGGAAGGCCTGGATGAACGTCGTCTGGACCAGGTCCTCGAGATCGGGCGTCGGCCCGGTCAGGCGCGAGATCACGCGCTCGACATAGCGGACGTGCGTGACGAAGAACTGCTCGAGGCTGGCCGGGTTGCCGGCGCGGCAGCCCGCGACCATCGCCGCATCCTCGGCGGTCACGACCGGTGGCATGGCGCCGCGCGGTTCCTCCACAGAAGAGATGGTACCGCCAGAAGCGGCATCGGTTGAAATTGGATGCGTCGCGGCGCCGGCGCGGGGGCCGCCTAAGGGGCCGGAAACACGAGGCCCAGGCCCGCCCCGACACGCGCGCCGAAGGCCAGGACCTCGGTGTATCGCAGCGAATAATGGGTCGTCGGCACCGGAATCTCCCCGAAGAGGCGCAGCTCTGCCGCCAGGCGGGCGGAGAGGCGCGCGCGCACGATCGCGTCCGCGCCGCCGCCCCCCGCGACCCTGAACGCGGACGCGCTCTGCTCGACGCCCGCATCGGTGCCGCTGGCCGACGCCCACAGCAGGTGAACCGCCGCGAACGGGCCCGCGCCGACGGTGAAACGTGGGCCGCGCCAGACCAGCCGCGCGCCCACGCTCAGCGGCAGATCGAACACGTGGATCGTGTCGCCGTCGCTGTGCTGGTCGAGACGCGTCGCCAGCTCGCTGCCGCCGTGGACTTCGAACGGACGCGCAAAGGCGAGGGCGCCATCGACGGCCAGCGCGTGACGCGCCTCGGGCGAGTCCACGGTCGTGGAGATCTGGTAGCCGGCGGATACGAACAGGCGGCGCGACGGCGCGGGGGGCGGACGTGCCTCCACGCGAAGGTCCGCGGCGGGCGCCGTCACCGGGGGCGGCGCGGCTGGCGGCGCCGTGGACGGCGGGCGCGGTGGCACTGGCTCGGGTGTCGCGGTTCCCACGAGGACGCTGCGCAGCTTGAGCGCGATCGCGCGGTACTGCTCGGCCTCGTGCGCGCCGGTCCGTTCGACGAGGTGCAGCTCCAGATGGGCGTCGGGCGCGACGACGGTCAGCACGGCGACGTCCGCGCCCGGGCGCAGCTCGCACCAGAACCCGAGGCGCGCGCCCTGCGCGCGCAGGACCGCCGCCGCCGCGGTCGCGGCCGGCGCGTCCGCCGGCACGGGGCGAGCCTCCGCCGCCGGTCGCACCGCCAGCCCCAGGTCGCGCGTGTAGACGCCGATGGCGTCGAGCAGCGCGCGGGAATCGATCGTCGCCGCGTCAGTCGCACGGAACCAAAGAATCGTCGAATCGCCCGCAGTCGTCGGCGGCGGCGTTGCGGGCGCCTGCAGCGCCAGCAACGCCTGCACGAGGACGACGTGAGACCCGAACACGCGGTGCTGAGGTTAACACGGGCGGATCTTTCAACCGCCGCGCGCGCCGCCGACACGGTAGCGCATGCACACGAATTCCAATCGCGGTTGCCATTCGATCTGCCTGCTGACCATCGCGCTGCTCGCCTCGTGTAGTGGCGGCGCCGCCGCGCCGGGAACCGGGCCCGACGGCGGAGCGGGGCGCGGTGCGGGCGGCGGCGGCGGGACCGTCGCGACGGGCGGCGGCGGTGTTGGTGTCGGCCCGGGCGGCGGGGCGTGCCAGGGTCCGGCGACGGACTGCACGAGCAACGCGCAATGCTGCAGCGGGCGCTGCGAGCCGGTGACCGGCATGTCCGGCGTCATCCAGTGCACGAACGCCTGCTTCGCCGACGGCGTCGCCTGCACGAAGTCGCTGGATTGCTGCTCGCTCGGCTGCTTCAACGGGCGCTGCGGGGGCGGGCTGTGCAAGGTCGAGAGCGACGCGTGCACGGCGAACGCTGAGTGCTGCTCGAACATCTGCCAGGGCGGGCAGTGTCAGGTCGATCTCGCCAACCGCGACTGCCGGCCCACGGGCGAGACCTGCACGTCGGGCTCGGGGCGCGGTTGCTGCACGAACGTATGCGACGAATCCGTGGATCCGAAACGATGTGGCTTCGGCAAGGAGACTTGCCGCGCGGAGGGTGGGGCCTGCACGGCCGACACGCAGTGTTGCCGTGGCGTCTGCGATGCGACGACGCACGTTTGCAAGACGCCGTGCACGCCCACAGGCGGCGCGTGCACGAGCAACGCGGGCTGTTGCTCCAGCAGTTGCACGGCGGGCAGCTGTTCGATGCCGGCCACGGGTTGCCGGCAGATCGGCACGGCGTGCACCAGCAACGCCCAGTGCTGTTCGAACGTCTGCTTCGGCGGCTTCTGCGAGCCGGGAATCATCGTCGGATGACGGCGGCCTGAACGTTTTGTTCAACCGGCCGCGCGGCTCGCGGCACCAAGGACCAGCTGACCTTCCCGTGGAGGAATTCATGACCCGTTTCCAGCGAACTTCGTTCCTCGGCTGCGCGCTGCTTGGCGCCTTCGTGATGGCCTGTGGTGGCAGTGGCAGCCCGGCGGGCTCCGGAACCGGCGGCAACGCGGCCGCGGGGCGGGGCGGAACCGGGGGCGGCGCGGCCGGTAGGGGTGGAACGACGGGCGCTGCGGGCAACGCGGGCGTCGCGGGCGCTGCAGGAACGATGGGCGCTGGCGGCGCGACGGCGGGCGCGGGCGGTGGCGCCGTCGGTGGACGCGGCGGCGCGGCCGGAGCGGCTGGCGCTGGCGGCGGCGCGATCGGCGGACGCGGCGGCGCGGCCGGAGCGGCTGGCGCGGGCGGCGGCGCGGTCGGCGGACGCGGCGGCGCGGCCGGAGCGGCTGGCGCGGTCGGCGGACGCGGTGGCGTGGGTGGCGCGGCCGGAGCGGCTGGTGCTGGTGGCGGCGCGGTCGGCGGACGTGGTGGCGCGGCCGGAGCGGCAGGCGGCGGTGGCGCCGGCGCGACGGCGTGCACGACCCGCGCGCAGTGCGGCGGCCTGACGCCGTTCTGCGATGCCGGATCTTGCCGCGGCTGCGACACGAACGCCGAGTGCGCGGGCCTCGGCGGCGCCAACGACCGCTGCGACACGACGACACACACCTGCGTTCAGTGCCTGGCGATGGCGGACTGCACGGGCGCGAACCAGACCTGCGACACGGCGACACATCGGTGCGCGGTCGGCGGTTGCACGATGAATACCGACTGCGGCGGCGTCAACGCCACCTGCAACACGACGACGCACTTCTGCGTGCGCTGCCTGACCGACGCGAACTGTCCGAACGGCGAGCACTGCGACGTCGCCGGCAACGCCTGCGTCGAGTGCGTCACCAACACGCAGTGCACCAACAACCGCGTCTGCAGCCCGGCGCGGACCTGCGTCGACGGCTGCGCCGGCAACAACGACTGTGGCCGCGGCGGCCTCGACTTCTGCGACCTGACGACGATGTCGTGCGTCGAGTGTCGGACGAACGCCGACTGTGGCGGCGGCAACACCTGCCTTCCGGATCACACCTGCAACTGAGCCTGGCCTGACTTGACCTCCTCCTGACCCAACGAGGGCCCGGCGGGCCTAACAACCCGCCGGGCCCCCGCGCTAGGCATTACCCGTCCTCGTGATCGTCCTCGTCCTCGTCCTCGTCCCCGTCTTCGCCGGGATTCTCGTGATCCTGTCGTTCAGATCTCCCGGGACGAGTACGGCGACGAGGACGAGGACGAGGACGAGGACGGGAAGATCGCGCGTACGGTCGACCTTCAGCGGTAGTCGATCTCGGCGATGGTCAGCTCGCGCAGACCCGCGTGCCACTTCACGGTGACCGTGTCGCCGATCGATTTTCCCAGCAGCGCGCGCCCCACCGGCGATTGCCACGAGATGTCGCCCGCGGCGCCGTCGGTCTCGTCGACGCCGACGATCCGGTAGGTCGCCGCCTCGCCGTCCGGATCCTCGACCGTCACGGTGGCGCCGAAGAAGACCCGGTCGCGATGAGGCTGAGCCCGCGGATCGACGATGCGCACGTCGTCGAGCCGCTTGGAAAGGAAGCGCAGCCGCTTGTCGATCTCGCGCAGCTGCCGCTTGCGGTAGATGTACTCGGCGTTCTCCGAGCGGTCACCCTCCGCGGCCGCGTCGGCCAGCGCCCCCACGACCTCGGGCCGCTTTTTCGTGCGTAAAAACGTCAGCTCGTCCGCGAGGCGTTTGAACCCCGCCGGCGTGATGTAGTTGGGCGGCGGCGCCTTCTTCGCCGGCTGCAGGGCCATCGCACGCCATGCTATACGTCGAGCGCATAACATGGCCACGAGGAAGATTGCGATCTTGACCAGTGGCGGCGACGCACCCGGAATGAACGCCGCCATCCGCGCCGCCGCCCGCACGGGCATTGCCAAGGGCTGGGAGATGTTCGGCGTCCGAAACGGATACGCCGGCCTGGTCGACGGCCAGATCGAGCCGCTCGGCGCCCGCGATGTCGGCGGCATCCTGCAGCGCGGGGGGACGTTCCTGGGCAGCGCGCGCCTGCGCGACTTCAAGGACGAGCCGGTCCGCGCGCGTGGCCTCGCCAACCTGCGGGCGCGCGGCATCGACGGGCTGGTCGTGATCGGCGGCAACGGCTCGCAGTCGGGCGCGCTCGCGCTGTCGCGGATGGGCCTGGAGGTTGTCGGCGTCGCCTCGACGATCGACAACGATCTCGCGGGCAGCGAGATCACCATCGGCGTGGACACCGCGCTGAACATCGCGCTGGAGGCGATCGATCGCTTGAGGGTCACGGCGTCGTCGCACAAGCGCGCCTTCCTGGTCGAGGTGATGGGCCGCAACTGCGGCTACCTCGCGCTGATGGCGGGCATCGCCGGCGGCGCCGAATCGGTGGTGATTCCCGAGGCGGAGGTCGAGCCCGAGGTGATAGCGGCCGGCATCCAGAGCGCCTACGATCGCGGCAAGGCGCACGCGCTGGTCGTCGTCGCGGAGGGCGCCCGCAACAACGCCATGCGTCTCGCAGAGCACTTCGAGGCGCACAGGGGCCAGCTGGGATTCGATCTGCGCGTCACGACGCTGGGCCACGTCCAGCGCGGCGGAACGCCGGGCGCCTTCGACCGGCTGCTGGCGACGCGGTTGGCGGCCGCCGCGACCGACCACCTCGAACGCGGCGAGCACGGACAGTTGATGGGCTGGGTGGGTGGCGAGGTGCGCGCCACGCCGCTGGCCGATATCGTCGGCAAGCCGAAGGCCCTCGATCTGGATCTGATCAAGCTGCAGAAGGTGCTCGCGCAGTGACGTCGAAGCTCACCGAGCGGCAAATCGCGCTGCTCGTGAGCGTGGCGGTCATCGTCGGCGGTCTCCTGCTGTACATCCCGTTCGCGGGGACGTACGGCCTGTGGGACCCGTGGGAGACGCACTACTCCGAGGTCGCCCGGCAGATGACCCACCGCGGGGACTTCATCAGCCTGTGGTGGCCCGGCTCGCCGCGCGATCCGGAGCAGTTCTGGTCGAAGCCGGTCCTGTCGTTCTGGTTGATGAGCATCGCGATGCACGTGGCGGGCATCGGGCTGCCCAGTGGATCGCCGGGCGAGATGGCGGTCGGCCACGCGGCGGAGTGGGCGGCGCGCATCCCGTTCTGCGTGATGGGTGCGCTGGGCATCTACGCCGTCTATCTGGTGACCGCGCGGTTCGTGTCACGGCGCGCCGGCCTGCTGGCGGCGATCGTCTGCGGGACGGCGCCGATGTACAGCCTGGTGGCCCGGCAGGCGATGACGGACATGGCGTTCGTCGGTCCGATGTCGATGGCGCTGGCGCTGGGTGCGCTGGCGCTGTTCGACGACTCTGACCAGGAGCTGCCCCGCCGCGGAAAGGGCTGGCGCAGCTGGCCGCACCATCCGCTGTTCTACGGGACGCTGGCGCTGATGGGCGTCGTGCTGATCCCGCAGCTGGTGATCGACTCCGTCCAGCTGAAGGTCATCATTCCATGGGGCGGGCGCGAGGTGAAGATGTACGGCGCCGTCGCGATGATTCCGTACTACCTGGGGCTGGCGCTCTTCGTCTTCCTGGCGGCGCGCACCCGTTACAAGGCGCCGTTCTACCTGTACCTGGCGGCGATCATGTGCGCGCTGTCGGTGCTGGCGAAGGGGCTCGCGGGGCTGGGGCTGCCGGTGATCGTATTCGTCACCTACCTGACGTTCACCCGGAACTGGCACCGGCTGAAGCGGGCGCAGCTGCGCTACGGCATCTTCGTGTCGCTGATCGCGTGCGCGATCGTCGCGGTGCCCTGGCATCACGCCATGTTGATCCTCCACGGCCCGGCGTTCTGGAACGAGCTGTTCGGGGACAACCACTGGCGCCGCATGGTCATCGGGCGTCACGGCGATCGCGGCTCGTTCGAGTATTTCGTCCGCGAGCTCGGTTACGGGCTCTTGCCCTGGATGGCGCTGGTGCCGGCGGCGCTCGGGTGGGCGGCGTTGCGCGCCCGGCGCCCGCCCGCCGGCGCGCCGGACGCGGTGCGCGCCGCCGATGAACGCAAGCAGGGCGTCATCATGCTGGGCGCGATCTGGTTCGTGGCCGGCTACGCGATGGTTTCGCTGTCGATGACGAAGTTTCATCACTACGTGCTGCCTGCGATTCCGGGGATCGCGATCGTCGTCGCCTGCTTCGTGGACGATCTGATCGAGCGGGGCGGCTGGCGGCGGGCCGCCGTCGTGGCGCTGATCGGCGTCCCGCTGCTGGCGCTGGTGGCGGCCGACCTGACCGACGGCAAGAACGCCGCGCAGCGGTTCCTGTGGCTCTTCTCCTACGACTACGTCCACAACAAGAACGGTCGGCCCTGGCCCGACAAGCTGGATTTTTCCGGCGCGCTGATCGGATTCTGCGTGGTGTTCGCGATCGCGACGGTGGCTCTGATCGTTCCGCGAATCCGGCGCTGGGCGGCGGTCGGCCTTTCGGCCGGCGCGATCGTGTTCACGTTCTATCTGCTGGACGGGTTCATGCGCGGGGTCGCGCCCTCCTGGTCGCAGAAGGGGCCGATCGCGAAGTACTACGAAAATCGGCGGAGCCCCGAGGAGCGCCTGATCGCCTATCAGCTCTACTGGCGGGGCGAGACGTTCTATACGTCGAACGAGATCTATGAGGGACCGACGGAGGACCGGACGGTGTTCGATCAGGACGGGGCAGACGAGAAGCTGAAGGCCTGGATGTCGCGGCACCGCGGCCGCCGCACTTTCTTCCTTTACGAGCGGTATCAGCAAGCGCGGCTGCAGGGAATGCTGCCGCCGGAGTCGCGCGCCTCGTTCCGCGTCGTCGACGAGCAGAACAACAAGTTCTCCCTGGCCCAGGCTGACCTGTGATGAGCGCCGCCGGCGGCGTCGCGCAGGAGGTGGCGGCCCGGCGGCAACGGTTCATCGAGGCGGGCGGCGTCGAGCCGGCGTCGGCGGAGGAGCGGACGCTGTTCGAGGCGATCCTGGCGAGCGGCGAGTTCTTGCCGGATCTGCTGATGGCGGACGTGGGCGCGTTCGCGCGGCTCGTGGCGGATCCCCATTTGCGGCGCCCGAAACCGCCGGTCGCGATCGCGCGCGAGGTGCGGGCGGCCACCGCCGCCGCGGACGATCTCGCGGCGCTGCAGCAGGGCCTGCGCCGCGTGCGTCGCTACGAGATGCTGCGCCTGGGCGCGCGCGAGCTGGGGTGGGGGACGACCGACGAGGTGGCGCGCGAGCTGTCTGAATTCGCGGACGCCTGTCTGCAGGCGGCGGTCGTCGTGTGCGACGCCGAGCTCCGGCGCGAGCTCGGCGAGCCGCGGTCTTACGGGGGCGAGCCGGTCCGCTTTGTCGTGATGGCGATGGGCAAGCTCGGGGGCGAGGAGCTGAACTTCTCCTCCGACGTCGACGTCTGCTACTTCTACTCGACCGACGGCGGCGCGGCCGGGGAGGCGTCGCTGCATCACTACTACGCGGAGCTTTCGCGGCGCGTGTCCGCGGCGCTGGAGCAGCCGACCGGGGACGGCATGGTGTTCAGGGTCGACCTGCGGCTGCGTCCCGAGGGGCGCAACGGACCGTTGTGCAATTCGATCGCCGCGGCCGAGAGGTACTACGAGACCTTCGGGCGGACCTGGGAGCGGCAGGCCTGGTTGCGGGCGCGTCCGGCCGCGGGCGATCGCGCGCTGGGCGACGAGTTGCTGGCCCTGCTCGAGCCCTTCATCTTTCCGCGCAGCATCGACGCGCGCTTGCTCGACGAGATCCGCGGCCTGCGGGCGCTGTTCCGGGATCCCGCCGACGCCGGCGGCCCGCTCGCGGAGACCGGATTCGACGTGAAGTTGGGCGCGGGCGGCATCCGGGACGTCGAGATGGTCGTGCAGGCGCTGCAGCTCCTGCACGCAGGCCGCCGGCGGGATCTGCGCGAGCGCAACACACCGCGCGCGTTTCCGCGGCTGGTGGTGGCCGGCCTGCTCGGCGATCGCGAGGCCTGGACGTTGCTCACGGCGTACCGGTTCTGGCGGCGGCTGGAGCACCGCGTGCAGGTCGCGACGGGCGCGCAGCAGCACCGGCTGCCGGCCGGCGACGAGGCGCGCACCCGGTTCGCCGCCGGGCTCGGGTTCGCCAGCCTCGCGGCGTTCGACGCGGAGGTGCGCGGCAAGCGCGCGGCGGTGGAGGCGATCGCGGCGACGCTGGGCGAGCCGTCCGCGGAGATGCACGTCGAGGCGGCGCGCCTGCTCGATCCGCTGCGCGATCGGCGCGAGGTGGAGCGGCTCGCGGCCGCCGCAGGCTTCCGCGACGCCGAGGGTGCCGCCGACACGCTGGAGGCGGTGGGCGCGCGCCTGACGCCGGCGCTTCTGGATCAGGCCATCGCGTCGCCCGATCCGGACCGCGCGCTGCTGCACTTTCGCGATCTTGTCTGGCGCAGCTCCGCCGCGCTGATGCTGCTGCTGCGCGACGAGCCGCGCCTCGCGCAGATGCTGGCGACGCTGTTCGGCACGAGCGATCGGCTGGCCGATCTGCTGGTGAGCCACCCGCCGATGTGGGACGCCCTGGTGGAGGGCCTGGGCGCGCCGACGCGGACGCGGGCGGAGCTGCAGGCGCGGCTGGCCGCGCGGATGCCCGACGGCGCGGCCGTGGCGGACCCCTCGGAGCTGGAGGAGGCGAAGCTGGGCGCGATCCGCCGCTTCCAGGCGGAGGAGACGCTGCGGATCGGGCTGCACGACGTGTCGGGGGGCCTCGAGGCGGAGCAGGTGACGGCGGCGCTGACCGATCTCGCCCATGTGTGCCTGGAGCAGGGGATCGAGGCCACCTGGCCCGGGCTGGTCGCGAAGTACGGCGTCCCGTCCACGGGGCTCACGGTGCTCGGGCTCGGCAGCCTGGGCGCGCGGGAGATGCGCTATGGGTCGGATCTCGACCTGGTGTTTCTCTTCGGCGCCGACGGCGAGAGCAGCACGGGCGTGGATCACCGCGAATGGTTCGCGCGGGCGTCGGTGCGCTTCATCTCGGCGATGGAGACGATGCTGGAGGAGGGCCGGCTCTACAAGGTCGACACCCGCCTGCGTCCGTCGGGCGAGCAGGGGTTGCTGGTGACGTCGTGGAACGCGTTCGAGCGTTACCACCGCGACGAGGCCGCCGGGTGGGAGCGGGTGGCGTTGTTGCGCGCGCGCGTCGTGCACGGCACGGAGGACGCGCCGCTGCGGGCCCGGCGCGAGGCCCAGCTGCAGGCGATTGCGTTCGACCGGCCGTTCGATCAGGCGCGCTTCGTCGCCGACCTTCGCGGTGTCCGGGCGCGCGTGGAGACAGAGCGCGGGCGCGTGCCCGCCGGGTCGCGCCATCTTCGCTTCGATCGAGGCGGGATCATGGACGTCGAGTTTCTGGTCGCGCTCGGTCAACTCCAGCACGCAACCGATCCCGGTGTCCGGACCACGACGACGTCAGCGGCGCTCGCTCGGCTGGTCGCGCTCGGCTGGCCCGAGACGCTGCTCGACGACCACGCGGCGATGCGCCGGGCCACGCTGCGGTTGCGCCTCCTGCTCGACCGCCCCGAAGACGTCGTCTCGCCCGCCGATCTCCCGCTGCTCGCGCGCAGCCTCGGCGCCACGCCCGAGGCCCTGGGCGCCGACCTCGACGCCCGCATGGCCCGCGTCCGCACGATCTTCGCCGAACGCTTTCAGTGACGCCGCCGCTCCGGCCAGGCCGGAGACCCCTCTCCCTAGCCGACCACCTCTACGGGAACCACGCCCGCCGCGCTCAAACTGGTGCTTGCCATCCGCTTGTCATGCCGGGCCCGGTCCCCATCTTGGGGCCGTGGCCGACGGTGCTGATTCTGAGAGGCGCGGCCGTGGCATCGGTTTCTGGCGGATCTTCGGCGACGTTCGTCGAGGTGAGGGGACGCGTGTCGCGCTGCTGGGCTTGCAGATCTTCCTGCTGCTCAGCGCCTACTACCTGCTCAAGACCGTCAGAGAGCCCCTGATTCTGCTGTCGCGCTTCCGGGGGCTCGGCGGCGCCGAGCTGAAGATCTACGCGACGTCGGCGCAGGCGCTGCTGCTGCTCGCGGTCCTTCCCCTCTACGCAAGGCTCGCCAGCCGCGTCTCCCGGCTGGTGCTCATTTACTTCACGCTGATCGCATTCATCCTCTCTCTCGGACTGTTCATCGCGCTCGGGGCCGCGGGCAAGCCGATCGCCGCGCCGTTTTACATGTGGCTCGGCATCGTCAGCCTCCTCGGCATTGCCCAGTTCTGGTCGCTGGCCGTCGATCTGTACAGCCGAGAGGCGGGAGAGCGCCTGTTCGGCGTCATCGCGATCGGCGGCGCAGCGGGCGCGATCGCCGGCTCGCAGCTCGCGCGCCGGCTCATCGAGCCGCTCGGTATCTACGGCCTGATGGCAATGGCCGGGGCGTTGTACGCGCTCGCGCTGGCGATCGTGACGATCATCGACGGCAAGCCGGCCGCCACGGACGGGGAGGCTCCCCGGCGCGCGCCCGCGGCCGCGTCGACGGGTTCGCTCGGCCTCGTGATGCGCGACCGCTATCTACTCCTGATCGGCGCGCTCCTGATCTTCGTGAACCTGGTGAACACGCAGGGGGAGTACATCCTCGCCGACGCGGTCAAGACCCACGCCGAGGCGTTCCCGTCGGTTGCCCGGCAAGCGATCATCGGGCGGTTCTACGGCGCCTTCTACGGGGCGGTGAACGCGCTCGCCTTCATCGTGCAGTCATTCCTGGTCGCGCGTCTGCTCAAGGTCGGTGGCACGCGACGTGCGCTCTTCCTGCTGCCCTGCGTGGCGCTGGCAGGCTACGGCGCCATCGCGCTGTTTCCGTCGCTGGTCGTGATCGCGCTGGCGAAGGCCGCCGAGAACAGCTTCGACTATTCGATCGAGACCACCGTGGAGCAGACCCTGTTCCTGCCGACCACGCGCGAGATCAAGTACAACGGCAAGGCGACGGTCGACACGATCTGCGTGCGGCTCGGCGATCTCGCGGCGGGCGGCCTGGTGATGATCTGTCTGCACGTCTTCTCGCTGTCGCGCCGGGGCTTCGCCGTCGCCAATCTGGCGCTGGTGGCGATCTGGATGGCGATCGCCGTCGCGATCGCACGCCGCCACCGCGTCCTGGCGGGCGACGGCCCCGTCCGCACCCCGCGCCGCCCTTCGCCGGTTCAACCGGTGACCGTCGAGGTCGAGCCGGCGACCGATCCCGATTTCGACCCGACGGTCATCCGCCGTTGAGTCCGGTCACTCCTCGGCTTCGCTCTCGGCCGCGATGCCGTGAAGGCGCAGCTTCTCCCAGAGGTTCTTGCGCGAGATCCCGAGGATCTCGGCGGCCTTCATCTTCTTGCCGTTCGACTGCGCGAGCGCGCGCAGCAGGTATTCGTGCTCGAACTCCTTCATCGCCGCCGCGAGCGAGCGAAGGTTGCCGCCCTGCGAGCTGCCGGCGCCGTCGACGGTCCCCGTGATGCCCGCCGGCAGGTGCTCGATGTCGATCTCGCCGCCGCCCGCCAGCACGACCGCGTGCTCGATCGCGTGCGCGAACTCGCGCACGTTGCCAGGAAAGGCGTACTGCGACAGCACCGCCCACGCCCGCGGCGACACCGTCGACGGCGTCTTTCCGGGGGGCGTGAATTTGTTCAAGAAGTACTGTAACAAAAGCGGCAGATCCCCGCGCCGCTCGCGGAGCGGCGGGATCTCGATGTCCAATACGTTCAGGCGGTAGTAGAGGTCCTCGCGGAACTTCCCCTCGCGGATCCGCTCGCGCAGATTCCGGTGGGTGGCCGAGATGATCCGGACGTCGACCCGGGTCACCTCGTTGGTCCCGAGGGGCTCGACCGTCCCCTCCTGCAGGACGCGCAGCAGCTTCGCCTGCGCGGGCAGCGGCACCTCCGCCACCTCGTCGAGCAGCAGGGTCCCGCCGTCCGCCGCCTTGAAGCGGCCGTCGCGGCGCTTGACCGCGCCCGTGAACGCGCCGCGCTCGTGGCCGAACAGCTCCGCTTCCAGCAGCGTCTCGGGAAACGCCGCGCAGTTGACCGCGATGAACGGCTTTGTCGCCCGCGCGCTGCGCTCGTGCAGCGTGCGCGCGATCAGCTCCTTGCCGGTGCCGCTCTCGCCGGTGATCAGCACGGGCGCGTCGCTCTGCGCGATGGTCTCGACGCGATCCGAAAGCCGCAGCATCGGCGGGCTGCGCCCGATGATCGCGCGCGTGCCGTTCGAGCCATTCTTGCGCTGTGACAGCTCCGCGCGCGCCTGCTCCAGCTCGCGCTTGAGCGCGCGCTGCGCCGCGATCCGCTCCATCTGCAGGACGATCTCGTCGATGTCGAACGGTTTGGTGATGTAGTCGTAGGCGCCCTCCTTGAGGGCGGCCACCGCGTCCGCCACGGCGGCGTGAGCGGTGATGAGGATGACGTCCGTGCCCGGTGACTCCTGGCGCACGCGCCGGAACAGGGTGAGACCGTCGATTCGGGGTAGCCGGATGTCGCACAGCATCACGTCGAAGACGTTCGACGAGATGAGCGTCTGCCCCTCGGCGCCGTTGGAGGCGAGCGTCACCCGATGCCCGGCATCGCGCAGCGCATCGCCCACGAGCGCGCGAAAGTCGGGCTCGTCGTCAACCAGCAGGATGTCGAGCATGTTCGCCTGCGCCTTCCCGTAACACGCGGAGATGACTTGCGCATCCGCAAAAGCGACCTACATCCGATGTATGTTGTCTACCCCTCACGACGGATCCGCCCGCCCGCCGTCCCCGTCACGCCAGCGGCGACTGGTTCTTCTGGTGGATGACTGTCAGGACACGCGCGAGCTCTACGCGGAATACCTTGAGCTTTCAGGGTTCGACGTCAAGGAGGCGGACGATGGAATCGTCGCCATCGACGAGGCCGTACGGGTCAGACCGGACGTCATCGTGATGGACATGAGCCTCCCGCGGCTGGACGGTCGCGAGGCCGCCCGCCAGCTGAGGTCCGACGAGCGCACGAGGTCGATCCCCCTCGTGATCATTTCGGGTTATGACGCGGAGAACCTTCCCGCGAACGACGGGCTGTGGGACCACTACCTCGGCAAGCCGTGCCCGCCCGAGGACCTCGTCAGCGTGATAGGTCGTCTGGTTGCGTGAGCAGGGCGGTGTTGCCGCCCTGGCTCCCGACGCCGACGCGAATCCTGGCGCCCCGACGCATGCGCGGCGGCGCGACCATGACGCCGTCGCGCCCGGCCGCCTTGGCCGCGTAGAGCGCGCGGTCGGCGGCGGCGTGCAGGGCGTCGAAGGTCGGTAGCGCAGCCGCCTTCAGATCCGCGGCGCCGATCGACACCGTGTGGTTGATCGGCTCGCTGGTCTTCGACCAACGGCCGGCGCGCAGGCTCAGGCGCCGGACACAGTCGCGGATGCGGAGCGCGAGGATGCGCGCCTCCGTCACCGACGTGTTGACGGCCAGAATCACGAACTCGTCGCCGCCATAGCGCGCGGCGAGATCGGTGGCGCGGCACGTCCGCCGCAACGCCTCCGCCACCAGTTGCAGCGCCCGGTCGCCGTCGGCGTGTCCGTGGCGGTCGTTGATGTCCTTCAGCCGGTCGAGATCGACCAGCAGAAGCGAGAGCGGCGTCTCGTAGCGGGCGGCGCGATTCAGCTCGTCGGCGAACGCGGCGCGCAGGCGGCGGCGATTGGCGAGGCCGGTCAGCGGGTCGGTGGTCGACAGCCGCCCCAGCAGGTCTTCCTTGCGGCCCACGATCCACCCGAGCGTGGTCATCAGGCCCAGCGTCGCGACCAGCAGGTAGGCGTACGCGAGCGGCCGGGCATGCACCTCCGCCAGGATCCAGGAAATGGTAGGCGCCCTCCGCGACGTCGCTGCCTCGACGGCGAGCAGCCCGGCCATCATGCCGACCGACAGCGCGAGGCCCGCGAGCGGGTAGGCGAACCGCCGCGGCCATTTCGGTAGGCGCCAGCTCGCCGTCATTTTTCGCCAACGTGATGTCATCATCGTTTTTCGCGCCTACGGGCGCCGACCGCCGTCGCCGGGGTGCGCGTGAGCCTCGAGATACGCCGACGGCGTCACGACCCGTCGCAGCGCGAGCGTCAGCGCGCTCGGCATCGTTTCTCCCTTGCGCACGACGTCCGCGACCTTGGGCCCAAGCACCTGACGTTCGTTCTTGGTCATGTACATCGCCGACAGCACGATGAAGCGCACGTCCGCCAGGCGATCCTCGGTGCGGGCGGCGCGCAGGACGTCGAGGCCGCTCATCTCGGGCATGACCAGATCCAGGACGACGACTCCGAAGTGGCGGCTCCGGAGCAGCCTGAGACCTTCTTCGCCCGACGCCGCGCGCGTGACGTCGTAGCCGGCCGCTTCGATGAAGCTGCCGACGCGCTGGCGCTCGATCGCGTCGTCCTCGATGAGGAGGACGGACGCCGAGTCACGCGGTGTCGACGGCGTCGAACCGTCGGCGTTGGCCGCCGGCGCCGGCTGGGCCGACGATTCCGGAGCCGCCGCCGCGCCCTCGGGCCGGGCCTCGGCGCCCTCGGCGATCTGATCGACCATGGCCAAGAGGTCGCGGCCGCTCCGCCGGATGACCTCGAGGTAGCGGCGCTGGTCGGGCTTCAACGCTCCCTTCTCATCCTCGATGAGAAGCTGCGAAAGCGTGATGATCGAGTTGAGAGGCGTGCGCATCTCGTGGCTCAGCCGCGAACGCAGACCCAGCCTCAGCCGTTCCTCCGCCTCATCCAACTCACCGGCGTTACCGGTCTCGGCAGCTTCCGGAGCAGCGTTTCTGACGCGATCCGCTCGACGCTGCGCGACCAAGGCCGCGAGGAGGAGCGTGCCTCCGACCAGGACAACACCGACGAGGATGAGCGCCGCAATAGTCATAGATCTCGACCCTCCCGTCTCTTCTGCTCATTCGACGCGGCGTCGACAAGCACAGCGCACGCCTTAGCTTGTGCTCGGAGGAGGTCGAGGTCCGATGCCTAACTACACGAACTCCGTCTGGTCCGAGTCGACACCAGCTCCACCGTACGAACCGCTCGCGGGCAACGCGACGTTCGACGTCGCGGTCGTGGGCGGCGGTGTCACCGGAATCACGGCGGGACTGCTGCTGGCGCGCGCAGGGCGCCGCGTCGCGGTGATCGACGCGCGCCGAATCGGTAAAGGGGAGACAGGAAAGACCACGGCCCACCTGACGGAGGCGCTCGACACCCCGTATTCCGTGCTGATTTCACGCTTCGGCACCGACGGCGCGCGGCTGGCGGCGGCCGGCCAGCGCGACGCGATCGAACGCATCGCCGGGTTCATCGACGAATGCGGCATCACCTGCGACTTCCGCCGTGTTCCGGGCTTCCAGTATGCGGAGACGCTGGCCGACCGAAGAGCCATCGAACGCGAGGCCCGCGCCGTCCACAAGCTGGGGTTGAACGCGACGGTCGTCGATACCGTGCCGCTGCCGTTTCGAACCATGGGCGCGCTGCGCTTCGACGACCAGGCGACGATCCATCCGCGCATGTATCTGCAGGGGCTGGAACGCGCATTCGTCGCGCTGGGCGGGCGGATCTTCGAGGACACGCAGATCGTCGCGATCGACGAGGGCGAACCGTGCCGCGTGATCAGCGATCGCGGCATGGTCGCGGCGCGCGACGTGATCGTCGCGGCCCACGTTCCGATCGTGAACCGCTTCCTGCTCCACGCGAAGCTGGCGGCCTATCGTTCGTACGTCGTCGGGATCGATCTCAACGGCGACGCCGGGATCGGCGACGGCCTCTACTGGGACACCGCCGACCCGTATCACTACATTCGCACGCAGCCCGCCGGCGGGCGGCGCTACCTGCTGGTCGGGGGCGAGGACCACAAGGTGGGCGAGAGCGACGACACGACGCAACCGTTCGGGCGCCTGGAGGCGTACGTGCGCGTCCGTTTCGGCCGCGACGTCGCCGCCACCGACTACCGATGGTCCGGGCAGATCGTCGAGTCGGCGGACGGCTTGCCGTACGTCGGACGCAACTCGCTTTCACACCACGTCTACGTCGCCACCGGTTACGGGGGCAACGGGATCACGCAGGGGACGCTCGCGGCGATGGTCCTCGCGGACGAGATCTGTGGGCTGCCGAATCCGCTCACCGCGCTGCTGGACGCCACGCGCATCAAGCCGCTCGCGTCGGCGGGCGCGGTTCTGGCGGAAAACTTCGACTATCCGAAGCACATGGTCGCCGACCGCCTGCCCGGGCACATCGAGGGTGGCGCCGACGCGCTGGCGGGCATCGCGCCCGGCGAGGGGCAGGTGCTGTCGATCGAGGGGGAGCGCCTGGCGATCTACCGGAACGGCAACGGCCAGCTCAACGCCCTGTCGCCCGTGTGCACCCACCTCGGCTGCCTGGTTCACTGGAACACGACGGAGAAGAGCTGGGACTGCCCCTGCCACGGAAGCCGCTTCGATCCCCACGGCCGCGTGCTGAACGGCCCGGCCGTCAGCCCCCTCGAGGCGAAAAAGATCCCCGACGCCCACGACCGCGACGAGGCCCCCCTCTACGACCTGAAAGAGAACCCCCTGACCGACTGACGCTCTCGCTCTGACGGCCGGGCTTTCGACGTCGGGAACTGTCGCGCCCGCGGGGTGTCCCTCGATCAGGGAATGCCTACCCGCGTGTGCCACACGGTGGTTGCCTTCGCCGTCGCGTGTGTTGCGGTGGGTTGCCGTGCGCGCGGCGAATCACCAGCGACAGACTCCAGACCGGCGTCGGGGAGTTCGCCCGATCGCCGTGTTCCGGACGAAGCGATTCCGTTCGCCCCGGTGCCCGGTGAAGCGGCGCCCGCGCAGCCGTGCGGCCCCGAACCTGCGATGCCCTGTCTGCTGCTC
>Ga0070690_100000675_pt1 | contig 17410 bp, 14 predicted proteins | sample KBSS33HmetaG_FD_64671 | JGI IMG/M metagenome (GOLD analysis project Ga0070690, IMG submission 64671) | Switchgrass rhizosphere microbial communities from Kellogg Biological Station, Michigan, USA - KBS S3-3H metaG | ecosystem: Host-associated > Plants > Roots > Rhizosphere ... | reverse complement strand
GTCGCTTGGCCGTGTCTTCCGAGCTGCTGGTCTTTCGTTCCCACGCTGCACACGGCGACGAGCGCGGCTATCGACTGACGTCCCTCGATGCGTTGCGGGGCCTGGTGATCGTCATCATGGTGCTCGACCACGTGCGCGATTTCTTCCTCGCGGGACTCACGCAGGACTTCATGAACGATCCTGGCGTGAGCCCGGCGCTGTACTTCACGCGCTGGATCACGCATTTCTGCGCGCCGGTGTTCGTATTCCTCGCGGGCACCAGCGCCGGCCTCATGGTGTTGCGCAGATCACCGGCCGAGCTCGGCAAACTACTGCTGACGCGTGGCATCTGGCTGATCTTCATCGAATGGTTCGTGATCGCCGCGGCTTTCAGCTTCGCGCCGTTGGGCAGCGCGCAGTTCGGCGGCAAGACCTTCGTGTTGCTGCAGGTGATCTGGGCCATCGGCGCGAGCATGGTAGTGCTCGCGGCTTGCCAGTTCCTGGGCCGCAAGTTCTGCCTGCTGCTCGGTGTATTGATCATCCTGGGGCACAACGCGCTCGATTTCGTCTGGCCTTCACCCGATTCCTTCGCGCCCGGTGCGGTGCCGCTGTGGGTGGCGTTGCACACCCGGTTCAGGGAAGCGATCGGCCCATTCTTCGTGGTGTTTTCCTACCCGGTCATTCCGTGGATCGGCGTGATGCTGCTGGGTTTCGGCGCGTCACCGCTGTTCGAGCGGCGCGAGCAGCTGGCGTACCGGCTGAAGGTCTGGAGCGTTGCGCTGATCCTGGGGTTTCTGCTGCTGCGCGGCTTCGACGTGTACGGCGATCCGAACCACTGGGACAGGCAATCGGATCCGCTGCGCACGCTGATGGACTATCTCAACACCACCAAGTACCCGCCTAGCCTGGACTATCTACTCATGACACTGGGGCCGGCGGCCATCGTGTGTGCCGCCGCGGAGCGCTGGAGCGGGTGGTTCAAGGACGTCCTGGTCACCTTCGGGCGCGTGCCATTCGCGTTCTACGTCCTGCACTTCTTCCTGATCCACGCCTTGTCGGTGCTGTGCGGGATGCTGCAGGGTTTCCGCGCAAGCGATTTCTTCACCGTGTACTTCTTCTATCCGAAGGGTTACGGCCTGCCGCTGGTGGGTGTGTACGTGGTGTGGGCGCTGGTGCTCGTCATGTCGTGGCCGTGGGTGCGCTTCATGGCCGGGCTCAAGTCACGCAGCCGCGCGTGGTGGCTCAGCTACGTGTAGGAGCGCCGGCGTGCTGTGCTAACTACTTCCCGCACGGCATTGAAGATCAGGTCAGGCTCGGTGCGGTGAATTGCGTGTGCGCTTTGGGTGGCGACGATGTGCCGGCCATGGGTCGACAGCTGCGTGAGCTCTTCCTGCAGCTGGAACCAGGTCTGGATGTGTTCCTGCATGAAGGGGATGTTGGGCTTGCCTTCGGACAGGACGATGAGAGGAAGATTTCCCAGGCTCGGCGGAGTCCGGTTCGCCCTCAGGTCCGCGCGGAATGCGTCGCCTTCGAGCACCATGGTTCGCGGCATGTGCGATTTCAGATTGATCGCGATCAGCCGGTCGCGAATTGACGGAGGCAGCGGCGAATTCGCAAATCGCTCCTGGATCTCACCACGCAGACGTATCCAGCCGAACGGCGCGAGGTACTGCTCCTTTCTCAGCGGGTTGACGTAGCCCACATCCGGATCACCCATGCGCGAGAGTTGCTGCTCGTGCGAGGAGTCGACCAGCACCATGCCTTTCACCTTGTCCGGAAACTGCCGGTAGTACTCGCGCGAGTACATGCCGCCCATGGACCAGCCGACCAGGACGATGTCGTCGGTGATTCCCGCCCGTTCGAGCAGTGCATGGAGCCGGCGCACGGCTTCCGCTGCCGGCATGGGTTGGTCGAGGGGATCGCTGTAGCCCATGCCAGCCCGGTCGTAGGCGCAGATGGTCGTGATCGCCGACATGCGTTCATTGAGCGGCGCCCATGCCAGTGACTGCGAGCCGACGCCCTGTTCCACGACCACGGTCGGGCTGCCCTGGCCCTGGCAGAAGATGTGCATCCGGTGGCCGTCCACGTCGACGAGCTTTCCCGGCGGTGGATATTCCGCATCTTCGCGGGCTTCCATGACGCTCTGGTAGATCCAGCCTGCTGCGGGCGCCATCAAGAGCAGGATTGCGACGCCCTGCAGGAGTCGTCTAGCTACCTTCACTCGTCAGGACTCCTCACTCTTGAATTGCGGCGTGTGACGCAGCCGCAGTGTGAGTGCCGCGCCGACGACCAGGATTCCGGATAGCAACAGCATCGGGACGAGGAAGCCGCCGGTGACGTCCTTGAGCTTGCCGACCGTACTCGGTCCGACGACGCCGCCCAGCGCACCCATGGTGTTGATGAGCGCGATGCCACCGGCCGCGGCGCTGCCCACGAGAAACTTGCCGGGCAATGCCCAGAACGGTCCGCGCGTGCAGTAGTCACCTGCGGCGGCAACGGACAACGCCAGCAATGCCAGCCATGGAGAATGCATGTATGCCATCGCGAGGAATCCGGCGGCGCCGATGACCGAGGGAATCGCCACGTGCAGAAACCGCTCGCCAGTGCGATCCGAACTTCGGCTCACCAGCACCATGGCCACGGCTGCCGCGATATATGGAATCGAAGTCAGTGTGCCCACCGTGAACTCGGAATACCCGGTGAGTCCCTTGATGATGGAAGGCACCCAGAACGACAACCCATAACTACCGGTCTGACAGCAGAACATCACGACGGCGAGCAGCCATACCGTGGGATGCGTCAGTGCCTGGCGAAGGCCGAAGCCGTGCCGGGATTTTGCCTCGCGATGCTCGGCGGCGATCCGCTCGGTGAGCCATGCGCGCTGTTCGGCCGGGAGCCAGCGTGCATCGGCGGGTTTCTCGGTGAGGAAGCCCAGCACCACGAAACCGAGGGCCACGGCGGGAATGCCTTCGATCAGGAACATCCACTGCCAGCCGTGCAGGCCCTGAGCCTCGTCCAGATACTTCATGATCCAGCCCGACATCGGCCCGCCGAAGATCAGCGACAACGGTATGCCGATCATGAACCAGGACACGGCGCGCGCACGGTGCTCGCGGGGAAACCACTGGCTCAGGTAGTAGACGATGCCGGGAAGGAATCCCGCTTCCGCCATGCCCAATAAAAAACGCAGCACGTAGAAGCTCGTGGCTCCGTGAACGAACATCGTGGCGATCGAGATCAGTCCCCAGGTGATCATGATGCGCGCGATCCAGAGTCGCGCACCGTAGCGCACCAGCAGCAGATTGCTCGGCACCTCGCAGAGGGCATACCCCACGAAGAAAATGCTGGCCCCATAACCGAAAATGGTGTCGCTGAAGCCGAGGTCCGGCTTCAACTGCAATTGCGCGAAGCCGACGTTGACGCGATCCAGCCAGGAAATGATGTACAGCAACAGCAGGAACGGCAGCAGGCGCAACGTCACGCGCGCCATGGTGGTTCGTTCGATTTCACTCACCGTCATCGCGCCAAGTGTAGGGCAAGGCATATGATTGCGCCCCATGAACACACCGGTGGAATGGATCGACGTCGGCGCCGCGGACGATTTCAAGCGCGCGCCGCTGCGCGAGGCGAAACTCGGCGAGCGACTCGTGGCCGTGTCATTCAAGGACGGCAAGTTCGGCGTGATCTCCAACACCTGCAATCACGTCGGCGGGCCGCTCGGCAAGGGTTTGCTGGAAGGCGAGATGGTGGTGTGTCCGTGGCACCAGTACCGCTTCCATCGCTGCACCGGAGAGGGTGAGCCCGGTTACGAGGCGGACAAGGTGCCGAGTTACGGCGTGAAGGAGGAGAACGGCCGGTTGTTAGTCACCGCGAAGCCGGTGAGCAAGCGCGGGCACCTGCCGCACGAACCGCATCCGCTGACGCGCTCGACCGATCGCGCGCCCGGGCCGCTGCGCGTCGGCGGCATTTCGACCACGGCCATGGATCCGAAGTACCCGCGCTTCTCGACCTCCGAGCACCTGCTGGGCGTGGCGCTGGAACACGCGCGCAGCTCGCTTGGCGCCGAGGCGCGGATGATCCGGCTCAACGATCTGAAATTCCGCAACTGCGAGGGTTTTTATTCCAAGGCGGCCAAGGCCTGCACCTGGCCATGTTCGATCACGTCGATGGACAAGACCGACCAACTCGACCAGGTGTACGAAATGGCGGTGCACTGGGCCGACATCCTGCTGATCGCCACGCCGATCCGCTGGGGCGCGGCCAGCTCGCTCTATTACAAGATGGTCGAGCGCATGAACTGCATACAGAACCAGATCACGCTCAACAACAAGGTGCTGATCCGCAACAAGGTGGCGGCGTTCATCATCACGGGGGGACAGGACGGCATCCAGGCAGTGGCCGGTCAGATGATGATGTTCTTCAGCGAAATTGGATTTCTGGTGCCGCAGTTTCCATTCATCGCGCACTCGCTCGGCTGGGAATTCGAGGAGATGGAGCGCAATGTCGACTTCGTCGAGAAGAGCGAGCCGTTGCGCGCCGGCGCGCGCGAGCTGGTCAATCGCGGCGCCGAGATGGCGAAGGCGCTGCTGGAGCGCGAGATGACGCGCTCGTCCATCGAGCGTGGCGGACGCAAGGCGTCCAAAAAGTAGTTGGGCGGTGGCTAGGGTGCACCGCTGTCGCGCGCCTGCTGTTCGGATTCCCAGCCGCTGCGGGCAAAGTCGAGCGCGTCTTTCTGCTGCTCCGTGAAGGCGTCCAGCTGCGCCGCCGTCAGAATCTCTCCCGCCCGCTCGCGCTGACGGCGCTGGAATTCGCTCGCTTCGGCAACACGGTCTTCGACCCCCTGCGTCTTGTTGGGGTAGTAGACAAGACCAGCCGGGAATGCGGTCATCGCGATACCGGCGCCGCGCTGCTCCCATTCCCTCGTGACGCGCCGGCGCTCGTCGCCAAGCGCATTCGCGAGCTTTTCGGCCTGCGCGTCGCTGAGCTGCAAAGCTTCCGGCAGTTCGGAACGAAAGCCCGCCACGCTGTTTCGTTCCATGAGGTTGTCCCGATGGTCACCGAGTCGTTGCGCTTTCTCGGCGCCCAGAAGCTCGGCCAGTTCACGTTGGTCTTCCCGCAGCCGCGAGGCGGTAGTGGCACTCAATTCGCATCCGGGGGTGTCCGCGCAATGCAAATCTGGTATGCGAAGTATCCCGTGGCGATGGCAAGTGCAACACAAGTAGCGGTGAGGAGCGGTACGACGCGGCGCATGTTCCAATCATAAACGCTTCGACCGTGGTTTTCGGGTTGCAGCGTCTCCGTAGTTAGCCGGGCGCCTGCATGGCGTCAGCGCCGGCCGACGGCAAAGCCGCGGACGCGTCGGAGATCGCGCAGCAGCATTCCGCCTGGCCTCTACACCCGTAGGAGCGCGCGCTTCCAACGCGAGGGCCTGGCCCTAGCTGGATTCAGGACAGGTTCGGCTGCCGGGCGCGTGCGCACGCGGCGATGATTCGTTCCGAAAGGAATTCGTCATCAACAACAAGGAAGGTCCCCTCATGTTCAAGCGTACGAATGCCACGCTGACCGCGGCGGCACTGTTCTCATGCCTCGCCGGCGCAGCCCAGGCCGCGGGCGACTACTCGCAGAGTTTCACGACCGCGCCCCCCGGGTGGACCAATGTACTCGGCGCGTGGAACGCGACCGGCGGGGAGTATCGCAATACTGCAAACACCGCGAGTCCGGCGACCGCGTCCTACTACAACGCCAATAGCTGGACCACCAACTACACATACAAGGTGAAGGCGTATTCGGAATGGCCAAGCACGGGCAACCAGGTGGGACTGGTGTTCGGACTCACCGATGACACGCACTATTACGCGGCGCTGGTGAACATGTCGGGAACAGTGACCATCAACCAGATCTCCGGAACCAGCAACACCACGCTCGCCACCGGAAATGTCGTTCCAGCCGACGTCGGCCTGGCGGAAGACACCTGGTTCAACCTCGACATCTTCGTGAACCGGCACAAGGACGAGGTCACCGGCGCGAACAGCGGCAGCGACGTCACGGTGCGCGTGAACGGCAAGGTCGCGATCGCCAGGTTCCACCTGACGTCGGTAGCCGGAAAGATCGGCGTGATCGCGCGCGCGGACATGGGCCACTTCGATGACGTGAGCGTGGTCGACAACCTGGCCACGCGCATCTTCCGGGGCACATTCGGTTCGCAGGATCCGGTGAATGACCCCGTCAAGATCACGTTCGATCAGGCCAGCTGCTCGACAACTTCCGAGGGACTACATAGTTGCTGGGGCGACATCCTGGGATTCGACATTTCAGGCGATCACTGGCCCTTTCACCTGTGGGGCGGTGACGCGCGGCTGCAGTTCAATTCCAAGAGTATCGATCCCGACGTCAGGAAATTCGTCGATGCCTCGCTCGTCTCGGTTCCCGGACACGTCAACATGAATCCGGACGGCAGCGGTGGCGATACGACGACCGCGATCTACTTTCAGCTGAAGCAGATGGAGGCCCTGCACCATCCGCCGCAGATCCTTTACAACCTCCGGCCCGATGTGACGCAGCCGCAGCATGACCTGTACATGCGCTTCTGGGCGAAGATCCCGACGAACAGCAGTCTGGATTACTGGCACAGCCTCTGGCAGACGAAGACCGAGCACGCCCGCATCATCTTCAACATCGAGACCGGCAACAACGGCTGCACCGCGACAGGCGTACCACGCTGGGCGATCGCGGGTGACGATGGTGCCAACACGGCGGTGTATTGGGAGGCGTGCAACGCGAGCCCGGTGCCGATCGGCAAATGGTTCAAGGTGGAGATGTACATGCAGCGGCGCCCGACGGGACAGAACAGCCGGTTCTGGGTGGCGATCGACAACAATGAGATCTTCGACGTGAACAGCGCGGACGGGACCGCCACGGAGGGATTGTTCAATCCGGGGAGCACCGAGGCCATCAACCGCATCATGCTGCCGCAGCTCTACGGCGGCGACGTCTATCCGAAATACCAGTACGCGGACGACATGGAAGTCTGGGACGGCTTCCCGAGCGATGCGTCCTGCTGGAACGACGGCGGGTGCAACTGACGAAGGAAAAGGCGGCGCGGCCCCGGGGGAAACTCAGGCCCGCGCCGCCATCCACTCCGCGACGAGCGGCGGGATGACGGCGGTGGCCGGGCCCGCGCGGAAATCGAAACCGCGCGGTACCTCGTCCATCTCCAGCGAGTTCAGCACCTTGATCGCCCGCGGCCGCGCGAATCCGACCAGGCCTGCGGCCGGGTAGACAGACAGCGAGGTGCCCACCAGCAGCACCCGGTCCGCCGCCTCCACGTGCTCGCGCGCTTCGTCCATGTGCTGCGTCTCCTCGCCAAACCACACGATGTCCGGCCGCAGTTGCGTGCCTTCCTCGCATGTCTGACCGAGTTCGATCGGCGCATCGTCGATGCGCCGTCGCCGGCGTGACGGGCCAGTGCCGCGCGCGAAGGCCAGCTCGCCATGCACGTGCAGCACACGCGTCGAGCCCGCGCGTTCGTGCAGCGCATCGACATTCTGCGTCACCACGACCACGTCGAAGCCTTGCTCGAGCGAGGCGATCGCGAAGTGCGCGGCATTGGGCTGCGCAGCCCATGCCTTGGCGCGCCGCTCGTTGTAGAAGGAGAGCACCAGGCCGGGATCCTTCCGCCAGCCGTCGGGACTCGCGAGCTCCATCCACGAGTGCTGCCGCCACAATCCCGCGGCGTCACGAAAGGTAGGCAGGCCGCTCTCGGCGGACAAACCGGAGCCGGAGAGCACCACGACCTTCGGACGCATGGCCTCGTTACCGGGGCAACGCGGGGATCACGCCGTCGCTTCCGGCGTATCCGCGTCAAAATGCATCTGGCTGCGTTTGAACACTGTCTGCAGGCGTTCGACGATCTCGGCGCGACGGCCGCGCGCCCAATCCGGCATGTGCGCCATCCAGTCGTGTTCGCCCGGGATGTGAATCTCGTATTCGCCGCGCCCGATGTAGTCGAGCGGCAACTCGAGTGATTCGACTTTGCCTTCGTGCAGTTCCTCGTACACCCAGTGATTGCCGTCACGCCTGCCGGGGTGAAATCCGCGGCGGCTCAACGCACGTTTGCGCTCGGTCAGCCGCCAGAACCAGCGCAGCATCAGGACCGCAACGCCGCCGAGCACGAGTCCCTCGAACCATGCACCGCGCACGATCAGCGCCAGCGATGCCGCGATGGTCAGGGCGCCGACCAGTGCGACGCCGGCGAGCATGCCGCGAAATCCCGGGCCGATGCGTTCGTTCACGCCAGGAACCACCAGCTCGCCCAGAACGCCGCGACCAGCAACACCAGGCCGGGCGCGAGCCGCAGGAAATATGCGCCGCCGCCGGCGCGGGCAAAGCCGAGCTTGGAGAGAGTGTTGGTGGTCACGATGAGTCCGATGGCAATCGCCGCGAGGTCGGGTGGCAGCTGACCCTGGGCCGCCAGCGAACCCACCGATGCCGCCGTGGAATGCGCGTCGGCAAAGCCGCCGATCACCACGCCGCCCAACGCCCAGGTCGGCCCGAAGCTGCGCTGCAGCCACGCGACCAGCAGCATCACCAGCACGAATGCCGTGGCGAAGATCAGCGCAGTGCGCAGGCGGAAAGCGCGGCCGGACGGCGGCGGCGGCGCGGGCTCGCCCCTGGTGGCGCGAATCATCAGCGCGCCGTAGGCCGCCATCGTCAGGCCCATCGCCAGCAACACCCAGCGCAGCCTTTCAAGCAACGCCATGTTGCTGATGGCAAGCACCAGGGCCAATTGCACTACAGTGGCCACCTGCGACAGTGCCGCGCCCGCCACCGCCGAGGACAGGACCTTCGGTTGCGCCTGTGCGCGCTTGCCCATGGTGGCGACCACCGCGGTGCTCGACACGAAACCGCCTAACAACCCGGAGAGGGGGAGCCCGGCGCGCGCACCGACCAGGCGCTGCGCCACGTAACCCGTGGCATCCACGAGCATGATCAGCACCGTGAGCTTCCAAACCAGTCGTGGATTGACCACGTTCCAGGGATCGACCGGGTGATCCGGCAGGATGGGTAGCACCAGGATGGCCGCAGCGGCGAGCAACACCGCATCCTGCAGCTCCTGGTCGGAGAGTTTTGCCTGGGCGAAGGTGTGCAGCGGGCCACGCGTCACCAGCAGCACCACGATCAACACGCCCGCGGCCGCAGCCAGCACCGGTTGCGAAGCGGCGAGCACGCCCGTGAGGAATGTGGCGAGCAGCGCGACTTCGGAGGTCAGCCCGGGATCGCCGTCGCGCGTGCGATGGTACGAAAGGGCGGTCAGCACGACGACGCCGAACGCCACCGCGGCGAGGACGATGTACGAATGACTGAGCGCGCCGAGCACGCCTAACAACGAGACGATCGCGAAGGTGCGCACGCCGGCGGCGGCGGGCACCTTGTCGGCTTTCATGCGCCGTTCGCGCTCCACGCCCACGAGCAGGCCGGCCCCGAGCGCTACGAGAATAGCGGCGGCTTCTTCGGGCAGCGCCCATTCACCCAAGGACTGCGGCATTGCCGCCGAAGCTTACGCGGCCTTTTCGAGCAGCAGCAACCCGGATCCGGTGTTTGAGATCGGGACGTGGTAGTTGCTCTCCAGCTTCCTGACATCGGCGCCCAGGGCACCGCGCATGATCAGCCACTGGATGAGCTCGGGGCCCTGGGTACCGGCGAATTCGATGAGATCGCGGATCGAGTAGCGCGCCAGCAGCTCGGGCTCGTGCACGATCTTCTCGAGGCAATACAGGTCGAAGGGCTTGTTTATGAACCCGGCGCGACGCCCGTCGAGCTGGTGCGAGAGCCCACCGGTGCCGAGCACCACGACGCGCTCGTTGGCCGGCCACGACTCGATGGCGCGTCCCAGCACCTCGCCGAACTTCAGGCAGCGCGCGGGGCTCGGCAACGGATGCTGCACGGTATTCACGTGGATCGGGATGGTGCGCACCGGCCAGCTCGGCGCGTCAGGCCACAGCAGCTGCATGGGCACCACGAAACCGTGGTCGACGAACATCTCCTGGCAGGTAGTCAGGTCGAAGTCGGCGGCGGCGAGCTGCTCGATCAGGTGCCAGGACATCGCCGCATTGCCAGGGAAGGGGCGCTGCGTCGGCAGTCCCCAGCCCTCGTCGGCGTTGCAGTACTCGGTGGCCGCGCCGACCGCGAAGGTGGGCATCTTGTCGAGGAAGAAGTTCAGGCCGTGGTCGTTGTAGACGACGACGGCGACCGTCGGGCGCGTTTCGCCCAGCCACGCGCGCACGGGTTGATAGGCGTCGAAGAACGGCTTCCAGTACGGGTCCCGGTATTGATTCTTCGCCATGGCGAGACCGATCGCCGGTATGTGGGAAGTGCCGATGCCGCCGATGATGCGTGCCACTTCAGCCTCCAGCCGCGAGCAGCCGCTCGCGGAATTCATCGACGCTCACGCCGGTCTGCTGGGCGCCCACATCCTGCACGTTGAGCCCGAAGATGCCGGCGAGTTTGGCGAGGTAGTAGATGTTGCCGCCCGCCGCGATCATCGCCAGTACGTTGCGGCTGCGCACAGCCTCGCGCTGCTCGAGGTCGAGTCCGTATTTCCGGCAATACGCATCCTCGTCCTGGCGGAACGCCTCACGATTGGCCGCCTCGTTGAACGAGAAACACATCTTGTTCAACGCGTAGCCGCGGCGCGCGGCGCAGCCGTCGAAAATGGTGGTGCCCCAGATCTCGCGACTGTTTGCCAGGGGCTGGAATGTGGGTGTTTTCCGAGTCTGGGGCATGCGCCAAGCATGGCGCCGCGCGCGGCCGCGAACATGCGTAGGGCTACGTACAGGATCAGCCGGATCGCAGGCATCAGCGCGGCGAATCGCCGCGGCCAGATCGCCGGCTCATGCCCGTGCGGGCGCCTCGAATGCCAGCGCCGCCTGGCGCTGCGACTGCTTCTGCGACGTCATGCGTTGCACACCGGTCACTTCGCGTGACGGGAAGTAAATCTCGGCGATCATGTTGTGCACGTTGTTGATGTGCAGCTGCAGCTTGTCGATGAGATCGTGCAGGCCGGGCTGATCGAGCGTGGCGAGCGGCGCGCTTTCGACGAAACGCGCGGCGGTGGCGAGCACTTCCAGCACGCCTTCGCTGCGCGGCAATTCGTTGAGCGAGCGCTCGAGTTGCATGAGGCAGAACTGGCAGGAGCGCGGGAACTGGTCGTCGCGCAGCAGGAACTGGAGCACGTCGGTGCGCCTGACGCGTGTGCGCATGCGCAGGCGGTACATCTGGTAGCCGGACAGACTCTTGAGCACGCTCATCCACTGCACGGTCTCGAACGGGCGCAGCTCGGGAGTTTCCGCCGGCAGCAGCTGCGCCGAGCGCACATCGACGATGCGGCTGGTCATGTCGGCGCGCTCCAGGGTGCGGCCGAGCGTGCTGAAGGTGTACGCGTCATTGCGGTTCATGGTGCCGTCGAGCATGCCGGCGATGGTCTGCAGCGTGATGACGATGCGCTTGAGGAATTCGAAACGCGTGCGCTTGTTGATCGCGCTCTCGACGTTGCGCGTGCAGTCGCCGATGAACTCGTTGAGCAGCTCCCAGGTTTCGGTGGGCAGGATCTCGCGCAGCGTGCGCGCGTTCTCGCGCGCGCAGTGCAGGCTCGAACAGATGGAGCCCGGGTTGGTCTTGTCGGCGATGAGGAACTGCACCACGTCGCGCTCCTCGCCGCGCGTGGCCTTGCCTTCGTGGAGCTGGTCGTATTCCGCGCGGTTCCCGGAGATGTCCACCAGCGGCAGCCAGCCCGGCGCGATGCCGCCCGGAAGATCCAGCAACAGGTTGGTGTTCACGCCGATGATGCGCGCCGTGTTCTCCGCGCGTTCCAGGTAGCGCGACAGCCAGTAGACGTTTTCGACGGTTCTAGCGAGCATGCGGTCTCATGGTGCCGGGTGAGGAAAGTGGGGAGAGCGCCAGTAGCGTCGCGCTCGTCCGACCGCTGGACGCTCTCCCCACTTTCCTCACCCGGCACCTTCCGTATCCACGATCCAGGTGTCCTTGCTGCCGCCGCCCTGCGACGAGTTCACCACCAGCGATCCCTTGCGCAGCGCCACGCGCGTCAGGCCCCCGGTGGTCACATTGGTTTCGCGGCCGCTGAGGATGAAGGGCCGCAGGTCGACGTGCCGCGGCTCGAGCCGGTCGCTCACCAGCGTCGGCACGGTAGATAGTGTGACCACCGGTTGCGCGATGAAACTGCGCGGATCGGACTTCAGCGACTCGGCGAACTTGCCGCGCTCGGTCTTGCTGGACATCGGTCCCATCAGCATGCCGTAGCCGCCCGAGCCGTCCACCGGCTTCACCACCAGTGATTCCAGGTTCTCGAGCACGTGCGACAGCTGCTTCTCCTCGCCGCAGCGCCACGACGGCACGTTGGGCAGGATGGCGTCCTCGTCGAGGTAGTACTTGATCATGTCGGGCACGTAGGTATAGACGAGCTTGTCGTCGGCCACGCCGGCGCCCGGCGCGTTGGCCAGCGCGACGTTGCCCGCGGCCCAGGCGCGCATCAGTCCCGGCACGCCGAGCGAGGAGTCCTTGCGGAACACCTCCGGGTCGAGGAAGTCGTCGTCAATGCGGCGGTAGATCACGTCCACGCGCGTCCAGCCGCGCACCGTCTGCATGTACACACAGTCGTCGCTGTCTACCGCGAGGTCGCGGCCTTCGACCAGCTCGCAGCCCATCTGGCGTGCGAGATAGGCATGTTCGAAGTACGCGGAGTTGTAGATGCCGGGGGTCAGCACCACGACCTCGGGGCGCGCCTGCTTGCGTGGGCTCAGCGCGCTCAGCATGTCGTACAGCTGGGAAGGGTAGTCGTCCACCGGCAGGATGGCCGCGCTCTCGAACAGTTCGGGGAACACGCGTTTCACCACCTGGCGGTTCTCGAGCATGTACGACACGCCGGAGGGCACGCGCAGGTTGTCCTCGAGCACGTACACCGTGCCGTCCTTGTCGCGGATCAGGTCCGAGCCGCAGATGTGCGCCCAGGTACCGAGCGGTGGTTTGATGCCCCTGACGGTCGCGCGGAAGTTCTTGGACGTCTGGATGATGGACGCCGGCATCAATCCATCCTTGATGAACTTCTGCCCGTGGTAGACATCGTCGATGAACAGGTTCAGCGCCGCGGCGCGTTGCCTGAGACCCGCCTCGATCTTCTGCCATTCCTTGCGCGAGATGGTGCGTGGAATGATGTCGAGTGGCCAGGCGCGGTCGATCGAGCCGTCCTGCTCGTGGTAGACCGTGAAGGTGATGCCCATGGCCTTGATGGCGATCTCGGCGGCCTGCTGGCGCACCGCGATTTCGTCGCCGTCCATCTCAGTCAGGTATTTCATCAACGCGCGGCCCGCGGCGCGCGCGCCGCCGCCTGGACCCACGAGTTCATCGTGGAGTCCTTTTGATGGGTATGACGTCCAGTCGGTTTTCATCTTTGTGGGCAGGCGTCAAAAATACAGAGCAAGAAGCGGGCCTTCAAATTATGCGCCTGCGGGGGCCACGCCTGCTCCCCGATGGTGCCGCCAGCACCGGGCTGCGGCCTTTTGGTGCGGCTGTCGTCGGCATGGCGGAATCGGGGGCCTGTGTAGAATTCCCCCGTGTCCATCCACGTCGCTCTCAACCACCTCACGCACTACCGGTACGACCGCCTCGTGGCGCTGGGCCCGCAACTCGTCCGGCTGCGCCCCGCGCCGCACTGCCGCACGCGCATCCTTTCCTATTCGCTCAAGGTCACGCCGGCGAAACATTTCATCAACTGGCAGCAGGATCCGGAGTCTAACTACCTCGCGCGCTTGGTGTTCCCCGAGAAGACCGATGAGTTGCGCATCGAGGTGGACCTGATCGCCGAGATGGCGGTGCTCAATCCGTTCGATTTCTTCCTCGAGCCCTATGCCGAGACCTATCCGTTCGGTTACCAGGGCGCGGAGAAGCGTGACCTCGCGCCGTACCTGGTCATGTTCCGCGGCGAACCGCTGTTCAAGGAATACCTGGGCACGATCCCGCGCGAGCGCAAGCGCACCATCGACTGGCTGGTCGAGCTCAACCTCAAGCTGTCGCGCGACATCAGGTACCTGATCCGCATGGAGCCCGGGGTGCAGACGCCGGAGCTCACGCTGCGGAAGAAATCCGGCTCGTGCCGCGACTCGGCCTGGCTGCTGGTGCAGTTGCTGCGGCACATGGGCCTGGCGGCGCGTTTCGTCTCGGGCTACCTGATCCAGCTCACCGCCGACATGAAATCACTGGATGGCCCGTCGGGCCCGGCGCAGGACTTCACCGACCTGCATGCCTGGTGCGAGGTCTATCTACCGGGAGCGGGCTGGATCGGGTTCGATCCCACTTCCGGCCTCCTGGCGGGCGAAGGGCACATCCCGCTGGCCTGCACACCCGAGCCCGGCGCCGCGGCGCCGGTCACCGGCGCCGTCGACAAGGCCGAGGTGCAGTTCGAGCACCACATGAAGGTGGCGCGCGTCTGGGAAGCGCCGCGCGTCACCAAGCCGTACACCGAGGAGCAATGGGGCGAGATCGAGAAGTTGGGCCACGCCATCGACGCGCAGCTGCTGGCCGGCGACGTGCGGCTCACCATGGGTGGCGAACCGACCTTCGTGTCCGTCGACGATCCGGACGGCGCCGAGTGGAACACCACGGCCATGGGCCCGAACAAGCGGCGCCTCGCCATCGAGGTCTACGACCGCCTCAAGCAGAAATACGCGCCGCTCGGCCTGTCGCATTTCGGGCAGGGCAAGTGGTATCCGGGCGAGCAATTGCCGCGCTGGTCGCTCAACTGCTTCTGGCGCCGCGACGGCGAGCCGATATGGCAGAACCCGGAGCTGCTCGACAACGAACGCCGGGATCGCGGCGTGACGGCGGAAATCGCCGCATCGTTCCTCGCCGGGGTGGCCCAGAGGCTCGGGCTGGCGCCCGAGCACATCTTCGCGGCCTACGAAGACGCGTTCTATTACCTGTGGCGTGAGCGGCAGTTGCCGTCGAATGTCGATCCGTTCAACTCGAAGCTCAAGGATCCGATGGAGCGCGCGCGGCTGGCGAGCGTGTTCGAACGCGGGCTGGACGCGGTGATCGGGCATGTACTGCCGGTGGCGCGTGAGGCGACTTCCCATGGAAAAGAGGGGGCGCGCTGGCGCACCGGCCCATGGTTCCTGCGGCGCGAGCGTTGTTACCTGATCCCCGGCGATTCACCGGTGGGTTATCGCCTGCCGCTCGACTCGCAGCCCTGGGTTCGCGACAGCGATTACCCCTACATGCACCAGCCCGATCCGATGTCGCCACCGCGTCCGCTGCCGAGCGCCGCCGACATCCGCCGGCAGTTCTACGGTGACTATCGCGATGCCGCCAGGGATCTCGACGCGGATGGCGGTGGCGCCGGAGGCCACGGTACGCGCAAGGTGGCGCGCCCGCGCGATGGCGTCGTCGTACCGGCGACGCCGCCGGGATTCCTGCAGTCCTCCGCCGACATTACCCGTACCGCCATGTGTGCCGAGCCCCGGAATGGCACTCTTTATATATTCATGCCGCCCACCAGCGCGCTCGAGGACTACCTGGAGCTGGTGGCGGCGGTCGAGGCCACGGCCGAGGACCTGGACACGCCGGTTGTGCTCGAAGGGTACGAGCCACCCCGGGATCCACGCCTCGACAGTTTCCGCGTGACGCCGGATCCGGGCGTCATCGAGGTGAACATCCACCCGTCCGGCAGCTGGGATGAACTGGTCGACCGCACCACCCACCTGTACGACGCCGCGCGCCAGTCCAGGCTAACTACCGAAAAGTTCATGCTCGACGGCCGGCACACCGGCACCGGTGGCGGCAACCACTTCGTGCTGGGCGGCGCGACCCCGGCCGACTCGCCGTTCCTCAGGCGGCCGGACCTGCTGCGCAGCCTGCTGGCCTACTGGCACAACCACCCATCGCTGTCATACCTGTTCTCGGGTCTGTTCGTGGGCCCCACTTCGCAGGCGCCGCGTGTCGACGAGGCGCGCAATGATTCGTTGTACGAGCTCGAACTGGCATTCAGGCAGCTGCCGCCACCGGGCGAGTCGCCGCCGCCGTGGGTGGTGGACCGCCTGTTCCGCAACCTGCTCATCGATTCCACCGGCAACACGCATCGCGCCGAATTCTGCATCGACAAGATGTTCTCTCCCGACGGCAACTCCGGTCGACTCGGATTGCTCGAGATGCGCGCCTTCGAAATGCCGCCGCACGAACGCATGAGTCTCACGCAACAGCTCATGCTGCGTTCGCTGGTCGCGCGCTTCTGGCGCGAGCCGTATCAACCGCCGCGGCTGGCGCGCTGGGGCACCGAGCTGCACGACCGCTTCATGCTGCCGTATTTCATCGAGCGTGATTTCGCCGATGTCGTGGCCGAGCAGAACCAGGCCGGCTTTCCACTCAAGACGCAGTGGTTCGCCCCGCATCTGGAATTCCGCTTCCCCCGGTATGGCGACTTTGCCGTCTTCGGCGCCGAAGTGGAGTTGCGCCAGGCGCTCGAGCCCTGGCACGTGATGGGCGAGGAGGGCGCCGCGGGCGGCGCCGTGCGCTACGTCGATTCCTCGGTGGAGCGGTTGCAGGTAAAGGTCTCGGGCCTCGCACCCGATCGATACGCCGTGACCTGCAATGGCCGCAGCCTGCCGCTGCGTTCCACGGGAACGGTCGGCGAATTCGTCGCCGGTGTGCGCTACAAGGCCTGGCAGCCGCCGTCGGCGCTGCATCCGCTGCTTCCCTCCAACGCACCGCTGACCTTCGACCTGGTCGACACCTGGATGAATCGCTCGATGGGCGGTTGCCAGTACCACGTCGCGCATCCCGGCGGCCGCAGCTACGACACCTTCCCGGTGAACGCCTTCGAATCCGAGAGCCGGCGTCTGGCGCGATTTGTCAGAATGAACCACACGCCGAATCGCGTCACACCCGGGCCCGAGACCGCCAATCCGGAATTCCCGTTCACCCTGGACCTGCGTAAAGTCTAGGTGGTGGGTAGTGAGATGCGTGCAGTCCTCGAACCAGCCGACCTGCGACGCTACGACGAGCTGAACGACAGCCAGGGGGCGATGCGCGCGCACTGGCGGCCCCTGATCGAACGGCTGCGCACCGATGAATCGCCCGACGCGGTGCGCCGCTCGCTCGAACTCACGCGCCGGCTGATCGTCGAGAACGGCGTCACGTACAACGTGTATGCCGACCCGCAGGGCGCCGATCGCCCGTGGGCGCTGGATCCGCTGCCGTTCGTGCTGCCGGCCGCCGAGTGGCAGGCCATCGAGGCCGGCGTGGCGCAGCGCGCGCGGCTGCTGAACGCGCTGCTCGCGGACCTGTACGGTCCGCAACGCCTGCTGGCCGAAGGCCACGTGCCCGCCGAGCTGCCGTTCGGCCACCCTAACTACCTCTGGCCCTGCCA
>Ga0070690_100000666_pt1 | contig 17490 bp, 17 predicted proteins | sample KBSS33HmetaG_FD_64671 | JGI IMG/M metagenome (GOLD analysis project Ga0070690, IMG submission 64671) | Switchgrass rhizosphere microbial communities from Kellogg Biological Station, Michigan, USA - KBS S3-3H metaG | ecosystem: Host-associated > Plants > Roots > Rhizosphere ... | reverse complement strand
GCCAAGCTGCGCGCCGGAAAAAGCTCTCAAGCGGCAGAGGCCGGGCGGGCGAGTCGAGGCGTCCGCGCCGCGCGAAGCGACGCGACGAGGTATGACCAGTGAGGCCCGAGGTCCGAGGCCCTTCTTACGGGACCGACGGCGGCGGGATGTACGCTTCGCCGCCGGCGCGCGGCGTCCCGATCGTCAGCATCCGCGAAACGCCGGAGTCGTCGCCGCGCCCGACCGCCTTGCGGTAGCTCTTCGAGACTGCCCCGGCCTCCCCGGCGTCCAGGCTCTCGATGATCTTGCGAGACTCTTCGGTGCTCGTCTTGGACTTCACGTGCTGCGCCGTGAACCAGGCCGTGTAGGACTGCGCGAACTGGCTGCTGAGGTGCGCGCGCCCGCAACCGCTCGCTGATGTGGCCAGCAGACCCAGGGCAAACGACAGGAACAAACTCGTCTTCTTCACGGGTGCGCCTCCTTGTTGGTTGCGTCGGAAGGAATCTCTTTGGCCGCGCCACCGCCGGCGGCCGCCTCACCGTTGTCGGTGCTGGACGCCCCGTTCGGCGCCGGCGCCGGCGCCGCCGCCTCGGGCGGGACCGGCCGGCCCAGCACGACGGCGGCGTGGACCAGGTTCGAGCGCGCTCGTTCGATCTTGGGGTCGAGGCGCAGCGCCTCCACGTACAGGTCGAAGGCGTTGGCCATGTCGCCGCGCCGTTCGTAGGCGAAGCCCAGGTTGTTCTTCGCCTCCGCCTCGCTGCCGCCCATCTGGAACTCGCGCGCGGCGCGGCGCAGATCGCCCAGCGCCGCGCAGGCGAAGCCGAGATTGGTGCGCACCCGGCGCGACAGCGGCGCCAGCCGCGCCGCCGACTCGTAGACGCTGACGGCCTCCTTGAAGTGCTGCCGCAGATAAAGCGAGAACCCGAGGTTGTTCAGGTAAGCCGGGTTCTTCGGCGCGAGGCGCACGGCCTCCCGGTGCTCCGCCTCCGCCTCCGGCCGCATCTGGACGTCGTAAACGATACCGAGCGCCGCATGCGCCTCGGCCGATTCGGGCGTCAGCTTGATCGCGTCCTTGAGATCGGCTTCCGCGTCGCCGAACAGGCCCCGTTCCCGATAGACGATGCCGCGCAACGTGAGCACGTCGGCGTCGTCCGGGTGCTCTCGGTGAAGCTCGTCCACCATCGCAAACGCCCGCCCCCAGTCTCCGCGGGAGACGAGCTCCCGCGCCAGCTTCGTGCGCGCGACGAAACCTTCATTCGACGAATGCTCGGCACCCTTCGACGAGGCGCACCCGGCACCGAGCTGCGCGGCGGCGACGGCCAGGCCGATCGGGACCAGCGCCAGCATTCGCGGACGCCACCTCATTCGCCCATCCGCTTGATGATCATGGCGGCCGCCGGGCCCAGCACGACCGCGAACAGCGACGGCAGGATGCACATGATGAGCGGAATCGTCATCTTCACCGACGCCATCGCCGCCCTCTCCTCCGCCAGCTGCATCCGCTTGGTGCGCATGCCCTCGGCGTGAACGCGTAGGGCGCGCGAAACGCTGGTTCCGAACAGCTCCGTCTGGATGATCATCGCCGAGAGCGTCCGCAGATCCTCGACGCCGGTCCGGGTGGACAGCCGGTGGAAGGCGTCGGACCGGCGAACGCCGGCCTGGATCTCGAGCAGGGTCTGCTTCATCTCCTGGGCCAGAATCGGGGCGACCAGCTCCAGCTCCTGGGAGACGCGCCCCATGGCCGCGTCCAGGGACAGGCCGGCCTCGACGCAGGTCACCAAGAGGTCCATCGAGTCCGGAAGGTTGTCCCCGATCGCCGCCTTCCGCTTCGTGATCTGGCCGTTCAACCACATGTTGGGCAGGAAGAACGTCAGTGCGATGAAGATGAACGCGACCGCGATGGCAGGCGGGAGCTCCAGCGGCTGTTCCAGATGATTGTCGATCTGCCACAGGATGATGATGACGACGATCGGAAGCAGGAGCTTGACGCCCAGCAGGATCTCGACGGCGTTTTCGGAGCGGTATCCGGCGTGGATCAGCGATTGATTGATGCGCGACATCTCTTCGCCGCCGGACGGCTTCACCAGCCGCGCGAACGGACGGAGAATGCTGGCGATGCGCCCGAACAGCTTCTCGGGCCGCTCGCGCTCCATCACCGAATCGGTGACGTCCATGCCGCCACTGGTCGCGCGTTCGAGGCGCTCGATGACCTCGTCGCGGCGCCCGCCGAACAGGGCGCGCGCGCCAAAGCCGATCGCGACGACGGCGATCACGCCGCCGACGGCGGCGATCAACATCGTCGGGCTGATGCCGGCGATCAGATCCACTAGAGCTTCACCTTGATCATCTTGCGCATCCAGAGGAACCCGATCACCCAGCTGAAGATCCCGTACCCCAGGAAGTAGTGCCCGACGTCCTCCTGGAACAGCGGCATCAGGTACTGGCGGTTCCCCATCAACATGAACAGCATCGAGAAGAACGGCAGGGCGCCCAGGATGTAGCTGGACATGCGGCCCTCGGCGGTGAGGCCGCGCAGCTTCCCCTGGAACTTCTCGCGGCCGCGCACCGTGTCCGCGATCTTCTCGATGATCTCGACGAGGTTACCGCCCGTCTCCTTCTGGACGATGACCGACAGCGCGAAGATCTTCAGGTCCTGGTTGTCGGGCGCCCGCCGGGTCATGTCGGCGACGGCCTTCTCGAACGGCATGCCCAGCTCCTGCGATTCGAAGGCACGGCCGAACTCGATGGAGACCGGCGTCGGCATCTCCGTGGCCACCATCTTGAACGAGCTGGAGAGCGCGTGCCCGGCGCGCAGCGAGCGCGCCATCATCTCGAGGGCGTCCGGGAGCTGCTGCGACAGTTTCGTGCTGCGCTGGTTGCGCTTGAACAGCACGAAGAACAGCGGCAGCAGGCCGAACATCAGCGGCAGGACGATGAACATGATGCCGCCCGATCCGAGCACGGCGAGCATGAAGCCCAGGACGCCGCCCACCATCATGTAGGCGAGGAGCTGCGCGACCGTCATCTCGAGCTCCGTCTGTTCGAGCAGCGTCTCCAGCCGCGCGGAAACCTTGAGCGACCGCAACATCGCGTCGATCGCGGGATTGACGGCCAGCTTTCCCATGCGGAGAACGCCGATCGTCGACTGCCCGCCCATGCCCTGGCCGCTTCCAAGCGCCGAGAGCCGGCGCTTGAGCTCGTCCTTCTTGCGATCGCCCAGGAAGCGGAGGGTGTAAGCCAGCGCCTCCAGCAAGACGAAGAACGTCAGTCCGCCGACGCCGATGAGGAGGAATTTCATCGCCGCGTGCTCAAAGGTAAGGCTTGATGATCTCGGCCGGGTTGATGCCGTATCGCTCGATCCGGTCGAGCGCCCGCGGTCGGATGCCCGTGAAGCGGAAGTCGCCCACGATCTTCCCGGCGGCGTCCACGCCGTGCTGTTCGAACTTGAAGATCTCCTGCATCGTGATCACGCCCGCCTGGATGTCCGTGATCTCCGCGATGCTGGTGATGCGGCGTTTTCCATCGGTGCCGCGCGACAGCTGGATGATGACGTTCAGCGAACGCGCGATGGTCTGCCGGATGAGGGTTTCCGACATCGTGACGCCGCCCATGCCGACCATGGCCTCGACGCGCGACAGCGCGTCGCGCGGCGTGTTGGCGTGCACCGTGGTCATCGATCCCTCGTGACCGGTGTTCATCGCCTGCAGCATGTCGAGCACCTCGCCGCCGCGGCACTCGCCGATGATGATGCGGTCGGGACGCATACGCAGGGAGTTCTTGACGAGATCGCGCGCGATGACCTCGCCCCGGCCCTCGATGTTGGGGGGACGGGTCTCGAGGCGGACGACGTGCCGCTGCTGCAGCTGGAGCTCGGCGGCGTCCTCGATGGTCACGACACGCTCGTTCTCCGGAATGAACGAAGACAGCGCGTTCAGCATCGTCGTCTTGCCGGTGCCGGTACCGCCGGACACCAGGCAATTGAGCTTCGCCTTCACGCACGCCGCCAGGAACGCCAGCATCTCCGGCGTCGCGCTGTTGATGGCGACCATGTCCTTGACCCGCAGCGGCGACCCGCCGAAGCGCCGGATCGAGAGCACCGGGCCGTCGATGGCCAGCGGGGGAATGATCGCGTTGACGCGGGCGCCGTCGGGCAGACGGGCGTCGGCCATCGGCGACGATTCGTCGATGCGCCGGCCGACGCGCGAGACGATGCGCGTGATGATCTGCTGCAGGTGCGCGTTGTCGCGGAAGCGGACTTGCGTGAGCTCCAGCTTGCCGAAACGCTCGATGTAACAGGTGGCGTAGCCGTTGACCATGATGTCCGAGATGGTCGTGTCGGCGAGCAGCGGCTCGAGCGGCCCGAGACCCGTGACCTCGTCGAGCAGCTCCTCGACCATCTGCTCGCGCTCGACGCGGTTCAGCGGCAGGTCGCTGAGCGCCAGCAGCTGGTTCAGGATCAAGCGCAGCTCGTCGCGCAGCTGCTCGCGGGGCAGCTTCTCGATCGTCTGCAGATCGATCTTCTCGATCAGCTTCTGGTGAAGCTCGTGCTTGAGCTCGTGGTACGAGTCTGTGGACGCTCCGGGCAGCTGCATCAGCGGCCGCGTCTGCGTCGCCGAGGTCTGGTGCGAGCCCGTCGGCGCCTCGGGCCGTTTGTTCAGCCGGTCACGTAGTCCCATCGGCTACTTTCTTGCCGAACAGCGTGCCGAGGAGGCTGGGACGACGCAGCCGCGGCGTGCGCTCGGGCAGAAGGTGCGGGATCAGACCCTCGACGTCCTGGGTGATCTTGGCGCGCGGCGCCGCGTCGGCGAGAAGCACGCCGCGGTTGATGGCGTCGATCAGCAGGATGAAGTCGTTGCTGATCGTGTGCGTCAGCGGCTGGCCCAGCGTCTCGCTGACGACCTCGACGGTGATCTTCGAGGCCTTCTGGTAGCGGTTCAGCAGGATCTTGATGCGCTGCTGGTCGTACTGCAGCCGGCCGAACAGCTCGAGGCAGCGCTGGCCGTTGCGCACCGCGGGCACGTCCTGGGTCAGCGCCAGGAACACGTGCTGGCTGCCGTCGAGCGCCGCCAGCGACAGCTCGTCGAACCCGCGCACGCCGTCGACGATGACGAAGTCGTAGTTGCGCCGCAGGAACTCCAGCAGCGCCGAGACGTCCGCCGCCTTGATCTGCTCCGCCTCCTCGACCTTGCTCGATTGCGCGAGCACGCTGATCCCGGAACGGTGCTTGGTCACTGACGTCGCCAGCAGATCGCGATCGAGACGGCTCATGTTCGCGAGGACGTCGGTGATCGAATAGGTCCCCGCGACGTCGAGGAACGACAGCACGTCGCCCAGGTGCAGATCCAGGTCGACGAGCACGACGCGCAGGCCGCGCCGCTGCATCGACCCGGCGAGGTTCACCGCGATGGCCGTCGACCCGACGCCGCCCTTGGCGCCGAAGATCGTGACGACCTGCCCGATGTCGCCGCCCGAGACGGTCATCTTCGCGTGTGTGCGCACCGCCAGGCGAAGCTCCTCGTGGTCGCTCTCGAGGACGAACTCGCGCGCGCCGGCGCGCATCGACCGCAGAATCAGCTCCGGGTCCTTGGTCGGCGAGATCACGATGACGACGCCGCCCGCGGCGGCCACGTTGTGAATCAGGCCGAATCGGTTGGGCGCGTCGGGCCGGACCGCGACGATCGCCGCCCCCGGGTTGAGATTGCGGTATTCGTCCGCGATCAGCTCGGCGGGCGTCTTCGACCGGACGACGTTTGCGAGATCCTTGAGCGCCAGCCGGACGTCCGCCTGCTGGGAATCGTCCATGGCAAGCAGCAAGACTGTGGGTCTGGACATAGGTGCCTACATGATATCAGCGAATGAAGCCGAGCTCCCCGCTTGGTCCGCGATTTGTAAGGGCTATTCCCGTCGAGCTGGCGGTGAGATGACCGCCGGGCTCGCGCATCGACTCGGTCCTCGCGTGCGCGCTCGACGCCTGTCCGCCGCCGCCCATGGAGCCGAAGAGGAACAGCTGGATGTCGTTCGGATCGTTCTGCTCGTTGTCGGTCGGCAGCTTGGGCGCGTCGTGCGGCGAGACGGGCCGCGCGAGGTGGGCGGTCACGACGACCAGCAGCTCGGACTCGTCGCGCTGGTAGCTGATTGACCGGAACAGCGCGCCGATGATCGGCAGGTCGCCAAGAAACGGAATGCGGTTGACGTTGGAGCGAACGCGATCCGACAGCAGGCCGGCGATCGCGAAGCTCTGACCGTCGGCGAGGCGGACCGTCGTCTCGCTCTGCCGCGAAGTGAGGCCGGGGATCGAGAAACCGCCGATCGTCACCGACCGCGAGGCGTCGACGTCGCTGACCTCGGCCTGCAGCTTGAGGTGCAGCGCGCCGTCCGAGATCACCGTCGGTGTGAAGTTGAGGATGATGCCGAACTTCTTCCACTGGACCGCGACCTGGCCGAGGCCCGTCGACATCGGGATCGGAAATTCGCCGCCCACGAGGAACTTCGCTTCCTGACCGGACAGCGCGACCAGCGTCGGCTCCGCCAGCAGCTTCGCGAGGCCGCTCGATTCCAGCGCCGTCAGGATCGCGGAGAACGGGAAGTTCGGCAGCCCCGAGAAGAACAGCGAGAAGCCGCCGCCAATCGCGGGAGACTGCACCGGGGGCTTCGCCGCCGTTCCCGTGCCCGGGACGTTGAAAAACTGGTCGGCCGGCACCGACGGCGCCGTCATTCCCCCGACGAACCGGCCGCCGGCGTCCTGATGGAAGACGTTGAGCCCGAGCTCGCGAAGACCGTTCCGCGAAACCTCCGCGAACTTCACCTCCAGCTGCACCTGCTGATTGCCGACCACGTGAATGAGGTTCGCAATCTTGTCGGCGTGCAGCTGGGCGACCTCCTGGGCGCGCTCCGGGATGCGCACGTCCGACACCTCGCCGGACAGAACGATCAGATCCCCGGCCGCCGACACCGAGATCTTCTCGGTGGGGAAGAACTCCAGCAGCTGCGACCGGAGCCGATCGAGGTTACGCGTCACCAAGAGCGCGATGACCAGCGCCTCGTCCCGCTTGTTCCACAGCGTGAGGTCCGTCGAGCCGACCCCGCGCGACGTGAGCAGCAGCTGCGTCGGCGTGATGACCTTGAGGTCGGCGATCTTCGGATCCGCGACCGACACGCGTCCGATCGGCTCCGACAGCAGCAGCAGGCGGTTCTGCCCCGTCTCCAGCGCGAGGTTCTTGACCGCGCCCACCTCCCGGTCGATGCGGATCGCCGGGGGGCTGGTGACGTGCTCCGGCGCTGCGAACGCCGAGGCTGCGACTGACAGCGATACTGCGACCGTTGCGGCTCCCACCAGCCGGCGGGGCGTCACTATCGCTTCTCTCCACGCTGGAAGTTACGCGACTCGTAACGATCGCCGCGCAAGATTTCCACCTTGTCCGTTTGCGGCGCCTCGACGGCGATCGTGGGCTGCGCGGCCTGAACACCCTTGTCCCCCTTGCCGCCTTTACCGCGCCGTCCGGCCGCCTGATGCACCGGCGCGCCGGCGTTGTCGGGCTGCTTGACGGCGACCGGGCCGCCGCCGACGAGATCATTCGCGTTCGCGCCGTCGGTGTCGACCGGCTTCGAGTCGGTCCAGCTCCGCAGTGTCAGCATGATCCGCCCTTCGGTTTGAGCCAGCACCAACCGCTCGGCCTCCCCGGGCGACACCAGCAGCGTCGCCACGGTGACCGGCGTTGCGTGGAGCCGCGTCTTGTCGGCGTTGTCGACCTCCTGACCGACCGCCAGCACCTTGACGTTCTGGAGAAAGACCTTGGTCGTCGACACCGCGCCCGGCGTCGCGCCCCGCATCGTCACCATGACGTCGACGCGATCGTCGGCGTGAATGAAGCCCGCGACGCCGACGACGTCGTCGACGCGAACCGCGATGGCGCGCATGTTCGACGGAATGAGCGCGGCCAGGCCGCTGCCCGCGTTCTTCGCCGCGAGCATGCCGGGGAGGATCGGCTGCATCGCGAGGATGCGCGAGATCAGCACGCGGCCCACCAGTTCCTTCGGATCGTTGACGGCGCCGGGCGGTAGGTGATCGGCCGGCCACTCGAGGACCTTCAGGTCCTCTATCTTTATCTTCGCCGCGAGCGGCAAGTCCGTCGCCGCGACGACGACGCCGGAGATGGCGACGGCCTGGCCGCCGCCCTTCTTGTCGAGATAGCGCGCGAGCAGCAACGCAGTCCCCAGACCGGCAACGAGCGCAAACACCCAGAAGATTGCCGCCCGCGTCCCCGACTTCCGCGCTGTCGGCTCCGCGGCACGGCGGAGACGGTTCGGACCCCCGAGACTGTCATTGATGGCCAAGGGAAACTCCTTGAAAGACGTCGCGCCGGAGGGCGATGACGCTGAGCATTGAGTTCATCGACGGACCGCGCAGTGGATTGAGCTTCGGAGACGCTACGGGCGAGCGCAGCGAGCGCTCGATTTTACACCTAAGCAATTAGAAGCGCGACAACTGCACCGGCGGAAATTGCGAGGGCGTACGGGACGGAGAGGTGTCCTTTCTTGTGTGTCGCCACTGTAGGCAACTCGCCATGGAGCCCGGCCAGCATGACGTTCGCCTTCACCTCCGCCCGGGCGGCCGGCGTCGCGAACAGAAGGAACACCGCCGAGACGAGTCCCCCCGTCAACGTCGCACCGAGCACGAACCAGACGAGGTGCGAGAGGCCGACCCAGGTGCCGGTCGCCGCGGCCAGCTTCACGTCGCCACCGCCGATCCCGCCCCGTTTCCACGCCGCGAAGAGGAACGCGAGCAGAAGCACCGAGGCCCCGAGGCCGGACAAGACCGCGACCAAGCCCAGGTGATAGGCGCGAAAGACGAGCCCACTCAAAAACACAAAACCTGCGACGGCGTTCGGAATCCGACGCCGTCGCAGGTCAGAGACAACCGCGGCCCCCAGACCAAGGCCAAGCGGGATGAGGTGCGGGGACAGTGGTCTCATCGGCGGATCACCAGCGGAGTGTCCCGCCGACTTTAGCCGATCTTACAAGTGCGCAGCGACGTTGCTGAGCGCGTTGTTAACCTTGCGCCCCAAGAAGTACGCAATGACGATCAGCACGCCTGCGACGGCCGCTGCCATCAGGCCATACTCGAGCGCGGTGGCCCCCTTCTCGTCTTTGAGCAGCTCGATCAGGCTCTTCCGCATCTATCCCCCCATAGCCGTGGGTTCCCTCGCTCGAACTGGCCCAACGCGCCCGACTGGCGCGCGACGACTAGAGGTGCGCAGCGACGTTGCTGAGGGTGTTGTTGACCTTGCCGCCCAGGAAGTAGGCGATGACGATCAGCACGCCGGCGACGGCCGCTGCCATCAGACCGTACTCGAGAGCCGTCGCTCCTTCCTCGTCCTTGAACAGCTTGATCAGATTCTTCAGCATGTGAGGTCTCCCTTCGGCTTGGCGCCCGCGTGATCGCCTATCCGGTAGGACAGGACGTACCCTGCGGGCCGCCGGGTACGCCATGTCACTCGTCATCGACCGTAAGCTAAAGAACCTTTAGTCGGAAGAAAATTCGACTTGTTTGGGAATAATTTCTCCGACATTTGCGCCTTTGTTGCCAAACGTCGCATGAGGTAGGTGCGCGCCTACAACCAGCAAGCTCGAGGTTCGCTCGCCAAACATTGCTGGTCAAGAATCTCGATCGTCGCGCCGAAAACGAAAACAAACGACGGAGAATGATTTCGTCGAAGACGCGAGTGAGCGCATACTCGACAGCCGCATCCGTCTCGAGTCTCATGGCGAAAGCAGTTCGTCCCCACAACGTGGAGCGCGCATGACCCCTCACGAGCCCCGCCCGCGGGCCGATGCAGTGACCGTCCCGCCCCGGTCTTCTTCCTGTGTATATGCGTTGCCGCTCATCGCACTGGCGTGCAGTTTCGCCGCCTGTGGCCGCATCCCCGGCCAGTTCGAGATCGTGCAGAACCAGGCGCCGCACCCGGGCTGCGTGATCGATACGAGCCCCACTGTCTACCGCGGCGACGGAACGCTGGATCTCTCGCTGGTTCAGTCGGGATCGGACTCCGCTTACTTCGTCTTTCCCCTCCTGCAGAACAATCTTCCCGGCTCGTCGGGCGGCCCGGACCCGAACCGGATCACGATGCACAGCTTTGCCGTCGACATCGGTGCATCGCCGTACGGGTCGCTGCCCGACGGCGTGAGGAACCTGTTCGGCTCCCTCGAGCAGGGCGGCTCCAGCTCGCCGGACTACGCGCTGCTCCACTACAGCGTGCCGTGGTCGGCCAGCGTCGACTCGGGCGGTGGCCTCACCGCCACCATCGTCTCCGGGTTCCCGGTCGAGCTCGCGCAGCGCGTTCGAGCGACCGGCGCCGTCGGCCTGGCGCGAACGTCGATGGTCGTGAACGCCCACGTCCGTGCGTTCGGCAGCACCACGACTCAGGACATGGAATCCGACCCGCTCGACTTTCCGATCTTCGTTTGCGACGGCTGTCTCGTCGCGACGGTCCTCACGTGCCCGTTCCCGTCCGCTCCAGCCAATGAAGGTAATCCGTGCAACATCTCGCAGGACAGTTTCGTCGATTGCTGCAGTCTGAACGGCGACCTCGTCTGCCCGCCCATCGTGAGCGGCGCGCAGTGAGGTCGATGCGCGCGCCCGCGCTGGCGTGCCTGCTCGGCGCGCTCGCCTGTCAGAAAACCGGAAACGACAACCCGCCGCCCCCGCCGACCGGAAACGGCGGCGGCCACATCGGGATCGGCGGCAACGGCATGCCGCCGCCGCCCAGCGGAATGGTCATCATCGAGATCCAGAACCCGATGCCGGGCCTCATCGCGCCGGCCGGCTCGCTTGTCGACATCAGCGTGACCGCGCGGGTGGACCAGGGAACCGACTTCGTCGATCCGACCAGCGTCCAGGCCGTGGTCACCAAGCAGGGTGCCAACGACGTGCTGGATTCGACGAAGCTCGCGACCCAGGGCGGAGACGCCTATACGGGCCGGATCAGCCTCGGCGATCGTCCGACGGACAACTACACGCTGACGATCAGCGCGATCAGCTCGGGCGGCCTCAAGGGAACCGCCACCGTGGACTTTCAGATCGACGGCGGCCCGCTCCTCTTCGTCAACTCGCCGCAGTCGCTGCACTCCTACAAGGGCTTGCTGGTGATCGAGGTCCTCGCCGACGCGGGACCGTTCGGGCCGCTCGATGGGCCGCACGCGACGGTCGCCAACTTCGACGTTCCGCTGGCGGCAGTCGGCGATCCCAACAATCCGAACGATCCGAATGGCCACACCTACCGCGGCACGATCAACCTGCGCGATCCCATGCCGCCGATGATCCTCCCGCCGCTGGTCGAAAAGCAGCTGCTGACGGTCTGGGCGACGAACGGAAACGGCAAGCGCGTCGAAGTTCATCTCATCTTCGTCATCGACGAGGACGGCCCCACGATCACGCTGACGTCGCCGGTGCCCGGCGAGATCGTCGGCGACATCATGCGCATCTCGGCGAACGTGACGGATCCGTCCGGCGTGCTCGACTCCTCGGTGATCGCGGTCATCGGCGACGACACGACGCCGGCGAAGTTCAACGTCCAGCTCAAGCCCGACGGGGCCGGCACCTACAGCACGTTCTTCGACACGCGCAAGCTCACCGGGTGCCCAGACCCGCCCAGCAAGACCGATCTGTGCATCGTCTACCCGACCATCTCGTTCCGCGCGTCGGATCAGCTCAACAACGAACGCGCGATTGGCTACAACTTCACGGTCGACAACATCGCGCCGGTGGCCGACCTGGATCCGCCGAATCTCCGGGCGGTCACTTACGACCAGGTGTTCACCTGCTCGTGGGAATTCGATCCCCTCAGCAGCGCGACCCCCACGACCTCCGGCTTCAGGAACGCCTTGATTGGCGACATGCCCAACGACCTCCAGCGGGTCGCGCAGGTGTTCGATCTTCGCGCCCGCATCGAAGACGACGGCAACCACGCGGTGGGTTTGAAGCTGATGCCCATCTCCGGGGTCGATCCGCTGAAGACGGCCGTCTACGTCCTCGACGACGAAAACCAGGCGCTGATCGTCGATACGGACGGCGACGGGTGGTGCGACTCGATCAACCCGTTGTTGGTCCCGACGACCGAACCGCCGGTGAGCAACAACCAGGTGCTGAAGGTCAGGCTGGCGCCCGTCCCGACCGCCGGGTCTGCGAACTTCACGCCCGACCCGTCGCTGCCGGATATCGGGAGCACCGCCGCCTATTGCTACAAGGGAACCAGCCCGGCGCTTCCGCCGCTCCTCTGCCCGGGCCACCAGCCAACGATCGCGATCAGCTACGCGGGACCGACGCCGGCGATCTGGACGGTGGAACACATCGACCCGAACTGGTGCTTCGGCGAGCAGTTCGACACCTACGCCAACAACATCTCCGAGGGCTGGGCATGTATCGCGGTTGCGACCAGCGACGAGGCCAACAACTTCAGCGTCTCGCCCCCGCTGCGCGTGGACATCAAGTACAACGGCCTCGACGAGAACAACCCACCTCGGCCCTTCCCGTATGGCACCGTCGGGCGAGGCACTCCGCCCGCCTGCACGGGAACGTGGGACCGCACGACGAACACCGTCACGAAGGGCCCGTGCAAGACGCGCCGGTTCGAGCGCCAGCCCAACCTCGAGGACTACTACTGCTACAAGGCCGAGTGCCCAGGGCCGTTCCTGCCAATCAACCCCTGAAGCACCGCGGCCGGAGAGAGGCTATCCTCCGCGCCGCATGACCACGCCCGCGGTCGCCGTCGAGGCGCTGACGAAAAGCTTCGGCGCCACGGCCGCGGTCGACGCGCTTTCGTTCGAGGTCGCGCCGGGTGAGATCTACGGGCTGCTCGGCCCGAACGGCGCCGGCAAGACGACCACGCTGCGCGTCCTCGCGGGCATCCTGCTGCCCACGCGCGGGCGCGTCCGGGTGGTGGGGCTGGACGTCGAGCAGGAGCCGCTCGCCGTGCGGCAGCGCCTCGGCTTCCTCACCAACACGACGGGGCTGTACCCGCGCCTCACCGGGCGCGAGCTGCTCGCCTACTTCGCCCGCCTGCACGGCCTGGATCGCGACACCGGCGCGGCGCGTGTCGCCGCGCTGGCGGAGGCCCTGCAGCTGACGCCCTTCTTCGATCGGCGCTGCGAGGCCCTGTCGACCGGCGAGCGGCAGCGGGTGTCGATCGCGCGCGCCGTGCTGCACGACCCCGCGGTCCTGGTCCTCGACGAACCGACGGCCGGCCTGGACGTGCTCGCGTCGCGCTTCCTGCGCGACTTCGTCCGGGCGGAGCGCGATCGCGGCAAGGCGGTGGTGTTCTCGACGCACTATCTCGCCGAGGCTGAGCTCCTCTGCGATCGGATCGGCCTGCTGCACCGCGGGCGCCTGCTGGCGGAGGGCACGCCGCCCGCGTTGCGCGCGATGGCCGGCGACGCGCCCAGCCTCGAAGAAGCGTTCCTGCGCCTGGTCGGCGCGAGCAACCACGCCCCGGCGCAGCCCGCCGGCGCCGACCCTGAAACGCCGCGGACACCATGAAGCTCGCCGACGTCATGTTGGTCGTGCGCAAGGAGCTGCGCGAGACCCTGCGCGACCGGCGCACGCTCGCCGTCATGGTGATGTTCCCGCTGGTCGTGTACCCGCTGGTCTCGCTCGCGACGGTCCAGGTGCTGGCCACCCGCATCGGCCGCACCGAGAAGACCCCGGCGCGCGTGGCCATCTCGGGCCAGCAGCGGCTGGTCGAAAAGGTTCACGCGCACCTCGCCGCGCGCAACCGCGACGGCAAGGAGGATTTCGTGTTCCTTCCCGCGCCGGCGACGGCCGCGGACGTGCGGGCCGGCACCGTCGACGCCGCGATCCAGGTCCAGCCGCCCGCCGCGGCGCCGGGCGCCGCATCGGTGCGCGTGCTGTTCGACGAGACGAACGAACGCTCGCGGACCGCGCGCGGGCGCATCGAGGAGACGCTCGCCGCCAGCGAAGCGACCTGCGTCGCTTCCTACGCGGTCACCGTCGAGGGCGTCGCGCCGCAGAAGGCGATGGGCGGCTACCTCCTCTCGAGGATCCTGCCGCTGGTCATCATCGTGATGATCATGCTGGGCGCGTTTCACCCCGCCATCGACATCACCGCAGGCGAGCGCGAACGCGGCACGCTGGAGACGACTCTATCGGCGCCGATCGCGCGCTCGGCGCTGATGACCGGCAAGGTCATCGCGGTGGCGACGCTGGCCACGCTCTCCGGCGTGCTGAATCTGGCGTCGATGTCCATCACCGTGCTGGAAGGCGCGAAGCTGGCGGCCCCGGGGTCGGCGCCCGTCCTGCCGTGGGCGAACGCCGGCGCCGCCGCGCTGCTGGTGATCCCGCCGGCGGCGTTCCTGTTCGCGTCGGTGATGGTCGCGATCGGCGCGCTCGCGCGCAGCTTCAAGGAGGCGCAGACGCTGCTGACGCCCGTCTACTTCCTGTGCATGGCGCCGTCGCTGCTCGCCGCGCTCGGTGACTTCGAGCTCGGCGGCCTCGCGCCCTTCATCCCGGGCATCGGCGTCACGCTGCTCGCGCGCGACGTGATCGCGGGGCACGCCTCGATCGGCGCGACGGTGGCCGTGTTCGCCAGCAGCGTCGCCTACGGCGCGGCCGCCCTTGCGCTCGCGTGCCGCCTCTACGACTCCGAACGCCTCCTCGGCGCGGACGACACCGGCCTGCCGCTGCGTGCCTGGCTGCGGCACCTCGTGCTCGGCCCGCGCGTGGCCCGCCCGCAGGAGGCCGACGCGCCGCCGACCGCGGGCGAGGCGATCGCCCTCTACGCCTTCGCCTGGCTGGTTCTGCTCGCGTTCATTCCAATCGAGAAGTGGAAGCTGGGGCCGGGCCTCGCCCTCCAGGAATGGGTCGGACTTCTGGGCCTCACGGTCGTCTACGCGCGCGGCAGCGGGCGTTCTCTCAAGTCGGTGCTGCGGCTTCGCAAGCCGTCGGCGGCGGCGATCGCGGGCGCGCTGCTGATCGGACTATCCGCCTGGCTGGCGATCGGACCGCTGGTGACGTGGCTCAGCCCGCCGCCCAAGGAGCTGGAAGAGACTCTGCGCCACGCGATCTTGCCGGGCGAGGGAAAGGCGGCGTTCGCGCTGGCGCTGTTCCTCACCGCGCTGTCGCCCGCGGTGTGCGAAGAGGCGCTCTTCCGCGGCCCGATCCTGCGCGGCCTGCGCTCGCGCTTCTCGGCGCTCGGATCGGCGGTGATGACCGGCATCCTGTTCGGCATCTTCCACGGCGATGTCTGGCGTTTCCTGCCCACGGCGGCTCTCGGCGTCGCGCTTTCGGCGATCGCGCTCGCCTCCGATTCAATCATCCCCGCGATGATTGCCCACTTCGCTCACAACGCCTGCATCATCACCATCGCCACGATCTCCGGCCCGGGCGCGGACGACGGCGCGCTGACCACGACGCAGCGGCTCGTATCGATCGCCCTTGGAATCGCGGGATTAGCGGCCGGTTCGCTGCTCCTCGTTCGGGCCCACCGCAGCAGCCGTTCCGCAGGCGCGCCGCGGGCGAATGACGCTGCGAACCACCAGATGTAGCCCACTTCACGAAGTTTTGGTTGTTGGAACGCAACCTCCCTGGTATGAGTGTCAGCCAATGGCGAGCGGCGAGGACAAACAGACTCTCGCATTGTTGAAGAACTGCGATGTGCTGTCCGACATCTCGACCGAGGCGCTCCAGGTGTTGCTGCCCGGCATCACGATGAGCAGCTATCGCCCGCGGCAGGTCATCTACCTGCCCGGCGACCGCGCGCAGGGGGTCCACTTCCTGTCGCAGGGCCGCATCAAGATCTCGAAGGTCACGCGCGACGGCAAGGAGCTGACGCTCGCTTACCGCACCGAGGGCGACTTCTTCGGCGAGCCCTGCCTGCTCGAGGGCGGCCCGCGCGAGGAGATGGCCGAGGCGATGGATGCGTCGGTAACGGTCGAAGTCGGGCGTGAGCTGCTCGACGGCCTGCTCAAGACCGATGGCCGCGCCGCGTACAAGTTCGCGCGCGCGCTGATCTTGCGCCGCAAGGATCTCGAGACGCGCGTCGAGCAACTGATTTTCAAGGACGTCGGGGCGAAGCTCGCCGAACTGTTGCTCAACCTCGGTCAGGAGCACGGCGTGTCGCACGAACGCGGCACGGTCGTCGGCCTCAAGATCACGCACCAGGAGATGGCGAACCTGATCGGTTCGACGCGCGAGACCGTCTCGCTGACGCTGTCTCAGTTCAAACGCAAGGGCCTGATCCACACGGAAGGCCGCCGCGTGATTTTGTCGGACCTCGAAGGCCTCCGCGCCCTCGCGTGAGTCGAGGGCCTCGGGAGATTCTCCCGAGGTCCGACGCCTGAGGCCCTTTCGCGGCGACTACCAGCCGCCGCGACGACCGCCGCGGCCACGGCCCTCGCCGTAGTCGCCGCCGCCGCCGCCACGACCGCCGCCGTCGCCATAACCGCCCCCGCGGCCACGGCCACCGCCGCCGCCGCCGTAGCCGCCACCACCGCCGCCGTAGCCACCGCCGCCACCGCCGCCGCCGTAACCGCCTCCGCCACCGGACCGCGGCGCGCGGGCGCGCGCTTCGCTGACGTTGATGGGACGGCCCTGGATCTCACGACCCGACAGCGACGAGATCGCGCCCGTCGCTTCTTCGTCGCTGCCCATCTCGACGAAGGCAAACCCACGCGGGCGGCCCGTGTCGCGATCCATCACGATCTTCACCTCGACGACGTTTCGCCCACCTTCGGCGAACACGTCACGCAGCTCCCCCTCCGTCACGTTGTAGGACAAGTTCCCGACGTATAGCCTCGTTCCCATCTCGTTCTCCTTCGTTCACAGATTCGGACGCGACACGGCCCTTTCAGGAGGGAAATTTTTCTCGACTCAGAGCGGACCCGCGCCGACGGAACGGCAACGGCGGGTCCCAGTCACGCAACGGCGCACGCCGGGCACGACTAACAACGGCGGCAACACGCGCAGACGCTGCGGGCCGGCCAGTACGGAGCGAAAACGGGTAACGGGAATCAAGGAACGAGACACCAACAGACGCTCGATGAGCTCATCAGCAAGGTAGCAGCTCACCTGAGGCGTGTCGAGAGGGGGGGCTGCCGCGTTACGCCGCGGACTATTGCCGCAGTGCTGCCACGACCGCGTCGCCCGCCGCGCCGGTCGAGGCGGGCGTGGCTCCGGCGGGGGCAATATCGACGGGAAACACACCGCGGTCGATTGCGGCATCGACCGCGCGTTCCACGGCCGCCGCTTCGGTCTCCAGCCCCAACGAGTGGCGCAACAGCAGCGCAACACTGAGGATCGTTGCGTATGGATTGGCAATTCCCTTGCCCGTGATGTCCGGCGCCGAACCGTGGATCGGTTCGTAGAGGCCGACCTTCCCCTCGCCGAGCGACGCCGACGGCAGCATCCCCATCGACCCCGCCAGCATCGACGCCTCGTCGGTCAGTATGTCCCCGAACATGTTCTCGGTGACGATGACGTCGAAGTCGGCCGGCTTGCGGATC
>Ga0070690_100000664_pt1 | contig 17506 bp, 19 predicted proteins | sample KBSS33HmetaG_FD_64671 | JGI IMG/M metagenome (GOLD analysis project Ga0070690, IMG submission 64671) | Switchgrass rhizosphere microbial communities from Kellogg Biological Station, Michigan, USA - KBS S3-3H metaG | ecosystem: Host-associated > Plants > Roots > Rhizosphere ... | reverse complement strand
TCAGCGGACGCGTCTTGAGCGGCGATGAAAAGACGGCGAAGTATGTCAATTCGCCGGAGACGTTGATCTTTACGAAGAGCAAGGTGTTCTTCGGCCTCGACAAATCCAAGCGCGCGATCCTCGACGCCGGCTTCGCCATCATCTGCGAGGGCCAGCTCGACCTGATCGCCTGTTTCACGGCCGGCGTGCAGAACATCGTCGCGCCGCAGGGAACCGCCTTCACCGACCAGCATTCACGCATCCTCAAACGCTACGTGAACGAAGTCGTGTTGTGTTTCGATTCCGATGAAGCCGGCCAGAACGCAGCCGTCCGTTCGCTGGATCACCTGCTGGCATCGGGCCTGGCGGTCAGGGTGGCGATCGTTCCGGCGCCGCATGACCCGGACAGCTTCATCAAGAATTTCGGCGGGGAAAAATTCAATGAACTGATCCAAAAAGCCGAGGGTTTTTTCGATTATTACCTGAACCGTTTATGCCGGCAAAATGATCCCGGCACCGACCGCGGCCGCGTCAATATCCTGCGTTCCATGGCCGAAGCCGTGCACAAGACCGGCAGCCCGGTGCTGGTCGATGCTTATGCGCAGAAAACGGCGTTGCGGTTGGGTGTGTCGACCGAAGCCGTGCGGAAAGAGTTTTCCCGGGCCCAGGGTTCCGGGTTCGCCGTTCAAAGTTCAGAAGAAGAGATCATGGATGTGGAACCGGAAACGATGGCCGCTCCGCCGGCCCACGAATTTCATCTGTTGAAATTGTTATTGTTGCACGATGAGCTGATTTCGCCTGCCGTGTCTTGCTTGGATACGGCGTGGATCTCGCATCCGGTGATAAAAAGAATCGTCGACCGGCGGCTTGCCGCGGAACGGGAGGGACGCTGGACGACGCTGGCGGCGTTCCTGGATGACGCGGAGTCCGAAACGACGCGGAACCTCATCACCCAGGCGGCGGCCGAGGACCGGAAGATTCCGAATCCGGAAACGCAGTTTGCCGATGTGGTTGTGAAGTTGCGCAATCAATTCCTGGACCGGCAGATCGCGACGTTGACTCACCGGGTCAGCCAGCCGCAGATTTCGGACGCGGAGAAGGTGGAGTTGCTTCGTGAACAACAAAAATTGCGTGAACAAAAGCGTTCGCCGCTCTCTTCGCTGAAATAAAAAAGCGCAGCCCTTTCGGACTGCGCTGTTTTGATACTGGGAAGATTATTTGGCGCCCTGGTCGATCCACGCGCGGACCAGGCCGATCTGTTCGTCGGTGAGCGGTCCGATGTTGGCCTTGTTGTGGGCGGGCGGCATCCAGCCATCCTGGTCGCCCATGCGCGAGATCATTTTCACGACCGGGCTGTTGGCGCTGTCGCCCGCGGTCAAAATCTTGTCTTTCCCATTTTTGCCGCCTTTGAGCGTGTTCTCCAGCGTGTCGAGGCGCAGGCCGGCTTTAGCTTTCTCACCGCTGTGACATTTGACGCACGAGGCATCGAAGACCGGTTTGATATCCGTGGCAAAGGTGACGTCGGCCTTGGTCGAAGCCGGTGGCATCTTGCCTTCTTCCGCCAGGGCGGCCGTGGCGACTAATCCGAACAGGGCGATTACAGTGGTTTTGATCATAGTTTTAATGATAGCGATAAACTTCCCGATTAAGACGCCTGAACCATGGGAAAGTTTCAAGAAAAAATCGCTCCGGAACGACTGGAATATTTTTATGTCGCATATGCAACATAAAAATATTCCACGGGATAATCGCTGTCTTGCCGGTCTGGCCGGGTTGCGCCAAGCTGCGTCGGTGCGCACGGACGATTTCAGCGACGCGACTCTCGTGGTCCTCGGCCACGGAACGGAATTGAACGAGAATTCCGCCGCGCCCGTGTTCCAGCACGCGGCGGAACTGCGCCGGCGCCGGGTCTTCGCTTCGGTCCGGGAAGCCTTTTGGAAACAGGATCCGCAGGTCAAAAAAGTCCTGGCGGAGATCGACTCGCCCCGCGCCTTCATCGTCCCGCTGTTCGTCAGTGAAGGTTATTTCGCCAGCAATATCATCCCCAAGGACCTCGGATTTCCTTCGGTGCCTTCAACGACCATCTCCCGGCGATCGACGATCTGCTATTGCCGGCCGGTCGGTTCCCACGACAGCATGACGCGCGTCATCCTGGCGCGGGCGCAAGACGTCCTGAAAAGATTTCCGTTTCCGCGCCCGGCCAAAAATGCCGACACCACGCTGGTCATCGCGGGACACGGCACCGAAAAAAACGCGGATTCGCGCAAGGCGATCGACCGGCAGGTGGAACTGATCCGCGCACAAAACATTTTCGCCGCCGTCCAGGCAGTGTTCCTCGACGAAGACCCGCGGATCCCCGAGGTTTATGCGCTGGCGCAGACGAAGAATATCGTGATGGTGCCGTTTTTCATCAGTGACGGATTGCATACACAGGAAGACATCCCGGTCCTGCTCGGCGAAGCCAAACGCATCGTCGGACAGCGTCTCGCCGCCGGTCAGCCGACGTGGCGCAATCCGACCGAAAAGAATGGAAAGCTGGTGTGGTATTCGCCGGCGATCGGATCGGCGCCCGAACTGGCCGAGGTGATCCTCGAACAGGTCCGTGACGCGGCGACGGCCGGGTCCTGAGAAGGCGATCACGAATAGGATTACGATTATGAAAAAACTCCGCTTCGGTTTCCTGAGCACCGCCAACATCGGCCGCAAGAACTGGCTGGCGGCGTTCAACGCGGGGAATTGCGTTGTGTCGGCCGTGGCCAGTCGCGACGTCGATCGCAGCCGAAAATTCATTTCGGACTGCCAGGGAAAAGTCCCGTTCGAGACAGCGCCGGCGGCATTCGGCAGTTATGATGAGCTGCTGAAATCAAAAGACGTCGATGCCGTGTACGTTCCCATGCCGACCGGTTTGCGGAAGGACTATGTCATCCGGGCCGCTGAGGCCGGGAAACATGTTCTCTGTGAAAAACCCTGCGCGTCGAACGTCGCGGAACTGGAGGAGATGCTTGCCGCCTGCAAAAAGCATAACGTGCAGTTCATGGACGGCGTGATGTTCATGCACAGCCGTCGGTTGGGACAGATCCGCGCCGTTTTGGACGATAAGAAATCGGTCGGCCGGATCAAACGCATCGCGTCGCAGTTCAGTTTTTGCGGGTCGGACGAGTTCCACAGCTCGAACATCCGCGTCGATCCGAAACTGGAACCATTGGGTTGCCTGGGCGACCTGGGCTGGTATTGCATCCGGTTCACACTGTGGACGATGAATTGGCAGATGCCGGAACGCGTCGAGGCGAAGATCTTGTCGCGCGCGCCGGGATCGGATGTGCCGACGGAATTTTCCGCTGAACTGTTCTTCAAGGGCGGCGTCTCGGCGAGTTTTTATTGTTCGTTCCTGACGTCCGGCCAGCAATGGGCGACGATCAGCGGCACGAACGGATGTCTTTACGTGTCGGATTTCGTCCTGCCATTCCACAAGGATGAGTTGAACTTCGAAGTGCGTGATGAGCGGTTGGTGATCGATGGCTGTGATTTCCGGATGCAGCCGGGCGCGCAACGTTTTCCCGTGGCCGAACACAGTAACAGTCATTCGGGCGCCCAGGAATCGAACATGTTCCGCGCCTTCGCCGACCAGGTGATATCCGGAAAACTGAACGATGACTGGCCGATGTGGGCGCTCAGGACACAGCAGGTGGTGGAGATGTGTGTGAAGGATGCCTTGAATCGAAAAATCTGATCTGGCGACTGGAAAGTCGCCGAACCCGCACGTTGGAAAACGTGCGCTACGGTAGCGCAGGCTTTCGAGTTCCGCCGGGTCGGTGATCGTTTGATCGGTATTTCCATCTTCCATCTCCCATCTTCCATCCTCTATGCTATGCCCGTGCCGTTTCAGAAGATCACCATCATCGGCGTCGGGTTGCTCGGCGGGTCCATCGGCCTGGCAGCGCGCCGTCGCAAGCTTGTGCGTGAGATCGCCGGGTTCGTCCGTCGTGCCGCGAGCCTGAAGGATTGCGAACGCGCGGGTGCGGTGGATTATGCCACGACCGACCTGCTCGCCGCGGTTTCCAATGCCGATCTTGTGATCCTGTGCACACCGCTGGCGCAGATGCGGTCGCTGGCCGAACAATTTTCGCCCGCGCTGAAACGGGGCGCCATCGTCACCGATGTGGGCAGCGTTAAAGCCGGGGTGGTGCGTGAGCTGGAATCGGTGATCGCAAAAGCAGGCGCGCATTTCGTCGGGAGCCATCCCATGGCCGGGGCGGAAAAGACCGGTGTCGGAGCCGCGCGCGCGGATCTGTTTCAAAACGCCATGTGTGTCCTCACGCCGACGAAGAGGACGAACGTTGCGGCGGTTCGAAGACTGGAACAGTTCTGGAAATCCCTCGGTGCCCGCGTCTTGAAGCTGGCGCCGGAGCAGCACGATCTCTTTGTGAGCCGGAGCAGTCACTTGCCGCACGTCGTCGCAGCGTCGCTCGCCAACCTCGTTTTGGATCCCAAAGGCCCGAAGCCACAGGCGCAACTGTGCGCGACGGGCTTTCGCGACACCACCCGCATCGCGTCGGGTTCGCCTGAGATGTGGCGGGACATCGCGTTGTCGAACCGGAAGAACATCGCGCGTTCGATGGATGCGTTCATCGATGAATTGAAGCGGTTCCAGGCGATCCTGAAAAAATCGGATGCCCGTGCGATCGCGAAGTTTTTCGAAACAGCCAAGAGCCGCCGCGATGGCTGGTGTGTTCGATCAAAAGCATCATCTTCCGAATGAAAAACTTTTCTCACACAAAGGCCGCAAAGATCACAAAGGAAGTAAATTTTTCTTTGTGTCCTTCGTGTTCTTTGTGTGAGGCATAAATGGCTTTACCGGATCTCATCGAAATCGTGCCGCTCACGCAACCCGTGCGCGCGGAGATCACCGTGCCCGGGTCCAAAAGCATCACGAACCGTGCCCTGATCCTGGCGGCGCTGGCGGACGGCGAAGTCACGCTCACCGGCGCGCTGTGGAGCGAAGACACGCAGATCATGGTCGAATGCCTGGAGAAACTAGGGTTTGAAATCCGCGTGGAGCAGGATCCGGAGGAATTTTGCAATCGGACGATCACGGTCAAAGGCCTTGGCGGGAAGATTCCTAAAGGCGGCACGGCGGAGAAACCGCTGGAATTGTTCGTGGGCAACGCGGGAACGGCGGCGCGGTTTTTATCGGCGTTCGTATGTCTCGGAAACGGCGTCTATCGGTTGTCGGGTATCCCGCGGATGAACGAACGCCCGAAGGCGGCATTGTTCCAGGCGTTGCGGGAATTGGGATATCGGGTGGAATCGGAGAAGAAGAATGAGAAGTTGCCGGTGGTCGTCCACGGAAAAGCGGAAATTGAAAAAGCGGAAAGCGGAAAGCGGAAAGCGGAAACAAAATGTACGGTCGACATTTCTGAAAGCTCGCAGTTCGCATCGGCCTTGCTGCTTTGCGCGAAGCATGGGAACTGGAAGATCAAAGTCCTTGGAGAGAATGAAGAGGAATCGCCGTACGTGGCGATGACGACGAAGTTGATCGAAGTCTTTCCAAGCAAAGGCGGCAAATTTCAGATCGAGCCGGATGCCAGCAGTGGGAGTTACTTTTGGTCGGCAAATACGCTTCTTAACTGGCGATTTAAAGATCATGTCAGGATCGCCGTGCAGAATTGGCCGGATTCGGATTGGCAAATGGATGCGCGTTTTCGCGATTATTCGTTGAACGCGATCAAACTTTTGCCCGGGCATGTGATTTCGCGAAAGGTTGACCTTGCGGACAGCGTGATGACGGCGATTGTGATGGCCCCGGTTGAAGCCAGCGCCGGCAACTTCGCTAAAACGTTTGTCGACCTCGGGCGCTTGCGGGTTCAGGAAACCGAGCGGGTCGTGGCCTTGCGTACCGAATTGACCAGGTGCGGCGCGAAGGTGGAAGAGCAGGGAGACACGCTGACGGTTTATCCGTCGCCGTTGCATGGCGCGGAGATCGAGACGTACAATGATCATCGGATGGCGATGTGTTTTGCGATTCTGGGATTGAAAGTGCCGGGGATAAAACTTAAAAATCCGGCCTGTGTGAAGAAGACATTCCCGAATTTTTTCCAGAAACTGGCCACGCCGCCGCCGAAAGGGTTGGGCGCGACCATCCTGGATGGGAAGACGGGCAGGAAACTGGCCGTGGAAGAGTTGTTCGCCGATTGATCCCTCACGCAAAGGCCGCAAAGGCCGCGAAGTTTTTGAATCCTTTGCGTTCGTCGCGTTCTTTACGTGAGGCATAAATAAATGAGTTCAAAGAATATTGTCATTGCCATTGATGGAACCAGTGCGAGCGGCAAGAGCACGAACGCCAAGCTCGTCGCCCGGGCGCTCGGGTACGTGTACGTGGACACCGGCGCGATGTATCGCACGCTGGCATGGCATTGTCTCCAAAAACGCGTGGACATCGACGACGCCAAGGCTGTGTCCGCGGCGTGTCGCAAATGGAAGACGTCGCTGGAATGCGTCGAAAAGAATGGCCTGCGCGCGGTGCACCTGCTCGTGGACGGTTATTATCCGGAGAAGGAGATCCGCACGGCCGAGACCAGCGCGGCGGTCTCGCATATCGCCGCGGTGCCGAAGGTGCGCGAGTGGATGGTCAGGCACCAGCGCGAATGCGTGCAGTTCGGCAACCTGGTGATGGAAGGCCGGGACATCGGGACGAACGTATTCCCTGAAACCGATTATAAATTTTACCTCGATGCCCACCTGGAAGAGCGGTCCAAGCGACGGGCGGCGGAAGGCGTCGAAGAAAATCTGGCCGCGCGCGACCAGCGTGACAGCCAGCGGGCGGCGGCGCCGTTGATGATCGCGCTGGGCGCGAAAGTCATTAATAATTCCCATATGACATCGGAGCAGACCAGTTCGCTGCTGTTGGAAGAGATACGTCAGCGGCTGGCGGCCGCGAAATGACTAATGACTAAGCGCTAATGACTAATGAATTCTCAAATGATTCAATTGGATTTGGTCATTCTTTCATCATTAGGATTTAGGAATTAGTCATTCTGCATTCTATCATCCCATGACTTTTGCCTATCGTCTTGGCTGGTTGTTTTTTCGCGCGATGTTCGCGACCTATTTCCGGTGGCGCGTTTTCAATCCTGAACGGGTGCCATTGACGGGGCCGGTGATCCTGGCGGCCAATCACATCAGTTATCTCGACCCGCCGCTGGTGGGTTCACCGCTTCACCGGCAGATCAATTATCTGGCGCGGGCGAGCCTGTTCCGGTTCCCGATCTTCGGCGCGATCATCCGGTCGTGGCACGCCATCCCCGTCGATCGTGAAGGCGGTTCCGGCAAGGGCCTGCGCGTGATCCTCGACTGCCTGCACGGCGGCGCGGCGATCATTTTGTTCCCGGAAGGGACGCGGAGTCCGGACGGTCAGTTGCGCCGCGCGCATTCGGGCATCGGGTTGATCGTCGCCAAATCGGACGCGCCGGTGGTGCCGGCCCGGGTTTTTGGATCGTACGAAGCGTGGGGACGCAAACAAAAGATCCCGCTTCCGAAACGCGTGATGGTGAAGTACGGCCAGCCGATGTCGTTCGAGAAATTGCGCGCGGAGGCGAAGACGTGCGACAAGGTCCGGTTGAAACAGATCTACCAGGAGATGGCGGATGAGATCATGGCCGCGATCGCGAAGCTGGAGCCGAAGAGTGATTGAATCCTCCTCATCCTCATCGTCATCCTCATAAATCGAATTTGAGGATGAGAATGATCAAATCCCCAGGTTCGACAGCGTGTTGCTGATGCTGTTGACGGTTTCGACGAGTTTGGGGTGTGATTTTTCGAAACCTTCGACCGAAGAGCGGAGTTCGTCCACGGATGATTTCAGCGACTTCTGTTTTTCCCGGGCGGTGGAGCGGTTCTGCTCGAGCGTGGCGACCTCGGATCTCAGGGCGGCGAGCAATCGCAACAATTCGCGTTTACGATCATCACCGAGAGCATCGGCCTGGCGGACGGTGGACTCGATATCGGCAATCGTTTTCTCGATCATCTTAATTCAAAGTAACTGAAAACCGAAAACTTGAAACTGAAAACTTCAGGTTACCACCGGCCGACCTTGGGCAGGTTGGGGCGGACGATCTCCCAGATCCGTTCACATACGACGTCGACGGGATTGGTCCCATCCAGGATGCGGATGCGGTCGGGTTCAGCGTGGGCGATGGCCACATACCCTTCGGCGACACGCTCGAAAAACGATTTATCCGCTTCTTCGATCCGGTCGCGCATGAAGGGGAGGGTGGATTGACGCACGGCGCGGCGCAATTCGCTGATCTCGGGAGAGATCATGAGCATCAACGTCAGGTTCGGGCGGATGTCACCGATGGCCACCTCGATGACTTTTTTGACGAGGTCCAGGTCCAGTTGGCGTCCATAGCCCTGGTACGCGAGGGTGGAATCGTAAAAGCGATCGCACAACACGATTTCGCCGGATTCGAGCGCGGGAAGGATGACTTCACGGACGAGTTGGGCACGGCTGGCGTTCATCAACAGCAATTCGGTGATGGACGTCATCGCATGGTTGTCCTTGCTGTGCTTGAGCGTGTGGCGGATCTCCTCCCCGATGGGGGTGCCGCCGGGTTCGCGCAGGATCCGGACACGATAACCGATAGCGCGCAGGCGTCGCGCGAGCAATTCGATCTGCGTCGATTTGCCGCAGCCTTCGGTGCCTTCGAACGTGATGAAATAGCCCTTCATCGGAGCCTGAAGTCCGGAGTTCGGAGCTCGGAATTCGATGTTCGATGTTTTTTCAAAGTTTTTTCAACTTCGGGCCTTTGGGTGTGTCTTCGATGACCCATCCTTTTATTTTCAATTCGTCACGGATCATGTCCGATCGTTTGAAATCTTTGGCTTTGCGCGCGGCCTGGCGGGCTTCGAGCAGGGCAGTGATCTCCGCGGGCGCCTCGGCTTCCGCTTTCGTGCCAATGCCTAAAACAGAATCAACTTTTTCCCACGCCGTCAATGCTGCGGCGGCGTCGGCCGGCGACAAGGCGTTTTCCATGATGCGCTTGTTTGTTTCCCACACCCACTCGAAGACCGCGGCCCAGGCGGCGGAGATATTAAGGTCATTGTCGAGGGCGGCGGTGAAATCAGCGACCAATGTTGACGAACCCCTCACCCCGGCCCTCTCCCCATCGGATGGGGCGAGGGAGGCTGAAGACGGCGCTCCGAGTTCGCGCAGTTTGCCAAGGCATTCGTCGATGCGGGCGAGTTTTTCGCGCGTGCCGGCGAGGCCGTCGAGCGTGAAATTGAACGTCTCGCGATAATGCGCGCTCAGCAGGAGCGCGCGGACCTCGCGACCGGTGAAGCCTTTGGCCAGCAAGTCGCGCAACGTAAAAAAGTTGCCGAGCCGTTTGCTCATCTTTTTGCCTTCGACGAGCAGGTGCGCGCCGTGCAGCCAATACTTCACGAACGGTTTCTGCGTCGCGCCTTCGCTCTGGGCGATCTCATCCTCGTGATGGGGGAAGATGAGGTCTTCACCGCCGAGGTGGAGGTCGAAGGTTTCGCCGAGCACTTTCATGCTCATGGCAGAGCACTCGATGTGCCACCCGGGACGGCCTTCGCCGAAGGGACTGGGCCAGAAGACGTCGCCGTCGTCGGGCACACGCGCTTTCCAGAGGGCAAAGTCGGCGATGGATTCCTTGGCGTATTCATCGCTTTTGACGCGTTCACCGGCGCGCATCTCGTCGAAATTCAATTTCAACAACTTCCCGTAGGTGCAGCCGCAGCCGCGGTATTTGTCGATGGAAAAATAAACCGAGCCGTCGGCGGCTTTGTAGGCGACGCCGCGGGCGACGAGTTTTTCGATGAGCGCGATGATCTCGGCGATGTGTTCGGTGGCGCGCGGTTTATGGTGCGGTTCGCGGCAGTTGAGGGCCGTAAGGTCTTCCAGGAACGCGGTTTCGTACTTGCCGGTGAACTCGCGCAGGGACGTTTTTGTTTCGCGGACACGGTTGATGATCTTGTCCTCGACGTCGGTGATGTTCATCACATGGGCGACGCCATAACCTTTGAATTCGAGGTGACGGCGGACGAGGTCGCCAAAGACGAACGTCCGCCAGTTGCCGATATGGGCGAAGTCGTAGACTGTCGGACCGCAGCAGTACATGCCCACCTTTTTGACATCCGATGGCGTGAATTCCTGGACGGAGCGTGAGAGCGTGTTGAACAGTTTTAGACCCATTTGCGTCCGCGCAAGTTAAGGGGCGGCACGGGAAAGAAAAGATAAAAGCTGCTGTGGGCGGCGGGGCCGTATGGCCTGGGGACAGGTCACCGTTTACGGCGTTCGCTGAGCTGGCGGTAAACGCGCGGTCCGAAGCACAGGAGGAGGATGGCGATACCGGTGGCGATGCCTGAGAACGTGGCGGCGGGAGCCCAACTGTCATAGGAACGGACGAGGACGTAGCTGGGGATCGCGACGACCAGTTCCACGATGCTGGCGGCCCGGAGCCAGCGGACGGTGCGTTTGAGGAGGGAATCCGGGTCATCGCTGTCGGCGAAATGGCGAAAGACGATGATCCAGACGAGCCAGAAGAAGAGCAGGGTGATGATCGCGGCGGCGACCCATCTCCAATCGGGTGAATTCTCGGGACCCGGGTCGAACGCGACGAGATAGCCGAGAAAATCCGTGCTGTGTTCGCGGAAGACCGCGCACAGGATATCGATGATCCCGGTGAAGAACAGGTTGGCCAGGAGGAAGGCGGTGGCGATGCACGGGACCTTCAGGGTGCGGCGCGGGATGAACCGTCGTTCGGCCATCTTGAACGGCAGCAGGAGAAGCAACGAGAGGTTGGCGGCCAGGATGACCAGCCCGAGCCAGTACCACCAGGTGCAGTAGATGCGTGCGGCGGATCCGATCGATGGACTGAAGCCGACGGCCATGACCGGCACGGTCAGGACGACCAGGGCCAGGGCGTAGATCAGGACCGTGATGACAGCCAGACGCTTCATGGTCGAGAGATTCAGTCAGAAAGCGCGAGCCTTCGCCAGTCAAAACATTTTGCGAAACGGTGTAACCGGTGTGCGGCACGCGATTTTGCCCTTCGACAACCGAACAAATTCAATTCGTGGCTTGCCAATGTTTTGTTTCATCGGCACATTCTCCTGAACATTAACGAAACAACATCGAAGGACATGAGTAAAGAGGCCAAGTTGGAGTTGGATGGGAAAACTTATACGTTGCCGACAGTGGTCGGCACTGAAAATGAGAAGGCGGTCGATGTTTCTTCGCTGCGCGCCAATTCAGGCTACATCACCCTCGACGAAGGTTACGGCAACACCGGGTCATGCGTCAGCAAGATCACCTTCATCGACGGCGACCAGGGCATCCTCCGTTATCGCGGCATCCCGATCGATGAACTGGCGGAAAAATCGAATTTCATCGAGACGGCGTACCTGATCATCTACGGCGACCTGCCGACGCGCGAGCAGCTGCGTAAATTTTCGGACCTGTTCACCGAGCACCAGTTCCTGCACGAGGACATGAAGTATCACTTCGAGAGTTTTTCGACGAGCGCCCATCCGATGGCGATCCTCTCGGCGATGATCAATGCGGCGAGTTGTTTCGATGAAGGCCTGATGAAATGGCAGTGGGGCAAGGCCAACCATCAATTCGACAATTACGCGGCCAAACTGATGTCGCAGGTCCGGACCATCGCGGCCTATTCCTATCGCAAGGCCCATGGATTGCCGTTGATCTACCCGAAGAAGGCGTACAAATACACCGCCAACTTCCTGCACATGATGTTCTCCACGCCGTATGAGGATTACGACATCAAGCCCGAGGTGGTGAAGGCGCTGGACCTGATCTTTTTGTTGCATGCGGACCACGAGCAGAACTGTTCGACGTCGACCGTGCGGATGGTGGCCTCATCGCAGGCCAATCTGTTCGCGAGCTGTTCGGCGGGCGTCTGCGCGTTGTGGGGTCCGTTGCACGGCGGGGCCAACCAGGCGGTGCTTGAGATGCTGGATGAGATCCATCGCACCGGCGACGACGGCTCGAAGTTCATCACGGCGGCCAAGGACAAGAACAGCGGCAAGAAGCTCATGGGCTTCGGCCATCGCGTCTATAAGAATTACGATCCGCGCGCCAAGATCATCAAGAAAGCCTGCGACGACGTCCTGTCCAAGCTCAACATCAAGGACCCGTTGCTGGATATCGCCAAGCATCTGGAGGCGGCGGCGCTCAAGGACCCGTATTTCGTCGAGCGCAAATTGTACCCGAACGTGGACTTTTACAGCGGCATCATCATGCGCGCGATCGGCATCCCGGTGGAGATGTTCCCGGTGATGTTCGCGATCGGCCGCATGCCCGGCTGGATCGCCAATTACAAAGAGATCATGGAAGACACCAAGAGCCGGATCAGCCGGCCGCGGCAGATCTATTCCGGCCGCACGTTGAACCATTACGTTCCGCTCGAAAACCGGAAATAAATTTGAATTTAGTCGATTGTCGGTATTTTTAAGTCGATAAAGGGTAGGGCATGAGTTTGTGTTGTATTTGGGCTCGGTGCCTATGAAAAAGATTCTGGTCATCGATGACGAGGAATGGTTGCGTGAGATGATGCATCTGGCGCTTCGCCAGAAAGGCTTTGAGGTGCTGGAAGCCGCCAACGGCACCGAAGGCATCGAGAAAGCCCGCAAAGAGCTTCCCGACCTGATCCTGTGCGACATCAACATGGGCCGCGTGGACGGGTATCTCACGCTGGCGGAGTTGAGGAAAAATCCTTCCACGGCGGCGATCCCGTTCATCCTGATGACCGGCCTGGCGGACAGCGCCAGCATGCGTCACGGCATGGAACTGGGCGCGGATGATTACCTGCCCAAACCGTTCACGACCGAATCGCTGTACGCGGCCGTCGATGCGCGGCTGAAAAAATCCCAGACCCTTCGCGAAGAAGCCGAGCAAAAACTCCGGCATTTGCGCGATAACATCAGCCTGATGATGCCGCACGAGATGCGGACGCCGTTGAACGGCATCCTTTCCAACGCGGAATTGCTGGCGCAATCGGCCCAGACGCTCAAACCGGCGGAGATCGCCGAGATCGGCCAGGAGATCCATACCTCGAGCGAACGCCTGGCCCGCCTGATCGAGAACTTCCTCATCTACGCACAGCTGGAGATGGTGGCCGCCGATCCGAAATTTGCCGCCAGCCTGCATGCGGACAAGACGGAACATCCGGCCGAACTCATCCGCCGCCATGCCACCAACCAGGGCATCCGCGCCAGCCGTCCGTCCGACCTGTCGTTCGAACTGTCAGACGTGCCGATGCCGATGGCGGATGAATACCTGAGCAAGATCGTGGATGAATTGACGCAGAACGCTTTCAAGTTCTCGAGAATCGGGACGCCGGTGCGCGTCACCCTGGCGCGGACGGGCGACGCGGTGGTATTCTCGGTCAGCGACCATGGCCACGGGTTTTCGCCGGAGGAAACGGCACGGATCGGCGCTTACATGCAATTTGACCGGCAGATCCAGGAACAGCAGGGGCTTGGCCTGGGCCTGACGATCACCAAACGGCTCGTTGAACTGCACGGCGGGGCGTTTTCGATCATGAGCGAAAAAGACATGGGAGCCGTCATCACCGCGCGGTTCCCGATGCCGCGCTGAAGTCACACTCCCAGCCGCCGGCAAAGCCAGGTCAAGGCGTCCCCGGCCCCTTTGGCCACTAGAAACACGAGGATGATGCCAAGGAACATCGCGAAATCGACCTTCCCCACGCGCAACGGCAGTTTCCTCATCGGCGCCAACAACGTTTGCGCTTCGGCGTTCACAAAATTCCAGAACGGGTGTTTTCCGAAGTAGATGTAACTGTTCAGCAGATGCAACGCGAGCAGGCCGATGGCGACGTATTGCCAGGCCAGATAGCTGCCGGATCCGACCACGACCGCTTCGCCCAGGCGCTTTGCCTCCGATGCCGGCGCGGGAAGGATCTGCATCGCCTGGAACATCCAGCTCAATATCCACCATGACGCGGAGGCGACGATGAACGGAAAAACCAATTTCATTCCCGTGCTCCAGGCGTCGACACGTCCCAATTGCGAGCGGATGAAGGTCCGGAACGGTTCCGGCCCGTTGAGGATCGAAAGCAGCAGCAGGCACAGGTAGAAGAACGCCAGCGTCAGGCCAAAGCTGAGGACGGAGAACAACAGCATGCGCCCGCAAGCGGTCCACGAGTTGTCCGGGATGGGAAACGACAGGATCAAGGCGCCGCAGTTCAGTTTCGCCGACCAATGCGCAGTCGAGCCGATCTGCCAGTAAAACAAGGCGCGTAACAGGAGCAATCCGGCGATGGCCGATGGCAACTGCCAGTTGCGGGACCGGGAATCCGGCCGGCGCAATGTTCCGACCAGCGTCGCCGGTTTGCGTTTCGTGACGGGATCGACCTGTTCCGCCCACCAATTCAGCCAGAGCAACAGGCCGGCCAGGTTGAGGATGAAATCGATGATGCCCATTCGGGGGTGACATGAGACAAGTGTCGGGTGACGGGTGTCAAGCGCGGAGCTTTTTCCGACAGTGTCTTAATTTGAAATTCGCTTTCGTTTGACCATGATAAGCGTTGCCACCACGCCGATAACAATTCCAGCCACCAAGGTGACGACCACAATTAACTGGTTCGGAACCATGATAAAATCCGTATGAACTTCTGGTGGCAGATTGGTCATTTTCCAGTCGCTTTTCCCGCCACACGCCACTCGTCACGCGTCACATCATCTTCAGCAACGTGTCGGCCATCTCGCTGGGGGTGACGGCGACACCGATGCCGGCTTCCTTGAACGCCGCGATCTTGGCGGCCGCGGTGCCTTTGCCGCCGCTGACGATGGCGCCGGCGTGGCCCATGCGACGTCCCGGCGGCGCGGTCGCGCCGGCGATGAACCCGGCGACCGGCTTCTTGCAATGCTTCTTGATCCATTCGGCGGCTTCTTCCTCGGCGCTGCCGCCGATCTCGCCGATCATGATGATCCCTTTCGTCTCCGGATCGTCGTTGAACATCTTGATGACATCCAGGTGCGACGTGCCGTTGACGGGATCGCCGCCGATGCCGACGCAGGTCGATTGGCCGACGCCGCGCGAGGTCAATTGCCACACGGCTTCGTAGGTCAATGTACCGCTACGGGAGACGACGCCGATGTTCCCCTTTTTGTGGATGTAACCCGGGGAGATGCCGATGCGGCAGCCGCCCTGGGAATCTTTGCCGTCGCCCGGCGTGACGAGCCCCGGGCAATTGGGTCCGATCAGGCGCGTCTTCGTGTTGCCGGCCATGGCGCGTTTGACACGGATCATGTCGCGCACGGGAATGCCTTCGGTGATGGCGACGACGACGTCCAGGCCGGCGTCAGCGCCTTCAAGGATGGCATCGGCCGCGAAGGGCGGGGGAACGAAGATGGCAGAGGCGGTGGCGCCGGTCTGTTTGACGGCTTCGGCGACGGTGTCGAAGATGGGGACTTTTTTGCCGCCGTGTTCGAACATCTGGCCGCCTTTGCCGGGCGTGACGCCGGCGACGACCTGGGAGCCGTAATCGATGGAAAGCTGGGCATGTTTGGCGCCGAAGCTGCCGGTGATGCCCTGGACGAGGATCTTGGTGTTGGGTTTGACGAGGATGGACATGATAAAATTTCGGATTGCGGATTTGCGATTGCGGATTTGTCAGCGGCCGGGATTTCGTTTGTGGATGCAGATGCTGTTGCCGTCGGGATCAAAGATCATCGCCATGCGGCAAACAGAGGTCGGCATCGGTTCGATGCGGAATTTTACGGCGTGCTTTTTCAGGTGGGCGATGGCGTCGTCGAAATTTTCCACTTCGAGCGCTGCCGAACAACCGTCCGGGCTGGGCTTGAACATCGGGGCCGAACCGATCGCGAGCGCGTAGGGACCGAATTCATATTCGGTCCAGCTGCCGTGGTCGGTGTTGGTCACGGTCGTCGGCTTCAGGTTGAGCACGCCTTCATAGAACGCCCGGGCGCGTGCCATGTCGGTGACGGCGTAGCAACAAAAAGCGATTTCCGTGACTTTGAGCATGTTATTTCCCAACCGCTTTGACCACCTTTTGCGCCGCGTCGGCCATGGAATCGCCGGTGATGAGTTTTAAACCGGATTCGGCCAAGGTCTTTTTGCCGGCGGCGACGTTGTTGCCTTCGAGGCGGACGACCAGCGGGATGCTCAGGTGCGTCTCTTTCACCGCGGCGACGATGCCGGTGGCGATGACGTTGCAGTCCATGATGCCGCCGAAGATGTTGACGAGGATGCCTTTGACGTTCGGGTCCTGGAGGATGATCTTGAACGCCGCGGTGACCTGTTCCTTGCTGGCGCCGCCGCCGACGTCGAGGAAGTTGGCCGGCATGCCGCCGAAATGCTGGATGATGTCCATGGTCGCCATGGCCAGGCCGGCGCCGTTGACGAGGCAGGCGATGCTGCCGTCGAGCTTGATATAATTCAGGTTGAACTTGCTGGCTTCGATCTCCAGCGGCGCTTCTTCGTTCAGGTCGCGCATCTCCTGGATGTCCTTGTGACGATAGAGCGCGTTGTCATCGACCGAGATCTTGGCATCGAGCGCCATGACAGTTTCTTTGCCATCGGCCAGTTCGATGATCGCGAGCGGGTTGAGTTCGACCATGGCGGCGTCGCATTCCCACCAGGTGTTGTAGACGCCGGTGACGAGTTTGACGCCGGCGTTGAACAGGTCGCCTTTGAGCCCGAGCGCTGCGGCGATCTTGCGGGCCTGGTAGGGCATGATGCCGACGGCGGGGTCGATGTGTTCCTTGAAGATTTTCTCGGGATGTTTCTCGGCGACCTCTTCGATATCCATGCCGCCCTCGGTGCTGGCCATGATGAGCGGGCGGGAATTGGCGCGATCCAGGAGGACGGCGAGATAAAATTCTCTTTTGATCTTCGCGCCGGCGGCGAGCAGGAGCGTCTGGACCTGGCGGCCGTCGGCGCCGGTCTGCTTGGTGACGAGGATGTTGCCGAGCATTTTTTCGGCGAAGCCGACGGCTTCATCGACGGATGAGGCGACTTTGACCCCGCCCTGGAAACCGGATTTGAACGTGCCTTTGCCGCGGCCGCCGGCATGGATCTGGGATTTGACGACGACTTTGGCGCTGCCCGAGGCGGCGATCTTGTCGGCGGCGGGCCGGACTTCGGCGAGAGATTTTGCCGGGAGTTCAAACGGCACGGTGACGCCGTATCGGGCGAGCAATTGTTTGGCCTGGTATTCGTGGATGTTCATTTAGACAAGCCACGAATTAAAAACAATTAGCGCCGAAAATCAAAGCTTTAAGATGCGGATCGGGCCGGCAGTGCCTGCCATAAGGCTCTCACCGATGAGATGGTCGCCGGTGATCGGGCGCCGGGCTGTCCATTTCACTTGAATCTGCGGGCATGTGAAGGCAACTTGCGCCGCGATGAAACGCTTTTTGTTACTGCTGGCGATGGTTTGCCTCACGGCGTCGTCGCGAGCGGCGTTCATCAACGGTCAGAGTTATGTGTCGGCGGCCGATT
>Ga0070690_100000661_pt1 | contig 17587 bp, 10 predicted proteins | sample KBSS33HmetaG_FD_64671 | JGI IMG/M metagenome (GOLD analysis project Ga0070690, IMG submission 64671) | Switchgrass rhizosphere microbial communities from Kellogg Biological Station, Michigan, USA - KBS S3-3H metaG | ecosystem: Host-associated > Plants > Roots > Rhizosphere ... | reverse complement strand
CGGATTGCCAGCGAGAATCTCGCAAACTTTCATCTCAAACCTGGGTGACAATGTGTTTCTGCCGTTCAAGACCGGCGACAGCGTTACGCTTTACGCTGAGAAGCACAACCTCGATCAATACAACCTGTATTTTCAGGACGAGTGGAAAGTTCGCCCGAACTTAACACTAAACTACGGAGGGCGCTGGGAGATCAATCCTCCTGGCAACACATCACCTGACGCGAACGTTTTTGTGGCTAGCACGCCCATAGCTGCCAGCAGTAACGTTACGTTCGTGCCCGCGAAACGTTGGTACGAAGGCGACTTCAAATGGGCGATTGGACCACGCATCGGCCTGGCCTACAGTCCCGACTTTAAATCTGGAATTCTGCATACGCTTTTTGGTGGCAATAACCACAGCGTAATTCGGCTCGGCTATGGCCTTGCCTTCGATACTATTTCTTCGTTTCAGGTTACGGCAGCAGCCGGCAGAATACCTGGCTTGGTCCAAACTTGCACCACGACGTTTCCATTCACCACGATTACAAACGGATGCGTGAATTCACCGGATGTAAACAAAACAGTTGCCGGAGGTTTTCCAACGGAGTTACCCGCGCCTTCCGTAAAGCCTTCCACGTTTTTCACGCCGCCGATTCAAGTGAGAGGTAATGCTCCACCGATTACGGTTTTCGCTCCTAAGATGCAATTGCCAACGGTCCACGAGTGGAACCTTGGCATCCAAAGAGAGTTACCGGGCGGTTTTGTCATGCAGGCCGCTTACATCGGTCGTCGCGGCGAACACCTATTCATGGCGTATGACATTAATCAGATTAAGGTGGAACCGATTCTCAGCTCGTTCCTTATGATGCAGGCTAACAATCGAGCTACTAACTGCCTGCCTAGCGGAGCCACTCGCGATACAACCAAACCCGCCTGCGTTCCCGTGTTTCTGTCAACGCAGATACCAATGCTCGCACCGGGTACGGGTATCAGTCCCTCCTTTGTTGACTCAGCCACGACCCAAGGTGAATTGAATGTCAACAACATCGGGGGCACGGCCAGGAGGGTTGAGGATACGACTTTATTCTTCAAACTTCGGCCAAATCAGCAGTTCGCCATCATCACTTACCTGGACAACAGTGGTGACTCGAATTACCACGCGGCTCAGTTCACACTTCGCCGTCGTTTCAGCAACGGACTTGGATTGAGCATGGCCTACACATGGGGCAAGTCGATTGATAACCAATCAGTCGATCCGGTGGGCGCTTCTTCAGGAGGCGGGTTGTCTACTACGAATTCGCGCACGCCCACCGACATCCGTGATTTCCGACAGGAGCGAGCTCGCTCTGACTTCGATCGCGCTCACGTGTTCACAGGCGCAACCGTTTGGGAGGTTCCGCTTGGTCGTGGTAAGAGATTCCTCAGTTCGTCCAACGGATTTGTTAACCAAGTCCTCGGCGGATGGACAATTAACACGATCTTCAACGTGATGAGCGGCGAACCATTCGCCATACGCAGTGGGTCCTTTACAGCAAATGGAAGCCATGAAGGGCGTGCGGGAGTTCAGCAGTCGATCAAACCACAGTTACAGGAGTTGCCGGGCCAGACTTTTGCAGGACCAGTTCTGTTTAAACCGGTCACAGTAACAACCTGTGGTGTGGATCTTACTCAACCTTTCTGCCTACCAGCACCCGGTCAGGACGGGGCCGGCAGGAACATTTTTACGGCGCCCAGCTACTGGAATGTCGACCTTGGTTTTATCAAGACGTTTGCAATCACCGAGCGTGTCAAGCTGCAGTTTAGAACCGAGATGTTCAACGCACTAAATCATGCTAACTTCGACAACCCTCGCGATGCTTCCGTCGGTTCACCAAGTATTCAATCAAGCGTATTTGCGCAGGCCTGTTGTGCGGCGGTAGCGCCACCGTCGACGCAGACAATCGTGCAAACAGGAGAAGCGGCTCGCGTGATCCAATTTGCTCTGAAAGTCCAGTTCTAAACCGGACTCACCACGCAGCAGCGGGGCATCCATCAAGATGCCTCGCTCTTTCTTGTCTTTCGGGATCAAATGAATACTAAGCAAGCAACGGCAGCCGGTTTCTTTTCAGTGCTAATGCTTCTGAGTGGAAATCGCGATCTAGCTGCCGATAAACTCAAACCTGCCGAGGTAATAGCGAAGCATCTCAATTCGATTGGGACTGAAAAAGCGCGCCAGGCAGTTAAGACTCGCATCATTGCTGGAACGGCTCAGGTAGTTTTCCGCACTGCTCCAGTGGGTCAAACGTACGGCCGCGCTGTGTTGGCGTCTGAAGGGCTCAAGAATCTGATCGGAATGAGCTTTTACAGCCCCGTCTATCCACGTGAGCAATTTGGTTTCAACGGCAGCAACTTCATCGCAGCATTCGTGACCCCCGGCGTTCGCTCATCATTAGGCAGCTTCCTCATGAACCATGATCTCATATTCAAGGAGGGATTGATGGGAGGCGCGCTTTCAACCGCCTGGCCATTACTGGATCTTACGACCAGAGAAGCTAAGCTTGAATATGCAGGGTTAAAGAAGATTGGATACCGTCCCGCGCACGAATTGAAGTATCAACCTCCGCGCACCGGGGATCTGCAAATCAGCATCTTCTTCGATGAAGATACGTTTGAACACGTCAGAACTGAATACCGCCTCGTGATGGCTGCGCCTATGGGTAACAGGAGTTATTCGAACGTTCAGGAACGCGAGAGCCGGTATGCGCTCATAGAAGAGTTCTCGCGTTTTAATTTCGAGCAAGAATTAAATCTCCCGCATCTCTATAAGATTCATTTCAGCGCGGATACTCAAAGTGGGACATTCGAAGCTGAGTGGGAACTCAAGCTGACCGAATTCACTTTCAACCAGCGAATCGATCCAAACTCGTTCACAATCGCTAGTGAGTAGAACGCGCCGAGTTCACCAAATCCCCTGGAGCCAGAGACCGTGTCAACAATTCTAATTCGCCCTGCTCTTCGTTCGTGTCAGTTTGTGTGATTTCGTGGATAGCATTTAAGGCGGAAAAAGAACGATCCCCGAAATCACACGAATGAACGAACAAAACTGATTGGTAATCCGAGTGTTGACAGAATCTCTACTGTCGATGGGATTCTCAGTTGTAAAGCAACGCGCCCGCCCTGGCTTTCCGAAATTCTTCAAGCTGCGGGTTCCAGGAATTGATGATGTCGCGAGGGGGATCACCGCGCTTCACCCGCTCCAGAGCGTTCGCATTCACAAGCAACCGCAGATAGCTATCCACTTTCCAGTCGTTCGGGTACAACCGTCGAAGTGCAGAAGCTATTTCGATCCCGGTCGATACTGGTTTGAACGCATTGCGATCAGTGACGATGATGTTAACGCCTCCGCACTCCTGGTCTTTAAAAACTGAAGACTGCGGCTTGAACTTCACCGGTACAAATCGAGCGCCTGGTATTCGTTTCTGATTGAGTTCGTCCGCGAGCTTGTCGCCTTGAATCCACGGAGCACCGACGATCTCAAACGGTGTATCGGTGCCACGCCCAACCGAAACATTCGTAGTCTCGAGCAAGCCGATGCCCGGATAGAGTGTCGCTTCGGTGAGACTGCGCATGTTAGGCGAAGGATTCACCCACGTCAGATTGGTTTCATCGAACCACATCGACCGGTGCCAACCTTCCATTTTGATCACGCGAAGATCACAACCGATCTTTCGCTGTTGATTAAAAAGCTGGGCCAACTCCCCAATTGTCAGGCCATGACGCACCGGTAAAGTGTGATACGCCGTGAATGAAAGTTTGTCGGGATCAGCAATCGGTCCTTCGACGTCGATGCCGCCGATCGGGTTAGGTCGATCCAACACGAACACCGGTAGATGCGCTTTCGCTGCTTCCTCCAACAGATAACCTAACGTCGAAATGTAAGTGTAAAACCGCGCGCCAACGTCCTGGATGTCAAACACAATCGCGTCGAGACCATTCAACTGTTCGGCACGCGGGCGGCGCGTCTCGCCGTACAGAGAGTAGATTGGCAAGCCCGTCGCTTCATCTTTCGAATCTGAAACCTTCTCATCAGCGACACCGCGAATACCATGCTCTGGAGAGAACAGGGCCAACAGCTTAACGTTCGGCGCCTTGCTGAGTACGTCGATCGACTGCCGTCCTTCCCGATCGCGGCCAGTGTGGTTTGTTACTAGTCCGATCTTCAGTCCATCGAGCTGTTTGAAGTTATCCCGCTTGAGCACATCGATGCCGGTAAGCACCTTCGTTCCCGCCGTTGTTTCCGGATTCGACGCGGCGAACTGCTCCAACGCCTTGACCACTTCTTTGTAGTACTGCGCACTTTCAATACGCGCCTTTTCCACGGTTGTGTCGTCGGTAATCGAGGCAGCTGCGATCGAAGCGACGCGTCCGCGTAACGTCCCGACATCACCTTTGCCGTCGGGGTGTACGCGGTTACTCAGGAAGACCACAAACATTTCGCTGGCTGGATCGATCCAAATGGATGTGCCGGTGAATCCTGTGTGGCCAAACGAGCCCAGCGGAAAAAGCTCGCCACGATTCGTCGAATAACTGGAATTGATGTCCCAGCCGAGACCTCTTGTTGCACCACTCGCAGCCACAAGACGCGGCCGGGTCATCTCTGCGACTGTCAACGGCGACAATATTCGCACTCCGTTGTATTGGCCGCCGTTCAGAATCATCTGACAGTACTTGAATAGATCGTCGACGGTTGAAAACAGACCGGCATGACCAGCTACGCCATTCATGCGATACGACGTGGGATCATGAACTTGTCCGCGTAGCCACACGTCACCTTCAGCGCCTGCGTTACCACCGCTGTCGCCGAGATAGCTCATCTGTCCGCGACGCTTTTCTGTTGGAGCGATACGAGCAGTCATGTTCGTTGCCGGAAGAAAGCCTGTATCCCTCATACGCAGCGGATCGAATATGTTCTTCCTGGCAAATTGGTCGAGTGTCATTCCGCTGACGCGACGAACAACTTCGCCAAGCGCTATGAAACCGATATCGCTATAAACAAAGCGAGTACCCGGCGCACTGCGAAGCGGTTCCGATATCAAATGTTTGATTGCTTCGTCGTAGCTGGTCCAACGCTGACGCAAATCGAAATCAGGAGCGTAGCCAGCACGATGAGTTAGCAGATGTTCGATTGTGATTTTTTCGCGGCCTTCGCCTTTGAGTTCCGGAATGTACGAAGAAACGGGATCGCTGAGTCTGATTTTGCCGCGCTCGACAAGAATCATGATGCTGGTGGCAGTCGCGACAACTTTGGTGAGACTCGCCAGATCGAAGATCGTGTCGACCGTCATCGGCTCGCGCGAAGGTTCAACTGCGCGTGCGCCGTAAGCCTTTCGCCATACGACCCGTCCTTTTCGCGCAACAAGAACAACGGCGCCGGGCAAGCGTTTCTGCGCGATCTCGGCTTCGACGACGTTATCGATTGCTGATAAAGCGTCCCTGGAGACGGAAACACTCGAGGGATTCGCGATCGGTAGCTGCGCAGCAAGCAGCTGGACCGCCAGGAGTAGCGTCAGAGCGCCCGTCAAAAATGTTCTTTTCATACCCAAGTTTTTCGTTCGTGTTGGTTCGTGTGAATTCGTGGATCGTCTGGTTTGCGCGATCGAATGAGTGATTACGAAGTCACACGAACCAACACGAAACCGGTTACCACCTAACATCGCCTGTCATGCAAGGTCGAGTCGAGGCGAGGCGAAATCCATCAGTTGCTCTGACCCTGAGGTGGCGTCGTTGATCTGGCCTTCAACTGAATCCCCGTACCTCTCGGATACAAACCCGGCAACGAGATCGGAAGTTTTCCAACTACATCGATCTCTCCCAACAGCGCGCGTGCGGTCGCTTGTTGCAAGCTCGGCATGTCGCCGTACGCAACAACATACGTTTTTAATCCGGGAAAACTCTGCAGCAGATACGGATTGCCAAAGCTGATTCCAAGAAGTTTAACTTTCTGCTCAATTAGCGTTGTTAACAGTCGCGCAGCAGCATCAGGTAAGCCAACGCTGCGCACTTGTCCACTGCGAACACGACCATACATTGAGGCGATCACGAGATCGGCTGACCTCGCCATCTCCAACGCTTTCTGCGTCTCCTGATCGGACGAACGATCGTCGAGCACGATTGTCTCCAGCTTGCGACCACCACGACTCATTCGCGCCACAAACGCATTCGCAACTACCGCGCGATCATCACCATTGGTGATCGCGATGTTCACGACGCGCGCATCGGGCTTCAGGTCACGAAGCGGCACAAGTTTGTCTTCGTCACGCACCAAAGTGATCGCGTGTTCCGCGATCTCCTGCGCAAGCTTCGTGACGTCTTTGCTCGATACCGCACGATCGATCGCATCGATCGGCGCCTGTCGTTGCGCAACCAAACCAAGATCATATTTCGCGGCAAGAATCTTTCTCGCCGACTCCTCAATACGTTGTTCGGTTAATCTCCCACTCTTAACTGCTTCGAGTACGCCACGAAACGCAGCATCAGCGTCGGCGGGCTTCAACAACTGGTCCGCACCTGCTTCGAGTGCTCGCACTGCTGCTTCTTCCTGAGTGAAATAAATCGTCAGCCCACTCATGCTAAGAGCATCTGTGACGATCAGTCCGGGAAACTTTAGATCCTTACGAAGAATTGAACCCATCACAGGTGACATTGTCGCAGGCATCGTCGACTTCTCTTCGACGATCTCACCGCCTTCATCCGTGTCTAACGGCTTGCTTTTTGTTTCTTTTGGTAAAGGTTTTATGGCAGTGGAATCTATTTGAGGCAAAGCGATGTGGCCGACCATCACAGATCCAATACCCGCATTCACAGCAGCCTGAAATGGGACCAACTCGACACTATTCAAACGGGCACGCGGTACGTTGATCGCCGGTAATCCGCGATGCGAGTCCACGGCGGTATCTCCGTGGCCTGGGAAGTGTTTGGCAGTCGCGATCGTGCCCGCACTCTGGGCACCTTCAGTGAACGCAGCGGCGAATCGACCGACTTCCACAGGATCCTCACCATACGAGCGAACATTGATCACGGGATTCGCGGCGTTGTTGTTAACGTCGACAACCGGCGCGAAGATGTGTTGAATCCCGAGGGCTCTCGCTTCCCTACCCGTTATCTCACCCTCCCGCCGCGCATAGTCCGGGTTACCGGTCGCACCCACAGCCATGTTCCAGGGGAAGTTCACCGTATCGTCGAAACGCATCCCTGCGCCAGCTTCAAGATCCGAAGAGATCAGCAGCGGATACTTGGCGAGTTGCTGCATGCGATTCACGAGGATAACGGATTCATAAACTGGACCACGAAATAGAATGATGCCGCCAACCTTGTTGTCTTCGACCTGGTGGCGAAGCGCACGGAAAGCGTCGCTGTCTTGATTCAAAAAAGTAGCATTAATCCCAACCGAGATCAGTTGGCCGATCTTTTCTTCGATCGACATGCGGGCTAATTGTTCATTCGCCCACTTTACGGCAGCGGCACTCGGTTCACGCTTGTAACGAGCAACTTTAACCGTTGATTGTGAAGTAGATTGCTGTGCAGCTACAGGAAGCGAAATAGAGCTCAGTAATACAAACGCCACCAGGACCGACGCAATAAAATGATTAAGCCTCGTCATCTTTGATCTTTCCAAGGATTTCAATCTTCAGTTACGGTGGCAGGTGCAAGTTCATCTCTTGCACTCGCAGGTGCGGGTGTAAATGCGAAACTCGCCAACCACGCAACTACGAAAGTCACGGCACTTCCCAGAAACACATACCAAGTCCAGGCGATTGCTGTTTGCAAAAATATGTACAGCATCACGCCGCAACTAACCAACATTCCAATCAAGGCCGGTGGTTGACTGACGCGTCGAAGAAACGTGCCGACAAGAAACACGCCGAGTATTGGTCCATTAATCAAAGATGCCACTGAGAGCGCATTCGATAATGCAGAGCCCGTTTGATTTCGCACCGCAAGCGCCACCCCAATCTGCACAATGCCCCAAACAAGCGTCAGAATGTGAGAAACCCTCAGGTAGTGTTCATCCGAACGCTGTGGCCGCAAGGGTTTGTATAAATCGTTGACTGCAGTCGCGGCGATTGAGTTCAACGACGACGACATTGCCGCAGCGAAAATGGCGGCAACTACAAGTCCCGCAAGTCCACTCGGCATGAATCTGGTAATGAAATCGGGAAAAACTCGATCGCCTGCCGCGAAAGGAAACGCCGCAGGAGCTGTCAGGTAAGCAGAGTCGGTAAACGGATGGTAGAAGGCAAATAACAAGACGCCGATGAAAAGGAATCCGATGAATTGGCCCAGGACAATCGCCCCGCTCGTTAGCAAAGCGATGATCGCTTTGCGTGGTCGATCGGTGCAAAGATAACGCTGAACCAGATACTGGTCAGTTCCGTGGGTACTCATCGTTAGAAAGCATCCGCCGATGAGACCTGACCAGAAGGTGAAAGTCTTCGTCGCACTAAACGAAAAGTCGAAGAGCGAAAACTTTCCAAACTGCGATCCGAATGTCGTTGCCGCCCCCAACCCACCGTTGATCGATCCGATCAGCACCACGGCTGCAGCGATCGCGCCGGCGATGTAGATACCGAGCTGGATCACCTCAACCCAAATCACCGCTTCCATGCCACCAAAGTAGGTAAAGACAATCATCGCAACACCGATCAGAACGATCGAGGCAACGATGATCAGTTCTGCATTCGCACCGGGTTGAAACGAAATGTAAACAGCGGCAAGGACGATCGCCGTCAGGAGAAGCCGGATGCCATCAGCAATGTTGCGCATCACGACAAACAGTGAGGCAGCAAGTACTTTTATTTTGCCGCCAAAGCGTCGATCGAGGAGTTGGTAAACGGTGAGCAGTTGTCCTCGGAAGTACGACGGAATAAACAACAGCGAGATGACGACGCGGCCGAGCAGATAGCCAAAGACCAACTGAAGGAATTGAAAATTTCCACCGCGCGCGAAGGCGATACCGGGTACGCTGATAAAAGTGATGGTCGATGTTTCAGTTGCAACGATGGAAAAAGCAACTGCCCACCACGGCACAGAACGATCACCGAGGAAGTAATCGCTTGTGGTCTTCTGCTTCCTGCCGAACCACGTCCCGAACAGAACGATACCGATCAGGTAGCCGAAGATGATTATGAGATCGAGTGCTTTCATAGATTAGCCGGGATTTGATGCTCGGCAGTTTGTGCCTTGAGCTTAGTGCTTAGTGCTTAGTGCTTTGACCGCTTCATCTACTTTCCAAAACGCTCTCTCTAACGCATTCGTGGATTCTTCCCGTGTCGCACCACTCCTAGTCATCACGAGCGCCACTCGTAAATCACCCTGGGCGTTGTCCAGTGCGTTTCCCGCTGCGTTTTTATCCAGCCCCAGCTCCGCTTGAAGAATTCTCACCGCGCGATCATGAAGTTTCACGTTTCGCGCTTGAAGGTTCGACATGCGATTGCCACTGACGTAGCCGAGTCGAACCATCGTTGCCGTCGAAAGCATATTCAGAACCAATTTCTGCGCAGTGCCTGCTTTTAATCGTGTCGAGCCTGTCAGCACCTCTGGTCCAACAACGGGCACGATGCTCACCTCTGCCGCTTGAGTGATAGCTGAGCCGGGAACACAAGTCAGCGCAATAGTGAATGCCCCTAAACTCCGCGCGTAATTAACGGCGCCGACCGTGTAGGGTGTCCGCCCCGATGCGGCAATACCGACTAGCGCATCCTTTGCAGTGAATCCCCTCGCCTCCAAGTCAACGCGACTCGCATCCGCATTGTCTTCAGAGGCCTCAACCGCGCGGTAACAAGCATCATAGCCGCCTGCGATAACACCCTGGACCATCTCCCGCGAAACGCCGAATGTCGGTGGACATTCAGATGCATCTAAAACTCCTAACCGTCCTGACGTCCCAGTGCCGATGTAAAAGAGTCGCCCACCAGATTGGAGCCGCTTTACAATACCGTCAACCGCTGTCGCCACTTCTCCAAGTACTCGCGAAACGGCTGGCGCAACGAGCGCATCCTCTTCATTCATCAACTCGACGATCTGTGCAGTCGAGGCTGAACTTAGATTCGTTGTGCGTGGATTCTCTTGTTCTGTGACAGGAAGCGAGTCGCGTGTATCCGGAGTCATATTTGCCGCAACATCAGCCCGCGAGAGCAATATGGTTAATATGTTCGCGAGCCATTCTAGCGGCAGCAACGGCTGGAGAGAAATGTGGAGGCTGAAAGTATGCAAGGGGCGCGATTTTCTGTACCTCTTTACGAATGCGCTCGACAATCAATTCACCACTCGCCGTAAAGACGCCTCCCACATGGGCGATCTGAAATCTGGCGCGCTCCATGTGCAAGTTCTTAATGACTGTGATCGTTGCGAGTGCCAACTCCGCACCCGACTCTTCGATAATCGCCAGGGCCACCGCATCCTTCTGCTTTGCCGCCTCGATAACATCCTTGCCAAATCCCGCGAGGCGGTCATTGGTAATAGACGGCGCATAGATGGCTGTCACTAAATCATCGGCGGAGCTCACGTGGAAATAAGCGCAAGCCAGTTCAGTGAGCAAAGTCTTTGGACCACGACTATCAGAAGCGTGCGCCACTCCACGTAATGCACGACGTGCGATCCACGCTCCGCCACCTTCGTCACCAGCAATTGGGCCCCATCCACCCGCGCACATCCTTTTACCGCGCGCGTTGATGCCGCAACAGATCGAACCAGTTCCTGCGATCACAACAATTCCGGGTGCACCGTCAGTCGCGCCATAAAGAGCGATATCGGCATCGGTAACAACTTCGATGTCAGCAATCCCGAGGGTCGAAAGCGCTTCGCGCATTCGCTCACGAAGTTCCCTGCGTCGTGCCCCCGCCAAACCGATTTCAGCCGCGAGCAAATCGTCGCGGCGGACCTTCGCCATTACACACGCCTTGTCGATTGCTTCACGCACGCTTGTGGCAGCGTTGGCGATTCCCACGCGCATTGGATTGGATGGTCCAGCGCGACCTTCGCCGATGACGCGCTGGTTCGAATCGAGAATGACGGCGTGGGTCTTTGTGCCACCACCGTCAACTCCAACTACAGAGTGTTGTGCACGCAGTCGTCGGGCGGTAAGGAGATCGGATGTGCGGCGGTCGGCGCTCACTGTTTGGTCTCAATCTGAAACTTAATTGTTGATCATTCTAGGGGCCATAGATTTATAATGGAAACTAAAAGATTTTATTATTCCAATAATTCATCTTGATACGAGGGACATCGAGTGGAAATTCGCCAGTTAAGGGCGTTTGTCGCGATCGCGGAGTCCGGAACATTCACCGCAGCAGCGGCACGGGTGCATGTGACGCAGGCGGCCATCAGCATGCAGATCCGTCAATTGGAGAAGGAAATTGGTGCGAGGGTGTTTGTGCGTGCGCCTCGTCACGTAATTCTGACTGAGGCTGGCGAGCATCTGCTGCACCGGGCGCGTCAGATCCTGCGTGAACATGACGCCGCCCTTGAAGAGATTGCCGAGTTGGCCGGCGCGGAACGCGGACGTTTGCGAATCGGCAGCGCCTCCGCGATGGTCCTAACTGACCAACTGCCGCGCATTCTTAAGGAATTGCGAAAGCAACATCTACGTGCGGAGATTTCAGTTACGTCAGGGACAAGCGAAGCGTTGGTCGAGCAAATTGTCGCAGGAGAACTCGATATCGCTTTCGTTTCTCTTCCCGTCGACGTCCGCGGTATTCAAACAGATCGATTGAGCGAAGATCAGTTGGTGGCAATCGCCTCGCCGCGACATAAGCTCGCAAAACAAAAAACGATCAGTGCCTACACGTTAGCGGGAGAGAAACTGATTCTTGGCGAGCGTGGTGGCAACACGCGCCGGTTGATCGATCAATTCTTCGCGCAGGCCGGCGTGTCGTTGAAGGTAGCGATGGAGCTAAGCCGGCAGGCAGCGATTCGCCGTATGGTTGAAGAAGACATGGGCGTTGGAATTGTGCCGCTGCAATCCGTGAAGGACGAAGTCGAGAGTGGCAAGTTAGTGCGCTGGTGGATTGAAGGTGCCCAGATCAATTGGGAATTGGGCCTCGCACAGTTGAGTGGCGGATACGAGTCACCGATCATGCAGAAGTTTGTAGCGTTAGCACACGAGACGTTTACGAGCGAGGCGAATGCGGAAAGCGCAAAAAAAGCAATAAGTAGGGGTAAAAACAAGAAGTAAGAATTTTCTTTGCCAGCATGTCGATTTTCAGGATCTGAAACGTCGTATGGTTGAAAGAGAAACTTAAATCAAAGGAGCAGAAGGATGAAATACCTGTTGTTGATTTACCACGACGAACCGACCTGGCAAGACTTGACGGAAGCAGAACGCACAGAGATCTACGGTGAATATAGAAAACTAAGAGAAAAGTTGCTCTCGACTGGTCAATTCATCACCGGCTCTCAATTGCAACCGATTGCGACAGCCACGACCGTGCGCATTCGCGAAGGCAAAGAACTGGTCACGGATGGGCCTTTCGCTGAGACGCATGAGCAACTTGGTGGTTATTTTCTGATCGAAGCGAAAGATCTTGATGAAGCGACGCGCATCGCGGCGCAAATCCCATCAGCGAGAACCGGCTCGGTCGAAGTGCGGCCACTGGTCGAAAGCGCAGAAGCAGTTGCTCGGTGAAGGTTTAGAACGAGAGCGAAGCTCTTCAGCACCCTCGCGTCGCGACTGGTTAGCGTTCAAGATTCGTTCATGCATTTGAACTCCCACGCGAAACAGCACTGAATAGCTTCGCTTCGTTCTTCATCATTCGATCCGGCCGGCGGACTCGGTAATATCATTGATAGCCTCGATCCGTTCATTGCGCCACGGCAGCGAGTATGCAACGCTCGTCTGCATGTCGCAGTCGCAGGAATCATTAGATCGGGTCTTTCGTGAAGAGTACGGTCGCATCATCGCGACGCTCATCCGCATATCTGGATCATTCGATCTTGCGGAAGAAGCATTGCAGGACGCCTTCACTTCTGCGGCCGCCAAATGGGAGCGTGATAGCACGCCGCAGAATCCCGCGGCATGGCTGACGACCGTCGCACATCGTAAGTTGCTCGACGCAATACGCCGCGAAAAGACTCGAACCGACAAGCAGGCAGAAGTCGAATACGAAGCTAATCGCCTGGAACCTTACATCGAGCCTGAATTGCCGAACGAAGTTGTAGATTTTCCTGACGACCGCCTGCGTTTGATATTCACGTGTTGTCATCCTTCTCTCAATCGAGAAGCTCAGGTGGGGCTCACCTTACGGACACTCGGTGGACTTACCACACCAGAGATCTCTCATGCGTTTCTGTTGAATGAAACGACCCTGGCTCAGCGGCTCGTTCGCGCAAAACAAAAAATTCGACTGGCCGGAATTCCTTATGAAGTTCCTGCTCTCGACGTCCTTGGACATCGCTTGGCCGCTGTTCAAGCGGTCGTCTATCTAATCTTCAACGAAGGCTACGCGGCAAGCACAGGCTACAGCCTGATAAGAAATGATCTTTGCGCCGAAGCAATTCGTTTAGGACGTTTGCTTTGCGAACTACTGCCCGATGAACCGGAGAACGTCGGTTTGCTGGCGCTGATGTTACTTCAGGATTCTCGCCGCGAAGCTCGCGTCGACGGCCAGGGGCAATTGGTTGTTCTTGAAGAACAGGATCGTAGCCGTTGGGATCAGAATGAGATTAACGAAGGCATCAAGACCGTCGAGAGCGCCCTGCGAATGCGAAGAGTTGGTGAGTATCAACTACAAGCAGCTATAGCAGCAGTTCACGCAGAAGCGAAGAACGCTGATGAGACTGACTGGCGCCAAATTGTTGCGCTCTATGAAGAGCTGCGCGGTATCAATTCTTCACCAGTCGTCGCCTTGAATCACGCTGCGGCGGTGGCAATGAGCGAGGGCTTCGACACGGGTTTGAGTTTGATTGAGGAAGTCGGGGCTGAAGGAACGCTCGACACCTACTACCTGTTTCATGCATCGAGAGCAGATCTGCTGCGGCGTTTGAATCGGTTCGATGAAGCTATTGCCGCGTATGACCGCGCACTGTCTCTGACCACCAATCGCGTTGAGCAAGATTACTTTCGCAGACGTTTACGCGAACTGACTCGCGGGATGTCCAATTAGAATTGAATCATCGGTTCGAAATTTCTTTGAGAGCACCAACCAACACGTCAACATCCTCTTCGTCGTTAAAGAAGTCAGTCGAAACTCGAATCCCTTGGGGCTTGCGGGTGACAATAATCTTCTTCTCAGCTAAGGACGCCACCAATGCGTCCGCATTATCTGCTTGAACCAACGTCTCCGCTGACCGCATATTTTCTTCGCGCAAAGGAGATAAAACCTTCCAACCAATTTCCTCCAACCTTCCCGTCAGCTTCCGATTCAGCGACAACGCCCGCTCCTCGATGTTCTTGATTCCGATCGACTGCATCATTTCAATCGATGCACCCAATGCAAACATTCCTGCAAAGTGTGGACACCCGAGCTCCGTCCTCGCTGACGCGTCGTGACGCAGGTGCACTTCGTTATTTGAATCACCATAGGGATCCTGCACACTCAACCAGCCAATCGCATGCGGTCGACTGCGGGCCAATAATTCGCGGCTGATGTAAACGAATCCCGATCCGTATCCCGACAACATCCACTTGTGTCCTGTAGCACACAGGGCATCGATCTTCATTCGCTTGACATCGACCTCAAACACGCCCGCAGCCTGGCTCGCGTTAACAACCAGCGCGTGACCACCCTTTAGTTGCCCGAGCGCTTCGATATCAGTCCGGAGTCCGTTGGAGTACTGCACATAACTGACGGAGATAACTCCAGTTCGAACATTCATCATTGAGGTGTAGTCTTCGGGTGACACTTCGCCGTTCGCTCGTGATTGGATCAGATGAACCGGGATCATGCGATGCATCCACGGAATGGTGGACACAGGAAACTCAAGATCGCACGCGATCACCTCACCGTGATTGGCGAGCGCATCGATAATGAGATTCATCCCACTCGACGTGTTCGTCGTCAGACCGATCTCATCAGGCTCAGCGTTGATGAACGAAGCAACACGCGCACGCACTTCTTCACGTTTCGCTAACCAGTCGTCCCAATAAATATCGCCGTCGTCTGACATCTGCTGGTAATAGGCAGTTGCGCCTTCTTTGGTTGAGACGGAGAGCGGTCCCGCGGCAGCGGTGTTGAGATAAATTAAGTTGCGCGTTACGGGAAATTGCGCGCGGATGTTGGACCAGTTCGTCATATTCGATGCACTTCGGTAAGTTGACGGAAACAGTTTTCGTTCGTGTTACTTCGGTTGATCAGAGTGAGCGATCCACGAAACCACACGAACTAACGCGAACCAAGTCCACGCCAAACTCGAGCTTTGATAAAGGTCTCTTCCGTTGCTGTATTTCTAAGGTGGAGCTTCAAACCACATCGTACTTAACGCCGGCAGATCCATGCTGGCAGAATATTCTCGACCGTGGTGTGCGACTGCCTCTGAGCTCACGGTATCAATTGAGACTCGGCCACTTCCAGCATACACGTCTGCATCAGAATTGATCACCAGCTTGTACTCACCAGCATCTGGCAACGCCAACCGGTATTGACTCCGTGGCACCGCTGAAAAATTTCCCACACAAATAATTCGCTTGCCTGTCTTCGGCGACTTGCGCATAAACGCAACAACGTTCTCAAGGGCATTGTCTACATCCAACCATTCAAACCCGTCCGGATCTCCATCGCTTTCCCAAAGTGAGTTGTTGGCCTCGTACACACGATTCAAGTCGCGCACAAACCTTTGCACGCCGCTATGAAATCTATCATCGAGCAAATGCCAATCGAGACTCTCCGTTTCTGTCCATTCGCGCCACTGTCCAAACTCCCCACCCATAAACAATAACTTCTTCCCTGGATGCGCCCACATGTAGCCGTAGAGCGCTCTCAACTGCGCAAACTTCTGCTCCGCTGAACCCGGCAACTTGTTCAGCAGAGATCCTTTCATGTGGACCACCTCATCATGCGATAGCGGTAAGATGAAGTTTTCACTCCACGCGTACAACAGCCCGAACGTCAACGCGTTGTGATTGCCTGCGCGAAACAGTGGATCAGTTTGGAAATACTTCAAAGTATCGTGCATCCAACCCATGTTCCACTTGAAATCAAAACCAAGTCCGCCCGAGTAAACAGGTCGACTAACTGCGGGCCACGCAGTCGACTCTTCCGCGATCATGAGTGCGCCCGCGCAGGCGCGATGTGTCGTTTCGTTCAATTCTTTCAAGAAAGCCAACGCTTCGAGGTTTTCACGGCCACCATGTGCATTCGGAACCCATTCGCCTTCTTTTCGGCTGTAGTCGAGATACAACATCGACGCAACTGCATCAACGCGCAGGCCGTCGATATGAAACTCTTTGAGCCAATAGAGCGCATTGGCGATCAAGAAATTGCGCACCTCATTCCGGCCGTAGTTAAAAATGTACGTGCCCCAATCCGGATGCTCACCGAGCCGCGGATCAAGATGTTCATAGAGTGCTGACCCATCGAAGCGACCTAGTGCCCATGCGTCTTTCGGAAAATGCGCCGGCACCCAGTCCATGATCACGCCGACACTGCGCTGGTGGAGATAGTCAATGAGGTATCGGAAGTCGTCGGGCGTGCCATAGCGTGCAGACGGCGCATAGTAATAACTGACCTGATAACCCCATGATGGACCATACGGATGTTCCTTCAGCGGGAGAAACTCAACGTGCGTGAAACCCATTTCAGAAACATAGTTCCCGAGCGGTTCGGCCATCTCGCGATAGCTGAATGGCCGGTTGCCTTCTTCAATCTTTCTGCGCCAGGAACCAAAATGAACTTCGTAGATCGATAAGGGTTGCCGAAACTGTTGTTGACCACTTCGCTGTTTAGTCCAACGCGCGTCTCGAAACTTGAACTTCGACTCATAAACGATCGAAGAGGTATCGGGTGGTACTTCCGTGTATTGCGCATAAGGATCAGCCTTCACGAACGGCAACCCCTTGCGTGTGCGGATCTCGAATTTGTAAAGCGATCCCTCACCGAGATCTGGGACGAAGAGTTCCCAAACACCCGATGAACCGAGCCGACGCATTTGGTGAAACCGACCGTCCCAACCGTTGAAATCGCCGACGGCGCTGACTCCCGCGGCCTGCGGCGCCCAGACAGCGAATGACACGCCTTTCACGCGATTCACACTCAACAGATGTGCGCCGAGTTTCCTGTAGATCTCTTCGTGGCGGCCTTCGCCAAACAAATGCAAATCGACGTCACCGATGGTCGGTAAGAATGAATACGGATCTCGCGTTGTTATCGTCTGATCGTCATGCCGGAGTATGCGAAAGCGGTAAGTTGGCACAACTGACAAGCCCGGAATAGAGATTTCGAACAACCCCGCGTCATGCGTTCGTTGCATGGTATGGGCCCGCTTTAAGATTGTTACTTGAATCTCTTTTGCATCAGGTCGGAAGGCACGGATCACGAGACCACCGCTTGTGAGATGCGGGCCGAGAAGTTGATGGGGATCTGGATGTCGTAGAGAAACAAGTGCTCGTGTCTCTTCAGGCGAAAGAAATGCAGACGCG
>Ga0070690_100000659_pt1 | contig 17618 bp, 19 predicted proteins | sample KBSS33HmetaG_FD_64671 | JGI IMG/M metagenome (GOLD analysis project Ga0070690, IMG submission 64671) | Switchgrass rhizosphere microbial communities from Kellogg Biological Station, Michigan, USA - KBS S3-3H metaG | ecosystem: Host-associated > Plants > Roots > Rhizosphere ... | reverse complement strand
CGCGACGGATGAATGGTATTTCAATATGCGCTTCCGCCCGGACACCAACGGCATCACGCCCATCCTGGTCACCAAGCCATCCGACGCCGTCCGCCAGGGGCCCTATTCTCATCCCGCCGGTCCTTACGACCATATCGTCGCCGCCAGCGGACGCGAAGAGATCCTGTTGTGGGTGGTGGAACGGCCGGATGGCGGCCGCGGCCTTGGCTTCTCCGGCGGTCATTATCATACCAACTGGGCCAATCCCGATTTCCGGAAACTGGTGCTCAATTCCATCCTGTGGCTGGCCAAGGTCGAAGTGCCGCCCCAGGGCGTCGAAGGCACCGTGACCCCCGAAGACTTGAAAAAGAATCTCGATGTCAAAGGCCGAAAACCGGCCGCTCCCTCGACCAACAGCGTGCCGGTCCAAAAACCGTGACGCCGATCAGACCCCGCCGGCCACCGTTTTGAGGTTGGCCAGGCCTTTATCAAAATCCTTGCCGACCAGGTCGTCACAATTCATCAACAGGCCAAAGGCCTTGCCCATGAAATTGTTCCGGCCCGCCATGGTCCAGGTCACGACGGTCTGGCCGTCTTCCGCCCGGAACGTGAATTCCGCCGTATTCGTCGCTTTGAACGGGCGCAGGAATTCCAGCTTGAACCCGACCCGCGCGGACGGACGGCTCTCAACGATGGTCATGCTGCCCGCGCCGACTTTGTTGTTACCGGACCAACGCATGATCGCGCCGACGCCCTCGGCCGGACCTTCATAAGTGCTCTTGGCGTCCGGATCGAGCTTCGCCCACGGCGACCACACTTCCCAGGCGCGCAGGTTGTTCACTTTTGCGAACACCGTTGCCGGCGGCGCGGGGATCGTTGCCGTGCGCACGACCTTGAATTCGTCCGGGCGGCCCGCGATGAAGACGATGAGAAACAGGAGGATGATTCCGACTGCAACAAGAACAGGGAGCATATTTTTTCCTTTCCGTTTTAATTTCCACCCAACAACGCGCCAAACTTTTTGCGTCCGGTCCATAACAGGAACAACGCGCACGCCAGGGCGATGTCCAGCATCCAGTCGATCAACCCCTGCCCGCCCGTGATGAAGACGTGGAAGGCAACGATATTGACCAGGACCGGCCCGAGCAGCAATAGCCCGAAATAACGTGTCCACGGCAACATCACCAGGATGCCGCCGGTCAGTTCAAAGACTTTGACGAAGGTCATGTACCCCGTCGGACCGAACGCGCCCATGAAATGAGAAATAGGAGACCCCTCGGGAAATTCCATCGGAGGCATCTTACCCCAAAAGTACATCCCGCTGGCCATAACGAATACAGCGCCCAACAGGATACCGGCGATCGCAGTGAGATATTTCATAGTTCGATGAGTTTATGGTTTTCAAGCCGCCACCGTGGCCAGCTGTTCGCGCGCTTCTTCAGCCATGGGACATTCCCCGGCCACGGGCCGGACCTCGATCTTCGCGCCGTGCGGCAGGCCGGGACATTGCTGGGCGATGGCGATCGCTTCGTCCATGTCCGCCACTTTCAACAGGAAATAACCGCCGACGGCCTCCTTCGATTCAGCGAACGGCCCGTCCACCACGCGGCCGCTTTTGCCGGACACGATCTTTCCTTTCGGCTCCAGCGGATTGCCGGCGACGGCTTTGCCTTCATCCATCAATCGTTTGAACCAGGCCATCCATTGGCCCGAGATCCGTTGCATCTCTTCGGGCGACATGCCTTTGTGCCATTCATTGCCGCGGAAGATCAACATGTAGCTGTTCTTGTTTGTCATAAATCTCCTTTGCTGTTGTTGGGATTCTAACTATTTCACTGTTTTGGCCAAGCCCGAATCGTTCGATTTATTTTCCCGGATTCGGCGCCACCAGGACCATCCAGAACACCCCGAACCGGTCCGCGACCATGCCGAAACGCGCCGAAAAGAACGTCTTTGCCAGCGGCATCTCCACCTTGCCCCCGTTGGCCAGCGCGTTGAATGCCTTGTCCGCCTCCGCCTCCGTCTTCACCGTCAATGACAACGCAAACCCCTTGAAATCCGGCTGGCCCGAACAACGGCCGTCCGATGCCATGATCACCGTCTCGCCGATGCGGATCTGCGCGTGCATGACTTTATCGTCCGCGCCGGCCGGAACGCAACCGGGCTTGGGCGGTTCCGGGCTGTCCTTGAAACGCAAGAGCATGTTCACCTCCGCGCCGAGGGCTTTTTTGTAGAATTCAATGGCTTCCTCGCATTTGCCGTCGAGGAACAGATAAGGTTGGATGATCGAGTTTTTCATATGCTTTTCAGTCAATGGTTATCGTTCGTTCATAGAGACGACGAACGGGAGGGACACCGCAGGACATCGAAATGAAAAAAAAATTAAGAAATTTGAAATGGCCAGGACTGCCCGGGATGACGGCCCTACTTTTTGCAGGATTCCAACCGTTTTGAGAGAAAAGCCTGTTCTGATTTCATCGAGGCCAGCTCTGACGCTCTCTGAAAATGCGCCGCCGCGATCGGCCAACGGTTCAATTGCCACTCGAAATCGCCCAGCACAGCATGGAAAAGATAATAAGATGCCAGCGATTTGCGATCCGCGATCGTGTTGACGGCGTCGATCCCCGCCTGCGGCCCGTGGACTTCCGCCACCGCCACCGCCCGGTTCAAGGCCACGACCGGGGACGGGTCAAATTCCGATAATCGATCGTACAACGCCAGGATCTGCCGCCAATCGGTCGACGCATAATCCTTCGCCATGGCGTGGCAGGCCGCGATCCCCGCCTGCAGATGATATTCGGTGATCCCGCCGCCGGCGGCCGATTGCGATAGATGGAACATCCCGCGCGCGATCATCGCGTGGTCCCACCGGCTGCGGTCCTGGTCGCGCAGGCGCAACAGGTTGCCTTCGTCATCCACCCGCGCCGCGGTCCGCGCCGCGTTCAACAACATCAACGCCAACAAGGCATGCGTTCCCGGATGGTTCCCCGCCGGGTGTTCCGCCAACAACGTCGCCAGGCGGATCGCTTCGGCACAGATCTCCTCGCGCACAAGCCGGTCGCCGGCCGAAGCCTTGTAGCCTTCGTTGAACAACAGGTAAAGCGATTCCAAAACGCCGTCGAGCCGGTTGGCCAGGTCCGGGCCCGAAGGGATCTCGAAAGGGATCTTCGCCTCGCGGATCTTCTGCTTCGCCCGCGTCAGCCGCTTGGCGATGGCCGGTTCCGTCGTCAAAAACGCCCGCGCGATTTCCGTCACGCCAAAACCGCACAAGGTCTTCAATGCCAGCGCCGATTGCACCTCGGCCGGGATCTGCGGATGGCAACAGACGAACATCATCCGCAACCGGTCGTCGGCGATCTCTCCGGACTCCTTCGCCTCCGGCGTCGCCGGGCTCTCTTCGATCAACCGGATGATCTCGGGTTCTTTATCACGGAACCGTTTTTCGCGGCGCACCACGTCCAGGGCCAGGTTGCGCGAAGCGCGCATGATCCAGGCCGCGGGATTTTCCGGGACACCGTAAAACGGCCACGTCTGCAACGCCCGGGCCAGCGCCTCCTGCACCACGTCTTCCGCGAGCGTCAGGTGTTCGATGCCGAAGATCCCTGTCAACGTCGCGACCATCTTCGCCGATTCATGGCGAAAGAGGTGATCGAGCGTCTGGGAAATATCACGCGGCGCAGCCCCGGACGGAATGGTTTCCTCGTTTGACAAACGTTTCGAAAATCCGGCAACGCGCGCCTCAAGTCAAGGAAAGGCAACGCCAGGTCGCGGGCTATTTTGATTTTTGGAGTGTGTCCGTCCCCGGACACAGCAGCGCAGGCGGACGAGGTTCTGCCGTTCCGGGAGTGCGCTTGCATCGCACGGTTGCTGCGCCCGGAACGGGCGCGCTCCGGGGACAGGTTGATCCCGCCCCTTCCGATAGCGGATCATCGTGTCGGCCGAAGCAGCCCACCACCCAACGCCAGTAGTTGCATCGTTTGGTTTCCCTCTCCCCCGCGTCAGCCGCGATTACAGCATTTATTAACCGCCTTAGTAGTGATGAAAGATACTGGCCAACAACAGCCATTCCGGATGCGCGGCGGAAAGCTTCGGGAGGATCACCCGGATGCGGGAACGATAGACGGCCAGCATTTCACGCAGGTGCCGCAGGTTCTCGACCTGGTCCAAATGCAATTTGTCCAGGTCGAGCACCAGGCGGCTCCGGCTCCGCGCCAGGGAATCACGGATCCGCCGCGCCAGGCTTTCGGCATCGGCCGCCGACAATCTACCTTCCACCCGCATCCAGACCTGCTGTTTCGCGTGTTGCAATTCGACCTTCACCGAAAAATCAGGACCGGCAGCCTTGGCCTGGAGTTCTTCCCAAAGGTGGAACGCATTCCAGCGTTTGTCCGGCAGACGATACGTCGTGCGTTGCAGGCGCGGATGTTGAAACAGGTTGAGTTTCAACGTGACGCCCGCCCACAAGGCCGAGCCGGCGGCCAGGAGAGATTTGAACCGTTGCGCCGGCGACGGTTTTCCGAGTTCGGCATGGATGCGTCGTTCCAGGTCGCGGATTTCTTTTCGTATGGCCCCGTTCGGACCGAACCATTTGCCCGGCAAAAAGACCGGATACGCATAACGTAATTCGCCGGCAAAATATTCCGCTTTCCGGCGCAACCCGGGGTTCGGCGAATCCTTCAGTTTCAGGTAACCGAGAAAACGCGATTCCAGCACGCGATAGATGCTCGGCCCCAGCCGCTCGAAATCCTGCTCAAAACACCAGCGCTGGATCTCCTCGATCTGCGCGGGCGACAATGTCGGATGTTTGATCATCGTCCGGAATCCGTCTGCGCGGCGATAGAACAAGTCCTTGTTATCAGTGTAAACGTCCTGCAGGAGATTCTCTTTGATGATCCGTTCGTAAAACGGTGTGCCCGGCACAGGCCCGTATATCAAAAATTGCGCCAGTGACGGCTTGAGCTTCATCAATCCGGCCAGTTCCTCCGCGACGACCTCCGGGGTCTGATAATCGAACCCGACGATCATCGAGGCCAGCACCGTGATCCCGTGCTCCCGGAATTCGTTGAGGATCTCGGCGACCGGCCGGCCCTGCTGCTTGGCGTAGTTCGACCGCGTGCCTTCGTAACCGATCCAAAATCCGTCGATGCCCATCTCCAGGATCTCTTCGACGGTGTATTGGCTGATCGCCTTGATGCTGGAGAAGACGAAGATCGACGGTTGCTTCCCGCCTTTCAACACACAATCGCGAAATTCCATCGCGCGTTTTTTGTTCAGCAAAAAATCCTCATCCAGGATCAGGAACACCAGTCGCGGGTCCAGGTCGAAATAGCGTTCCACCACGTCGTAGATGTCGCGCCCGGTCGGCAGCAATTTGATGTGCCGGCGCGAAAAGAAATGCGAGGTGCAGCAGAAATCGCAACCGTTCGGGCAGCCAAGGCCGGCGAAAATCTTTCCCGTCCCCGAGACTTCCCATCCGAACACTTTCAACCGGCTCACGATCAGCGGATGTTTGTACGGCATCGGGATCTCCGGCTCGCCGAGCAGCCGGCGCATGTATCCCACGCCTTCCTCCCGGCAGATGAAATCCGCATACGGCTTCAGCACCTCATCCTTCAACACCGTGCCATAACCGCCCAGCACGATCTTGCTGGCCGGCGCATATTTGCGGACCAGCGCCACCGCCTCTTTCATCTTGTGCATCACGGCCATGATGAACGAGATCCCCACGTAGTCGTAACCCTTCTTGAGCTCCCGGATCAATTCGCGCTTCGACGGGTATTGCAACACCACCGTCGGCGCGTCGAGGTTTTCCGCGATGTAATCGAGCCCGAAATGCACGTTCACCGTGCGGGGACTGAAGATCCCCTGCGCCCGCGTGACCTGGCGGTAAAGCAGCTCATATCCCACGGAGGGCGCGTCGCCCTGCCCCGGCCCGATCGGGCGACAAACGCTGGTCAAAAGAATTTTTTTGCTCATGGTTTTGATGAACACTTTCCAGGCGAAGGTGAATCGCGGCTCGACGGCTCAAAGGAGGCGAGATTTGAACGGTTGCAACCCAGCCGCTTCCAGCAGACCCCGAACACGCGGCAAAGTCAAAGAACGGTTGGAAAAATTGCTCACCATGCCTTGCGAACCCATAGCAAAATATGTTCGATGAACCCTCGCGCTGAAGATCGGGATGCGCGCGCCGGAACGATCTATTTCGAACTTTCTCCCGGATGCTCTTTGAAAAACTTCGCGATCAAGGCCGGCGACGATGGATTCAACTCATGCCCGCCCGGGTAAAAAAATGTGACGACCGGTGTTCCTTTGGCCGATGGATAGATCGTGCATTGTTTGTCCCAGGGTTTGCCCGTGAGAGAACAATCGTTGTTCCGGCGCACGATCTTCATCGTCGATTCCTGCCATGCCGGCTTCACCAGCGGATCGTCTTCGCCCCCGCAAAACATCACCGGCTTGGGCTTTAACCGGCCGGCGAACCTGGCGGCCGCGGCTGACGGCGCGACCGCGGCGAAGACCTCCGGCCGCGCCAGCCACAACAGGTAGGTGAACGCGCCGCCGTTCGAATGACCGGTGCAATAGATGCGCGTGGCATCGATTTTATAATCCTGTTTCAACCGGGCGGAGATCGCATCGAAAAATTTCAGGTCGCGATCGCCCTCGTCGCCCATCAACGCCTGCCATCCCGGGCGATCGCCGCCCGGATCAGTGAGCTGGCCGGGCGTATCCAATCCCTGCGGATAGACAACGATCGCCTCGGGCCATTGTTTTTCCATGGCAAAACCAGCCGCCGCCTGCCGGGCGCCGCCCCCGTGACCATGGAACACGAACACGACGGGAGCCGGATTGGTCTTCGCCGAAGCCGGCACATAAACCAGCGCCATGCGCGCAACCCCTCCCACGGCAAGATCCAACTGCTGCAGGTCATCGGCCCCGGCCCGAAGCAGGCCCGACAGGATCAAAAGCAGGATTCCCCATCGACTCATAACAGACCAGACGCCGCCGGCCGCAGAATGTTACCTGCCTTTTTTTATGTCGCATATGCGACATAAAAAAAGGCAACCGGATCATCCCGCCAAACCCGCATCCACGGGGGCAGGAGTTTTGGGGGATTTGGCCCGGATCCGCGCCGGATCGGAAAAGTTCAAACGCGGCACCATCCGATAGTGTTTCTGCAGGGCGCACACGAGATAGAACAACCATACCTGCACGCGCAGTTTCCATCCCAGGTTGGTGTTGCCGGCCACGAGGTTGTTCACCGCCCATTCCATCCCTTTCGGCGGTTGAGGCGTCATGAACACTTCAAAAGAATGGTTGCCATAGAACATCTTGATCATGTTCAGGAACACGGTGCACATCGCCCCGACGCGACGCGTGTATCGTGCCTGGGCCCAGCGGCCCAACGGTTTTCCCGCCTTGTCCGCGGCGATCACTTCTTTGGCGGCGAGGAACCCGGATTTCACGGCGAGCATCACGCCGGACGAAAAGATCGGGTCGATGAATCCCGCCGCGTCGCCGATAAGCAGCCAGCGCGGTCCGGCATTGCGAAGGTGCCGGTAGGTGTAATCGCTCGCGAAGACGAAATCATTCACGCGCTCCGCCTTCGCCATGCGTTGTCGCAACTCCGTGGTCGTCGCCACCACGTGGTCAAAACATTCGCCCGGCTTCATCCCGGTCGCCCGGAAATGGTCGAGGGTCTGCACCAGGCCGATGGATGTCTTCTCCGCATCCAATGGAATCATCCAGAACCATCCGAAATCCAGCCGCACGACCGTGATATGGCCGTCCGCCGGGGGATCGTTGCGTTTGACACCCTTGAAATGGGCGAAGGTGGCGAATTTTTTCGGCAGGCCCAGGTCGGTCTTCGGCAGTTGCAGTTGTTTGCCCAGGAACGCGTCCCGTCCACTGGCATCCAGGATCCACCGCGCCGACAGCTCCTGCTGCTTCCCATCGCGCTCGCAGGTCACGGTCACGCCGTCATCCGAAACGGCAGCGGATAACACTTTCGTTTCCTGCCAGACTTCGCAGCCGAGCGAAACCGCATTGTCGAGCAGGACATTATCGAACCGCGATCGTTCGACCTGGAAGGTCTGCGCGTAGCCGGGCGCCAGGTATCGTCCAAAGATGATGCGGATCATCGCCGACGAATTGCCCATGACGAATTCCGCGCCGAGTTTGGGCATGAAACTGCCGTTCACCAGCTTGTCCCAGGCGCCGATGGCCCGGAGCTCGTCGTTGCCGTAAGGGATCAACGATTCGCCGACGTGGAATCGTGGGAATTTTTCGCGTTCGAGGATCAGGACTTTTTTGCCGGCTTTGGCCAGGGCGCTGCCGGCCGTGCTGCCGCCCGGACCTCCTCCTATGACGATCACATCGTAAAGCATGGTCCGGCAGAAACTCTTAGATATTGTCCGACGGAACAAGCGGAAAATCGCCGCTCGAAATAAAAGGCGATTAACATTGCTTTGCTTTCGGTGCGCACTGAAGCTCCAGCATGAGCAATAGCCTCCAACAACACGGCATCAACGAAGTCTACAAGCAACTCCGTCTGCGGATGAAGAACAGCGGGCTGGAAACCATCAAGGTCCACGTCACCCGCCGCGCCGGGAAATACAAATACAGTTTCACGGGTACGCCGGAACAGGTCGTGAAAGCAGAAAAAATCTTTGCGGCCTGGCCGTGACCTTCCCGCCGCCGCCGTTCATTCTTTCGGCGGCCACTCAACCCCGGCCAGCTCTTTGGGCAACTGTTTCGGATCGACCGGATAGATGACCGACAGGTCGGGTTTCGTCTTCGCCGTCGGCAAAAATTCCAGTTCTTCCGGCGCGCCGACGACGAGCCAGAGCACTTCGGCATCCGTATCGTTGAACACCTGGCGCAACTGGTCCGGCCCGACCAAGATCCCGCCATGCCTGGGCACGGTCAAGGTCTCGTCACCGACGCGGATGCGTCCGGTCCCTTCGAGCACGAAATAAAATTCCTCCTGCCGCGCGTGTTTGTGCAACGTGTTCGCGCTCTTCGGCGGCAACCGCCACAACCGGGCCGAGAGATTTTCGCTGCCGGTGCGTTCCAGAAAATCCGCGTTGGGGATCTTCATCAGATTGGACGGACGCCAGTGCAGGTCGGCCGGCGTGACCAGGCGATATCCCTGAAAGGTCTTCATTTTTTCCCTCCCACCGTCGATCGCCCTTCATCGAGGTCGATGAATTCGAACATCGTCGGCACCGTGCCCGGCGGCAGACCGATCTCCGCCAGTCGTTCGTTCAGGCGTTGGGTCCCGGCATCGCGCCAGCCGCGTTTGGTCATGAACCCGTTCCAGACCTCGATCTCCTGTTCGTCCGGGCGGCGCCCGCCCTGGAACGCCCATTCGAGTAATTCCTCGTCACTTTTGCCGCCCTTCAACGTTTCGGCTTCCAGCGCCGCGTAATCGATCTTCAGGAACTGGCAACAACGCCAGTCAAAGCTGCCTTTGACCATGCCCCGATGGTCTTCCCATCCCCGGGGAAGTTTGCCGGCGGCCGCCAGCCGGATCTTGTCGAGCATGCGGCCGAAATACACGAGGCCTTTGACCTGGACGAACGGGCTGCGCAGGCCCGGAATGATGGTTGGATAGGACTGTGCCATACAGGTCGAGGAAAACAGTTTCACGACCGGACCGCAAGCGAAGCCGGGAGGTCTTCACCGACCGTTTGCCCGAAGTAATGGACCATCACCCGACGGATCTTGCCGTGCTCATCGAATTCCATCAGTTCGGCCGCGCGCAACCGGTTCACGCTGCGGTATTCCAGGACGCAGTGCCCCGCGCCCGGATCGACCCGGATGAATTCGAAGCGCAATCGCGGATACGTCGCCAGGCCGCGACGGAAGTAATCGCGCAAAGCCTTTTTCCCACGCACGACACTGGCCTTGCGCCCCGTCAACCTGGCGACGAACGGCGACAGCAACTCCACCTCCTCGGCGTAGTGCGATAAAATCTTTTCCAGGTCGTGGGCGTTCCATGCCGCGATCCAGTCACGGGCCAGCCGGTCGAAATCAATCGTCTTCGCCATGCCGTCCCTCATCGCCTGTGTCTTTCCATCCATCCCATCTGTGATGACGAACGGCCTGATTTGTTCCCGACGACCGATCAAACCGGTTCATCGAGGGGGTTGCCCGCGGGAGCCTGGCCGATTTGTGTATCTGCCCGTGCTTGACGGAAAAAGGAGATTCTGCGACCGCTCTCACGCCCGATGAAAATCCCCGCCATCCGAAAACGCGAACCATTGGCCGTCGAAGCCGGCGTCTCCCGACTGGCGCGCATCGAATTCGAGCGTGATCCCGGCCCGGCATTGCTCAAGGAACCGGCGCATTTCTGGGACGAGATCTTCATCGCCAACGAAGCGTATGTGCTCGATGAAGTCACGCATCCGCGCATCCGGCGCAAGCTCGCCTACGATGCCGTCACGCACCAACTCTTCCTGGAATATATCGAAGGAACGACTCTACAGGACCTGGTGCGATCCGGCGCCACCGCCAAAAGCCCGGCCCGGACGCATCGCCTGCTGCAAAGCGTGACGGAAACGGTAGCCGACATGCACGCCGGCATCTTTTGCGGCCGGCCCATCGTCCATAACGACCTGAAAAGCATGAACGTCCTCGTCCCGATGATGCAGCCGGACGAGATGCGGCTCATCGATTTTTCGCATTCCTATTTCGACGGCAACCTGCCGCCGTTCATCACGGATAAAAAGCATAACCCGGCGGGGACCGCCAAATACCTGGCGCCGGAAAAATGGGACGGCGACTTCACGAAAGGCTTTGCGGGCGATGTGTTCGCGTTCGGCGTGCTGGCCTACTATGCCAGCACGGGAAAATATCCATTCGATGGCGACCCCGCCCAGATCGAACACTCGATCCGGGAAGGGATGCCGCCCTCGCCGTTGAAATCAAAACATCGCGTGCTCCGGACGACGGCGATCATCATCATGGCCTGCCTGGAAAAAGATCCCGGCCGCCGGCCGTCCATGGACCAGGTGGCCAAGGTGTACGCGGATTCGGCGGCGTTGTTTGATTGATCCGGGCAAAGCGGCAGCTTTGCCCTACCAGACGAGGTAGGGCGGCGCGGCCGCGCCGCCCCATTCGCCCACTTAATGACAGAAGATCTCGAGGCCTTTGCCGGTCTCGAGGTATGACTTGAGACTCGACAGCACCCGCGGCCAACCGCGGGAAACGCCTTTCAGCATCGGCGAACCGGGTTTCAGTTTGTCGTGTGTCACGATCAGGGAGACCATGTTCTCCTCTTTTTCGATCTCGAACGTGACCTGTGATTTTTCCGCCGGTTTGTCCGGATCGGCCCAGCTCAGGACCAGGCGTTTGGGCGGATGGCTTTCCAGGACTTTGCCCTGGATCCAGACTTCTTTGTCCGGGTTGAGGTGATGCCATTCCGAACCCTTCTTCCAATCGGAGACGTTGGACATCTCGCCCCAGTATTTGCGGGTGAATTCGGGTTTGGTGATGGCCGCCCAGACCTCTTTTGGCGTCGAGCGGATGTACGTGATATAGACCAGCTTCGGTTTTTGCATAACTTACTCTTTCTTTTTTTGTTCGAGACCTTGTTTCAAGTCGCTCAACGCCTGCAGGCGATGACCTTCGTATTTGCCGATCCAGCGCTCGTAGATCTCGTGCAACGGCACCGGGTTCAGGTAATGCAGCTTTTCGCGCCCGCGCCAGACGATGACCACCAGGTTCGCCTTTTCCAGCAACCCCAGGTGCTTGGTCACCGCCTGCCGCGTCATGTCGAGGTCCCCGCACAATTCAGTCAACGTCTGGCCGCCGGCCTTGCGCAACGAATCCAACAATTTCCGGCGGCTCTTGTCCGCCAACGCTTTGAACACTGCATCCATCGACATCGATAATATGCAACCGTTTGGTTGCATGTCAAGCGGCAAACGGGCGATCGTTGGGGGACCGGGTTTTGCGGGATAAGCCGTTACCGGCGCCAGCGCGAGCGGCCGGGCCGGTTACGCCGTTGTTGGCCGCCGGGGTGTTGAAAACGGGATGGCTGGCCCGGGTGTTGGGAGCGCTGCGGTTGCGACTGGGATTGCCCCCGCGGACCGCGACGTTCATCCCCTGCCGGATGATAAGCCGGGGCTGCTGCCGAATAATTGAATCCTTCCGCCTTCTTCCGCACGATGCCGCGGCCGATGAACCGTTCCAGCGCGCGTAATTCTCCATGGTCTTCCGAAGTCACGAAACTGATCGCGTCGCCGATCGCGTTCGCCCGTCCGGTGCGGCCGATGCGATGGATGTAATCCTCGACATGCATCGGAAAATCATAGTTCACGACGTGCGAGATCCCGTCCACGTCGATCCCCCTCGCGGCGATGTCCGTGGCCACCAACACGCGCACGGCGCCGTCTTTGAAATCTTTCAACGCCCGCAACCGCTGGTTCTGTGAGCGATTCGAATGCAACGTGGCGGTACGGATGCCGCTCTGTTCCAACTGCCGCGCCAGCCGGTCCGCCGCGTGTTTCATCCGGGAAAAGACCAGCACCATGTTCATCTGCGGGTCCCGCAACAGGTGTAACAGCAACGAAGTCTTCAAATGCCTGGGGACTTCATACACCAGTTGCGTGACGGTCTCGGCCGGATTGGCACGCCGGCCGACCTGGATGATCTTCGGCGAACGTTGGAACTGGTGCGTGAGCGATTCGATCTCTTTGGACAACGTCGCTGAAAACAGCAGAGTCTGCCGTTGTTTCGGCGTTGATTGCACGATCCGGCGGATGTCCGGCAGAAAGCCCATGTCCAACATCCGGTCCGCTTCATCCAGCACCAGGAATTTTAACTGCGAAAAATCCGCGCAACGCCGTCCCATCAGGTCCAGCAACCGGCCCGGGCAGGCGATGATCACGTCGGTTCCCGCGCGCAAGGCCTTCATCTGCGGATGTTCCCCCACGCCGCCGAAAACGGTCGCCACCGTCAACGGCAGGTGCCTCGAGTATGCCTTCAGGTTCTCTTCGATCTGCACCACCAGTTCCCGCGTCGGCGCGATGACCAACAATTTTGTGCCCCGTTGCCCCGGCGGCAGCGTCGCCAGTTTCGTCAGGATCGGCAGCGTGAACGCCGCGGTCTTGCCTGTGCCGGTCTGCGCGATACCGATGAGGTCGTGGCCGGCGATGATCGGCGGGATGGCGGCGGTCTGGATCGGGGTCGGCTCGGTGTACCCGGCTTCCGTGACCGCGCGTAAAATTTTGGCATCAAGGCCCAATTGACTGAATGGCATAAACGTCAAAGATAGCAGGTATGATCGCGATGGCACGCTTTAAACGGAGCGCCGTTGTGTCCCGCTTGCGGGATCAGTCGCATCACACCGCCAAAGTGAGCCAGAAGCACAAAAAAGCCGCAACCAGCATATACTGGCAGCGGCTCTGTTCATTTCCCCGGTGACCAGGATGAATTATCCAATAATTGGATGCCCGGCTTGCTGAATTGGATGCGACGTACTTTGTAGAGTTTGCCCAGGGCCTGTTTGAACGCTTTCTTGCTCACGCCAAACGCTTTTCGGATCGCTTCCGGAGAACTGTCATCGTCGAACGCCAACCGCCCGCCGTTCTGCTCCAGCGTCTTGATGATCTGGTCTGTGAGCGGTGCGACGCGTTTGTAACCGCTGGCGTCGAGACTGAGATCGAGTTGTCCACCCGGGCGGACATTCCGGACAAATCCCTGCAATCGTTGCCCGATCTGGAGCGGCGCCGGGATATTGTCCCGATAAAGCAACCCGCTGTGACGATCCTCGACGATGGCCTGGTAACCCAATGGCGTCGCCCCCGTGATGAGCAGGTTCACCGGCTGGCTGTTGCGATAATGCGGCAATTCACGGCTCAGATGACGACGCAACCGCGACGTCGCCACGATGCGCTGGGATTTAGGGTCGAGATAGACGAAGACAACGATGCGCTGGCCGATGCGCACCGGCTTTTCCTGTTCCGGAAACGGCAACAACAAATCCTTGGCCAACCCCCAGTCGAGAAACGCGCCGACGCGATCGTTGATACTTACGACCTTCAGGCAGGCGAATTCGCCGACGGTGGCGTGCGGGATTTCCGTCGTCGCGACCAGCCGATCTTCGGAATCGCGATAGACGAACACATCCAGCTTGTCCTTCGGTTTGAGATCGGCGGGAATGTAACGACCGGGCAGCAGGATCTCACCCAATTCCCCGCCATCGAGATAGAGGCCGGGCGCGGAAGCCCTCACGATCGAGAGCGTGTTACGTTTGCCGAGAATCGCCATGCGGACATAAGGTAATCCCGGGAGACGATGGTCGAGAGAAAAATCGACATGACCGGAATCAGAATGGGCAAAACGGCAGTTTTGCCCTACCAAATCGTGGTAGGGCGACGCTGCGGCGTCGCCCAAATTTTCAATACGTATTCAATCACCGACCCAACGGATCTCATGCACCCGGCCATAATAAGGCCAGTCCTCCACGCGAATTACCAAACCGGCCCGCACCGGATTATCACAGACATATCGCCATTTCTGACTGTAGCTCTCACCGTGGCGCAGCCGATGATGAAATCCACCCGCCTGGAATTTCCCGACATCGGAATGCGTCTTGGCAAAACAATCCTTCCAAAATCCTATCCACCGTTCGATCGAACACTTCAAATCATCAGGCGCACAAAACAGGTGCAGATGGTCAGGCATCAATAAATAATCGCTTACGAGCCATGCCGTTGCGGAGTTTTGCCAGATATCGTGCAAGGCTCGCTGGATCGAAGCTTGCGCCAACCAACGATCGCGCTTTTCGGTGCAGACTGTGAGAAAAACCCAATTCGGTCCACCAGCCGAAATATGAACCCCTTTTGCCGGCGTGCGACGACCAGGCACGCGAAACGGAACGTCATTCACACATATTGATATATACTGTAACGCTGGAAAGAAAAAGCTTTTTTTTAGTTTGGGCAAAGCGGCAGCTTTGCCCTACCGAATAGTGGTAGGGCGGCGCTGCGGCGCCGCCAAAATCACCCTGATTCAATCCTGCGCCATGGCGGCCGACGCTTGTAAAAACCATGCGGCGTGAGGCAGCCATTGTTCGGTCCAACGCCATTCGTTCCCGTCCGCTTTTGGTTTGAAATCGATCCCGCTGCCATCGCCGCGTCCCTCCGCCCCGGTGATGCCGTTGGAAATGCCGCCCTTCTCCGATCCATGCCCGTAATTCGAACGCATGTGCGGGACGTTTTGCCGTCCGTATCCGTAAAGGAAACACATCGAATAAGGATTACATCCGAGGATCCACGAAGTCTGGCGCGAGGCAAATTGCGCAAGGGGCTTTTTCACGCCCCAGGGTTCCGAAGCCGGGTCCACGATGCGTCCGCCGACCAGCGCCGCCGTCGCCAACGAAGCGAGCCGCGCATTTTCACCCTGCCACCACCATCCCGTTTCGTTGTCGTGCGGAATAAAATATCCTTCCTTCAATTTGCCCTGGTACCGGAACGTCTGGCGGGCATAACCGAAAGGATTCTCCACCGCGCCAGTCACCCGGAGCTGATAATCCAACGCGGCCCGGATCACCTTTCGCGTTTCCGCCGCGAGCGGTGTGTCGCCTTCCCGGCTGAGAAAACGCGACAGCGCGACCACCGGCAAGCCGGCATCCGACGCATGCCAGAACGGACGGTCCGTATCGTTCGCCCGGAAATATCCGCCGGCCGTCATGCGCGCATCCAGGTTGCGCGCGCGCTTTCGGGCTTCGGTCTGGTAAAGTTCGTCGCCGGTGGCGATCCAAAGTTCCGTCGCGGCCAGGAGCGCGCCGTAATCGTCGATGATGTTTTCCCTGCCGTCGTCGTCGTAACGGGTGTTGTTCGCCTGCAGATGTGCGAACGCCCGTTTGGCCGCGTCCAGGTATTGGGCGGAAGTAAATTCCCCATGGCGATCCCATCGGGAAACCCGCGCCAGCGCCGCGATCGCCAGTCCGCCGCCTTCCCGGTACGCGCATTGGTATTCGTCCGTCGTGACGCTATTGGCCTTGAGCCCGACGATCTGCCGCGCTTTCGGGTCCTTCTTAAAATAACTGAACACGATCATGTAGAAATAATCGTTCGTCGACAGGCAGCGCATCAGGTAATCCGCGCCATAAAGAGCCTCGTCCCGCAACGGGTCGGTGAGATTCCATTTCTCGAGCTTTTTCGGAATGCCCTCCGACACGCCGGCCATGGACCAAACCACCAACGGCGTCTGTTGCGGCGACATCACGTTGGCATAAGCCAGATGGGAAAAATACTTGCTCACATCGCCGGACGCGTCGCACCAGCCGCCGTGGATATCGACCCGGCGATCACTGCCAAAGATCCGCATCTGCCGGTCCGCTTCCAGTTCCTCCGCCGTGGTCGCCCTTTGTTTATGGTAATACTGAATGATACCGGCGATGGCCGTTCTCGCCAGCGCGTCGGGTCCGACGGCAAATTCATCCGACACCACCACCGCATTGCTTTCGGCCAGGCGCAGGCGATAGGTCCCCTCGCCTGCAAAGGTTGAAAAATCCGCCTGATAAAAGATCTTCCCCGGCGCCCATTCCTCGATGGCGATCGGTTGACCCAGCGTATTGGTCAGGACCGGCCGGGACGACGCGGCGTCCTCCAAAATGAATTGGCGGGATGCCAGGGGTTCGTCGGCGCGGATCACGGCCATTTTGGGACCGATTTTGTCATAAGCGACCTGGTTCACGTAGATCACCGGCGCCGCGACACTTCCGAAAACGGGAAAAACCACCAGGACAACAATACGTGATAGGCAGGATGACATAGGGGTTCCTGGCCGCAGAAATTATGTTTTGTCGCCGGCCCTGTCCATCAGGATTGTGCCAACGGCTGGGATCAGGGAGATCGAACGCGATAAAAACGCGGCACGCCATTGGTGTTCCGCGGTTCGCTGAAATGGTATTGGCCGGCAGGACTGTCCGTGACGACGCCCAGCACCGTCCAATTGCTCAGGGGCATGGCCATGTTCGTGCTCGCCAGCACGGTAAAATTCAAAGCGGCGGGATTGGTGAAACTGAACTGGAACACGCCATTGGTCAGGCCAACGGCTCCCGTCAACACGAACGGCCCGGCCGCGACCCGGGGAATGACGGTCACCGTCACCGTCTGGATGCCGAAGGCCGCCGCAGGATCCGAGGCTTTGACATTGATGCTGTACGAAGATTTGGCGTTGTAATTGGGCACAGCATTGATCGTCACGACTCCGGACGAACCATTGATGGTAAATGCCGATGCATCCGTCCCGGTCAGGCTGTAGGTCAACGTACCGCCGGCCGGATCGGCGGCGATCGCTGTATAAACCGTCGTCGAAGCCGGAACACCATCGGTCACCGAAGCCGTGGTCGGCGAACTGATCACCGGCGGTAAATTGTTCACGTTGATCGTCACCACCTGGGTACTGAATGCTCCCGAGGGATCGGAAGCTTTGACCGTGATCGTGTACGAGGATTTGGTTTCGAAATCCGGCACATTTTTGATCGTCACCACACCGGTCGAACTGTTGATCGTGAAAGCCGCCGCATCCGTGCCGGTCAAACTGTAAGTCACCGTACCACCCGCTGGATCGGAAGCGACCGTCGTGTAAACTGTCGAGTTCGCGGCGATCCCCTCGTTGATCGA
>Ga0070690_100000655_pt1 | contig 17679 bp, 20 predicted proteins | sample KBSS33HmetaG_FD_64671 | JGI IMG/M metagenome (GOLD analysis project Ga0070690, IMG submission 64671) | Switchgrass rhizosphere microbial communities from Kellogg Biological Station, Michigan, USA - KBS S3-3H metaG | ecosystem: Host-associated > Plants > Roots > Rhizosphere ... | reverse complement strand
CTCAAAGTCGGACGTGATAAAGCTGAAGAGATCGCTGCACCTACTCTCAGGCAGGTTTTCAAGAATGTTGGGTTAGCGGGAGCCAATAGCTGAGTGGACGACGAGCAGCCAGACACCACATCAGAACCAAGAACACCCGCGCCAACTCAGCTTAGCGTTGCCGGTGCAGTACCGAGGATTGTCTCCGATGATGTAACGGACGATCTAAAAATTCTACTCGGAGAGTTTGAAGGTCCTCTCGATCTGTTGTTGCATCTCATCCGGCAGGAACAAGTCAGCATTTACGACATTCCCGTCGCGCGGATTACTGACGAGTACTTACGTTACCTGCGCGTGATGCAGGAACTGGATATCGCGGTCGCTGGTGACTTCCTGGTGATGGCGGCGACTCTGATTGAACTCAAGACGAAGATGCTGCTGCCGCGAGATCCGCTCGCGCCAACCACCGAAGAGGACGACCCGCGTACGGATCTCGTCAATCAACTTCTTGAATATCAGAAATATAAAGCTGCAGCGGAAATGCTTTGGTCGAAAGCGACTTTGGAGCAGGCGGTCTTCAAACGTGCCGAACTCGAGACTGATAAGAACAATCCTGAAGTTGCAGTGGGCGTGTTCGATCTGTTGAAAGTTTTCCAGGATATTCTGGCGCGGCACAAGGAAGAGGTGTTGCTGGAGATCGAGCGCGAAGAGATCTCGATGGCCGAGATGCTCGAGCGACTGAGAAACATGGTGATGTCGGCAACGGAGCTGAATCTCCGCGTATTTTTTGAACGGGCAAAGTCGCGTCGTGAGTTGGTATTGGCTTTTCTCTCGGTGCTTGAGCTCGTTCGCACGACGGAGATAAAACTTTTTCAGCGAGAGACGTTCGGCGACATCGTTGCTCGCGTGACCGCCTGAAGATAAGAGTGTGAGAGCTAAAGTGACCCACTGTGGAATGAGGTCAGTACCACCTCGCGGTAACGGTGGGTGCGAAGCCTCGATCCGTAGTATTCAGTACCGTTCGCGGTAGCGGATGGCCAAGACTCAAGCCGAGGACAGAAAGCAGAGGATTCGCGCGGCATGAGTCGTGGCAATCCGCTACCGTGAACGTGCTGAATACCATGACTGAGACCCACTAAATGAGACATGGTTAATCAAGACGACAACAATCAACCGAATGAAGTACTCGACGAAGCTGCTTTAAACGAAGAGGCGAGTCGTGAGTTAGCGGCAATGGTCGCTGAAGCGGAGGCGGCGGAGCCGGAAGCAGGCGACGATAGTGAGCCCGATGAGTTGTTTGCGCCGAAGAGCGATACGGAGCGCGCTGCGATTATCGAAACGTTGATCTTTGTTTCAGATGAACCGCTCACGACGAAGATAATCGCATCGGTCCTGAGAGAAGACGATAAAGATGCCATTGAAAGATCAGTTCGACAGCTAGCTGACGAGTTCAATAATCGCAACGGTGGTTTGCAACTGCGCGAGGTTGCCGGCGGCTGGCAGTTCGCAACGCGACCTGAATATCACGAACACGTGCGCAAGTATCTGCGAACCCGACCGAGTGCAAAGCTGACAATTGCATCCTTAGAGACGCTTGCGGTCATCGCCTATCGCCAGCCGATCACAGTTCCAGAGATTCTTGAGATACGTGGCGTGCAATCCCCATCTGCGATTAAGACCCTACTCGATAAGAAACTAATTGTCGCCAAGGGCAGGAAAGAGGCGGTTGGCAGACCGATGATGTACGGCACGTCGAAAGATTTCCTGTTGCAGTTTGGATTGAAAGACCTTTCAGAGCTTCCAAGTGTCGAAGACTTTCATGACTTGAGCGGTGGAACTTAACCGTTCCAACTCACATCCGCAGGTGTGCTCAAGTGCAACGTTATGTGGCGCACACAATTTAACGCGACGAGGTTGTTGAGCTGTCCGCTCTTTGTGACATCGCTAGTTCTTCTTGCCAGTCATCCGTCGTCCGCGCAAAACCAGCGATGGCGGGAGATTCAAGGCCATCCACTAACAAAGTTCGATTGGAATTGCGCCTTACCTTCGACATATCCGCAATCGGAACTTGCACCTATCGTGAAGGATGCGCTTAAACGCGAACGACCCACCGAAGACACTCCCGATCGCGCGTTCCCGTTCGACCTCAATCACGATGGCAAACCAGAGTATTTTGTGCCGTTGGTGTGTGGTGCGGTTGGCAATTGCGACTGGGGTGTGTTTGCTCTTTCGCCAACTCGATTTCTTGGGAAAGTTAACGGGCAGTACGTCTTTGTGCATAGACGTCCGCGCAAATGGCCGGCGATAGTAACGTATGGCCACTTAAGCGCAATGGAAGGCGCTCTTGGAACTTACGTTTTTGCCCGCGGGCGATATCGAATGTCGGGTAAGGATGTGCCCATTGGTTCACCGGACCGCACCCTCGACATTCAAAATGTTCCTGGTCATCGCATGCCAGGGTTTCTCGACAAAGCGCGTGGTGCATGTAAGGATCTCGGGTCATAACACGCCAAGAAGCAGGAGCAGAATAGTGAATTCGATTCGGATATCCTGGTCGACTTGAACCGCCTTTCAATCTTATTTGCCTCGTAGTGTTTATTTGCTCTCCTGAGCCATGGAACAGCGTCTACAAAAGTTGATAGCCGCCGCCGGTATTGCCTCTCGCCGGCACGCCGAAGAGTTGATTACGTCCGGTAAAGTAACTATTAACGGCAGGGTTACCACAGAGCTCGGAACCAAAGCCGATCCTGCAAAAGACCACATCAAAGTAAGCGGCAAGCTTATCAATCCACTCCTGAGTGGACAGCAGAAAGTCTACGTCTTGCTTAACAAGCCGCGAGGCTACCTTTCGAGTGTCTCTGACCCAGAAGGCCGTCCGCTAGTAACTGAGCTTTTGCCTCCTTCGCTCGGACGCGTTTATCCCGTAGGTCGTCTCGACTTCAACACAGAAGGTCTCTTGTTGCTTACGAACGATGGCGACTTCACAAACTTCATCACTGCCGCGCGCAATCGCGTCGAAAAAGTTTACGAAGCAAAAGTTAAGGGTGTGCCACCCGAAGGGGCGATTGAACGATTGCGCCGCGGCGTTGTTCTCGATGATGGGACACGTACGGCTCCGGCCAAGATCAAACTGCTCGATGAGACAAACACCAATTCCTGGTTTGAAATCTCATTGCACCAGGGACGCAACCAACAGATCCGCCGCATGTTTGATCTAATCGGTTATTCAGTGGTGAAGTTGCGACGAGTGCGCATCGGCTTTCTCGTTGATGAGAAACTGAAAACCGGCTATTGGCGGTTGCTGTCCGATATCGAAGTGAAAAGACTCACGAGACCTCGAGAACGCACGAAACCCAGAAAGCGCCCGCATTGACGGACAACTCCTTCGCTCAATTCTGAAAATCGTCTCCAATAAGGTTAGAATCCCCGTATGGATTTTGAATTAACTGAAGAACAGCAACAGATAAAAATGAGCGTGCGCGAGTTTGCCGAATCGGAAATCGCGCCGCACGTGATGGAGTGGGACGAATCGCAGCACTTTCCTATCGAACTGCAACCGAAGCTGGCAGAACTCGGGCTCCTCGGTGTGCTTTTCCCGGAAGAGTATGGTGGCGCCGGAATGGGGTATGTCGAATACGCTACGATCATTGAAGAGCTGTCGCGTGTTGATGGGTCGGTAGGTATCTCAGTCGCTGCACATAACTCGCTCTGTTCGAATCACATATATCAGTTTGGTACTGAAGAACAGAAACAAAAGTTTCTCGCGCCGCTCGCGAGCGGCAAACACCTGGGTGCGTGGGGACTCACTGAACCAAGTGCCGGCTCTGATGCGTCAGGCACTAAGACTATGGCAGTTAGCAGTGATGGAGGCTGGCTCGTCAACGGTTCGAAGAACTTCATCACGCATGCAATCCATGCCGATACCTGTGTTGCCATGGCTGTAACCGATCGGTCCAGCCGAAGCAAGGGTATTTCCGCATTTGTCTTTGAGAAAGGAATGAAAGGCTTCTCGCCCTCTAAGAAGGAAAACAAACTCGGGCTGCGCGCTTCAGAAACAGCAAGCGTGGTGTTTGAAGATTGCTTTGTGCCTGCAGAAAATCTCTTGGGCGAAGAAGGGCAGGGCTTTGTGAATGCCATGGAGATACTTGACGGTGGTCGCATCTCCATCGCCGCACTCGCGGTAGGAATTGCTCAGGGAGCGTTCGAATCCGCGGTGCGCTACGCGCAAGAGCGTCAGCAGTTTGGGAAACCAATTGCAGAGTTTCAAGGTATTCAATTCAAGCTTGCCGACATGGCAATGCAAATCGATGCAGCTCGATTACTGATGTACCGAGCGGCGTGGATGAAAGACAACGGAAAGAAAACTACGAAACAATCGTCGATGGCAAAGCTCTACGCGTCAGAGGTCAGCGTCAAAGTTTGCGAAGAAGCGATTCAGATTCATGGTGGCTACGGATACACCAAGGATTATCCTGCCGAGAAATACTGGCGCGATTCAAAACTGTGTACCATCGGTGAGGGCACTTCCGAGATTCAACGCATCATCATCGCTCGCGAGTTGCTCAAACACGCCTGATATGTCCCCTCAAAACTCGAGCCTGATAGATCGAATTAAGAGCGGAGATGCGGCCGCTGTAGCTCGAGTGATCTCCAAAGTCGAAGACGGCACGCCAGATTCTGCTGATTTGATGAAACAGGTCTATCAGACATCCCGTGGTGGATTAGTGATCGGGATCACGGGTGCTCCTGGTGCCGGCAAGTCGTCGCTGGTCGATAAGCTTGCGATGTTCTACCGGAAGGCAGGCGAGAGGGTCGGAATCGTAGCAGTTGATCCTTCCAGTCCCTTTTCCGGTGGGGCCATCCTCGGCGATCGCATTCGCATGCAAACGTTAGGACTCGACGAAGGAGTGTTCATTCGTTCAATGGCCACGCGCGGCAACCTGGGGGGACTCGCGCGCGCAACTGTCGATGCGGTCGCCATTCTTGATGCAGCCGGCTACTCCAAAATCATCGTTGAGACGGTTGGTGTCGGACAGGACGAGGTAGAGATAGTCAAAGCGGCGGATGTTTCTGTCGTCGTGCTTGTGCCCGGGATGGGCGACGACATCCAGGCAATCAAAGCGGGCATTATGGAGATTGGCGATGTCTTTGTGATCAACAAAGCGGACCGTGACGGCGTTTATGCGACCGAGAAAGAGCTGGAGTCGTTGTTGTCGCTGGCCAGCCGTGACGACCAGTGGGATCCGCCCATCGTGAAGACTATAGCCACGGAAAATAGCGGGATTTCGGACCTCGCCAACGCAATCGCGCGATTTACCGAAACACAGCGGGACGGCAAAACCAGTGGGACACGTCGCCGGGCGATTGCGCGCTGGCGAATTGTGGAGTTGCTCCGCGAGCGGCTGCTGGCGGAGGCAATCGGTTCCCAGACCTCATCAGCCGCATTGGAACGGCTGGCCGATGAAGTTGCAACGCGGCGCAGAGACCCTTATTCTGCCGTAGACGAACTAATTCAAGGGCTTGGGCGGTAAATTGCGGAACCAGATTCCTCCCTAGACCACTGATAAATGAATGCTGGAAAGTTGATAATCCTGGTAGTCGCGGTCCTGTTTTGTGTCGCCAACCTGCTTAGCTACCTCCAAATGCCAGAATACTCCACGCTAGACGATGGTTACGTAGCTTTTGGCTGGCCTTTTAGCGTGTACGGTTCAGGCGGTTTTGTGGGTTCGACGTTCATCATCTGGACGGGCATAATTGGGAACTTTGCTGTCGCCTTATGTGTGGCCAGAGTTCTCGGCAGACTTGTTGGCGATGATGCCACGACGAGGATGGCGCTACTGGCGAACATTCGAATTCAACTGAAACGACGTTCACTGAGGTCATCGCAACTAGCGAAGCGCAAATGGTAATCGATGAAGCTTGATCATATCGGACTGGCTACCAACAAGGTTGAGGATGGTTTGGCCCTGTGGCGAGACGTGCTCGGTTTAGAAGTCGATGCGACTGAAGAGATTGTTGAACAGGGCGTGCGCGTGGCCATGCTTGCGATTGGCGACACACACGTCGAGTTGTTGGAACCACTGTCACCCGAATCTCCAGTAGGGAGGTTCCTCTCCAAAAGGGGTCCCGGGATCCATCATATTGCCGTGGAAGTAAAAGACATTCGTGCCTCTCTCGCAGAGTTTAAGCAGCGAGGTGCCAGGTTGATCGATGAAACTCCACGGGTTGGTGCGCGCGGTTGTTTGGTAGCCTTTATTCATCCGGCAACGACGAATGGCATCCTGCTCGAGTTAGTACAGCATCTCTGAGAGTGTTCTTAGAAAGGAAATTATTTTGACCTCAACAACGAAAGCAATGATCGCGGCGGCCATCGCGATCCTGTTTGCCGGTGGATTGATTTACTGGCAGTTCAAAGCGCGGAAAGCAGAAGCCGTTAACTTGTCTGCGGCTGATATGGCTCTGATAGCGGAAGACCAGGCTCCTCAAATGCGCGCGCGCCTCGCATCTGACGAAAACGCGCGTAAGGAATTTGCCAAGAACGTGCGGCAGATACTAGCAGTGGCGGAAGAGGCGCAGAATCACGGGATCGACAGCGCGCCTGACATGCGACGCTCCCTTGAATTCCAACGCGCACGCGTACTCGCGCAGTTCTATTTTGATGAGAACGGTGAGAAGACCCCCGACATTACCGATCAGGAAGTCACCGACTTCTTCAAACAAGCGGCGAATCAGCAAAAGTTTGATCTGCTGATTGAAGATGCGCGTAAACAGGATCCGCAGTTTGCCGCCCAGCAGCTTCCACCAGAACAGATGGAACAGCTCAAGCAGAATCTCGGCCGCATCTACATTGCCGAAGAAAGAGCGAAGCAAAAAGGACTAGATCAAAAACCGCAGGTACGCCTGCAAGTTCTCTTACAGCGAGCACGCGTGTTGGCACAGAAGTATGCGGCCGACAAACTTCGCGACAAGATGAAAGCCACCGACCAGGAGATTGACTCCTATCTGTCGCAACATCCTGAGCTCGACACCACTCAGAAAAAGCGCGCTCAAGCCGAAGAGGTTTTGAAACGCGCAAGATCTGGTGAAGACTTCGCAAAGTTAGCCAAGGAGTTCTCGAGCGACGGCAGCAAAGACAAAGGCGGAGATCTCGGTTGGTTTGGTCCAGGCGACATGGTCCCCGAGTTTGAGAAAGCTGCTTACGCACTGAAGCCTGGCGAGATTAGCGATATCGTACAGAGTCAGTTTGGCCTTCACATTATTAAACTTGAAGAGCGCAAGACTGAAACGCAGGACGGAAAGCCCGTCGAGAAGCTTCATGCTCGTCACATTCTTTTCAGTGAAGGCTCGCCGTTCGGTGGACCACCGCAGCCTCCTCGTGAAAAGGCACGCGCCGCTATTGAAGAAGAGAAGGCAAAGAAGGTCCTCGACGACATTGTCTCCCGATCGCATGTGCAGGTTGCTGAGAACTACCAGGTAAAAATGCCGGAACAACAGCCAGCGCCGCAGCTTCCACCGGGCTTTGCACCACCAGGATCACAACCGGGTGGAGAAGAGCCGGAAGAAGCGCCATCACCTGGTGCTAAGTCGAAGACAGCACAACCGGCTAAGAATCAACCCAAGAAGCGGGGCTAGTAATCACCGTTCGGATAGGATTTCATGCAAATCGGCGATTACCGGGTGGAGATCATTCCGGATACTGAGTTTCGCCTTGATGGCGGCGCGATGTTCGGGGTGGTCCCACGCAATCTATGGGCGCAGGTGTGTCCGGCGGATGAGCAAAATCGTATTCGCTTGAACATGAACTGCCTATTTGTCGACACCGGTGCAGAAAGGGTTCTGATTGAAACCGGCATTGGCGATAAATGGACCACGCGTGACATTGGGATGTATGGGATCGAACGCGAGCGTTCGCTCTCTGAAACGTTGCAGGCGAAAACAGGCGTCACGGCGGACGAAATCACAATCGTGGTGAATACGCATCTGCACTTTGATCACGCCGGCGGAAACACAACAACGAATACCGATGGCAACGTTGTGCCGACTTTTAAGAACGCGCGTTATTTTGTCTCAGCAGCCGAACTTGACCATGCTGACAATCCGAGCGAACGTGATCGCGCAAGTTACTTACGAGATAACTGGGTTCCGCTTCGTGAGTCAGGTCAGTTGGAAGTAAGAGATGACGATTATGAAGTGGTGCCGGGGTTACGAATGCAAACCGAGCCCGGCCACAACCGATCGATGCAATGTTGGAGACTTGATCGAGCAGACCAAACTGTATTCGGGTTTGCTGATTTAGTCCCGACCAGGGCTCACATTCGATTGCCGTGGATCATGGGCTACGATCTTTTTCCACTCGAAACTCTCGCAGCAAAGAAACGGTTGTTACCGAAAGCTGTTGCAGAAAACTGGCTTTGTTTGTTCTATCACGATCCAGATGAACCGGTCTGCCGGATCATCGAGAGCGGCGGAAAATGGAAAGCTGTAGCGGCCCCAGGAGTGGAAAGGTAACGGTATGACAACCGCGAAGATTGGGATCATTGGTGGCAGCGGGCTCTATCAGATGCCCGAACTGTCGAATGTTGAAGAGATAAAAGTAGAAACTCCTTTTGGTGATCCTTCAGATGCTTTCATCGTTGGAACTCTCGAAGGTGAACGCGTGGCTTTTCTTCCAAGGCATGGTCGCGGTCATCGTTACACACCGACCGAACTCCCGTTCCGCGCCAATATTTATGCGATGAAACTGCTCGGCGTTGAGCGGATATTGTCAGCATCTGCTGTTGGATCATTGCAGGAGAAGTATGCCCCGCTCGACATGGTGATTCCGGATCAATTCTTCGATCGCACGCGCGCCCGAGTCCGTGAGTCAACATTTTTTGGCGAAGGTATTGTGGCCCATGTTTCCTTTGCGCATCCTGTTTGTAACGCGCTGGGTGATGTCCTTCAGGATTCATGCAAAGCTGCTGAGGTCAATGTCCATCGCAATGGCACGTACGTGTGCATGGAGGGCCCAGCGTTTTCGACAGTAGCTGAGTCGAATGTTTATCGCTCATGGGGAATGGATATCATCGGCATGACTAACCTTCAGGAGGCGAAACTGGCTCGTGAGGCTGAGATCTGTTATGCAACGCTGGCGCTTGTAACCGATTACGATTGCTGGCATCCCGGCCATGATGCTGTGAGTGTCGAAACCGTTATCGAGTATCTGAACAAGAATGTGCGCAACGCACAAATGATCATGCGCGAGGCGATAAAACGGCTCGCGAACACAGATCGAACATGCAAATGCGGATCGGCGTTGAAAAACGCTATCTTTACAGCGCCTGATATTTGGCCGCCTGCGACAACAAAAAAGCTGGAAGCGATCATCAAAAAGTATGGTCGACAGCAGTAAGAAACTCCAAAAGAGGATTTATGAGAAGAAGTAGATTATTAATCGGGATTACGTTCACTTTCTTTCTTTTCCTGGCTGTCCCATCGATTTACGGGCAGGGTACAGTCCGGACCGGTCCAGATCCTTCAACATTGAGAGATCCGGACCTGGAGAAAGACTCGCTTCACAACCTCGAAGTCGCGAGAAACTATTTCAAATTGAAAAAGGCATATGTCGCCGCCCTGAAGCGCTGCGAAGAAATCATCGCCGGCAATCCGAACTTTACGCGCATTGACGAAGTACTTTTCATGGCCGGCCAGAGCAGTCTTTGGCTGGCTGAGAGTAAAGGCAAGCAGGCGCCCTCGTTGTATATCAGCTTTGATGGTGGAGAGAAACGCACGCTAACACCCGAACAGTTTCGTGACCTGGGCCGCGAGTATCTGACGCTCCTGGTTAAGGATCATCCAGAGAGCCCGTTCAGCAAACAGGCGCAGGAAGGGCTGGCGGCGCTCAAAACGACCGGCCGCAGCGCTACACCGTAGAAGGCAGTAGGCAGAAAGCACTACGCAGCTCAGGTACCCAAAACTCGAAACTTGAAACTTGAAACTCCAATAGAAAAACATGTCTCTCCTGGTTGTCGGTTCAGTTGCTTTTGATGCAGTAGAAACGCCCTTCGGAAAGTGCGACAAGATGCTTGGCGGTTCAGCATCGCATTTTTCAATCTCGGCTAGTTTCTTTTGTCCGGTCAGTATTGTCGGCGTTGTTGGCGGTGATTTCACCGAAGCCGAGCAAGCCGTATTTGACGAACACGGGATTGATATCTCCGACCTGGAAAGGATTCCTGACGGTAAAACATTCCGCTGGCAAGGCCGTTACGATTACGACCTCAATGTCGCGCACACACTCGACACGCAATTGAATGTGTTCGCCGACTTTAAGCCAAAACTCTCGCAGGCGTCGAAGCAGTCACGCCTTCTTTTCCTGGGGAACATTCAGCCCGATCTTCAGCGCGGGGTGCGCGAACAAATGCCTGATGCCGAGCTCGTCGCACTCGATACGATGAATCTGTGGATCGAACACACGCGCGATTCGCTGTTGCGAACGATCAAGGGCGTCCATGTCGTTATCATCAACGACGCTGAAGCTCGTCAGTTAACTGGTATTCCAAATCTCATCAAAGCCGCGCGGGAAATCTTGTCGTGGGGCCCGCGTGCGTTAATCGTGAAGCGTGGCGAATACGGCGCGGCGCTGTTCACCCGTGAAAACTATTTCGCCATCCCAGCTTATCCGCTGGAATCAGTCTTCGATCCAACAGGCGCTGGTGATACCTTCGCCGGAGGATTCATGGGTTATTTGTCGAGCCAGCAAACCATCGACGAAGCAGCGATGCGGCGGGCGATGATTTTCGGATCAGTGATGGCGTCGTTTAATGTTGAAGAGTTTGGCACGAATCGAGTGCGCCGGTTAACGCACAAAGAGATTAACGAGCGATTTCACGCGTTCAAACTCATGACCCATTTTGACGAGATACCGTTCGAACGCGCTGTGCAGGCATCGTAAAAGGATTTTGTCCTTCGCTCTTTGTACTTTGCGGTTGATTCAGGCAAAGTACAAGGAACAAAGTACAAAGGACCAAGAATCTGTAGCCTGTAGAGGGACTATTATGTTTTGTCCAGTCTGTGAAGCTGAATACGAAGCCGGAATTACGCGATGTCCAGATGATCATGCTCTCCTCGTCGAGAAGCTCACGCCTGACAACACTGGTCGCGACAGCAGTGAAGCGAAGTTCGTGGTGCTTCACAGGCTCGGCTCGCCTGCTGAAGCCGAAATGGTGAACGATATTCTGCACAAGAATGGCGTACGTTCGGCTATTAAATCAGGTGGAGCAGACGCATTTTCTCCGCTGTTGTCGTCGACCTCGGAAGGTGCAGTGATCTTTGTTGATGAGCGCGATATCGATCGAGCACAGGAAGTTTACAGCGCATTTTTTGGTGCCGACACCACGCCTTTGACGGGCGGGATTGTTGATGAGGATGCAGAGTGAATCACGGCATCTGAGTTTCTATGTCAGATACGGCTGATGCAATCGTCGTTTTGATTACAGCCCCGAACCGTGAAGAAGCGATTAGGCTGGCCGATATGCTCGTGGGCGCGCACCTCGCTGCTTGCGTTCAGTTACTTCCCGAGATGGAATCGGTTTATCGCTGGGAAGGAAAGATTGAGAGACAGCCTGAGATTCTCCTGCTCATAAAAACCACGCGCGCTCGGTTCGATGAACTGGAGCGTGAAGTCCGCGCCCTTCACAGCTACGACACGCCTGAGATCGTGGCGCTGCCGATAGTCGCTGGCTCCGAACCATATCTTCGTTGGCTCCGCGAAAACTAAAACCAGATCCACCGATTACACAGGTTAATTTATAGAAAGCGACGTTGATCGTTAGGCTACTTACTGCTAGAGGAGTGGTTCGGAGCTAGGAGGAGTCGCTAGACTAGACGAGTGGCTCAAATACTCAACCGCGCTGACTAACAATTAATCTGTGTAATCGGTGGATCTGCTGCGTGAGTCTTAGCTTTGTATTCTATCGAGCGAAGGCAATCGGTAAAGATCTTCCTCTACATCGGCAAGTTCATCGCTAATCGTGCTCTGGCTGCGCTTCATGATCTCAACAACTTCAGCCGGTGAATCTGTGAGCTGGAATAAGCGCATGTCGGTTTCTTTGATCTTACCTTGCGGCAACATGTAATCGCGGATCCAGTCAAGGAGTCCTCTCCAGTAATTGCTGCCGAATAAGATCACCGGGAAGTTTCGAATCTTCTTTGTTTGAATCAAAGTGAGCGCCTCGAATAACTCGTCGAGTGTGCCGAAGCCGCCGGGGAAGATCACGAATCCGAGACTGTATTTCACGAACATCATTTTGCGGACGAAGAAGTATTTGAAAGTTAAGCTGCGTGTGAGATACGCGTTGGCGCTCTGTTCAAAGGGCAGTTCGATGTTGCACCCGATCGACAGTCCACCTGCTTCAAAAGCTCCACGGTTCGCTGCCTCCATGATGCCCGGGCCACCTCCGGTAATCACGGCAAAACCTTCGCGTGAAAGCAAGGCAGCGGTTTCCTGGGCCGCTTTGTAATCTTCGTCATTGGGTTTCGAACGAGCGGAGCCAAAAATAGAAATGCCGCGCGTCAGTGTGGCGAGTTCGTCGAAGCCCACGACGAACTCTCCCATGATCCTGAATACCCGCCACGTGTCCGTGTGAGTAAACTCATCAGGCCGCGGACTCTCCAGTAGTTGTTCGTCTTGAGTGGAGCCGGGCGGTTTGGTCAATTCTGAATTGTCGTTTGCCATCTTCTACAACCGTTTCAAATACCCATGATGTTGTAACCACAATCCACGTAAATCACCTCGCCGGTGATTCCCGACGACAATGGACTACACAGAAACACAGCTGTGTTGCCCACTTCACGCGGATCGACATTGCGCCCGAGTGGTGCACGTTCGGCATGGTGCTTCAACATCGTGCTGAAATCCGAGACACCTCGTGCCGAAAGAGTTTGGATTGGCCCGGCGCTAATCGCATTGATTCGGATATTACGTGGCCCCAGATCCTTTGCGAGATACCTTGTACTCGATTCAAGCGCCGACTTCGCCACGCCCATCACGTTGTAACCGGCTACTACTTTTTCAGCGCCGTAGTACGACATGGTGACAATGCTGCCGCCTTCAGTCATCAAAGGCGCACTCACGCGTGCGAGTTGGGGCAGGGAATATGCGCTGATCTCGAGCGCTGTTAAAAAAGCTTCACGGCTCGTGTCCATGTATTCGCCACCGAGTGCTTCTCTTGGTGCAAAGGCGATGCTGTGAATTAAAAAATCCAGCCGGCCAAATTCCTGTCCGATACGTTTGAAGGTTTCGTCAACCTCTTCCTGATTTGTTACATCGCAGGGCAGCAGCAACGAATCGGGCATCGATTCGCTGGTTAAGCCTTCGACGTTCTCCTTCAATCGGTCGCCTTGATAGGTAAAAGCCAGCCGCGCGCCATGTTCTTTGAGAGCAAGCGCGGTGGCCCACGCAATGGAACGTTTGTTAGCAACGCCAAAAATAATTCCGTTTCTATCTTTAAGCATCATTTCGGTCCGATAGCCTTTCGGTGTCGTTCAACGCACCGGGTGCCTGTTGAACTTCCGTACCTTTGGGTTGCTGTAGTGTTGATTGAGCACCGACTGGCATCGCGGTCAGCACGCCAACCACCAACAATCTTAGCAGCCTAGTTTTCTTGAAACTGGTTTTCGGCTGCATGTTACGCAGCAGCACTCTCCGGCGCATTCATCAATGCTTTGTATTCGCCGCTCTCTACCCATTCCATTACCTCAGCGACGCGCCAAACGGGAAACGGATGGCTCAGTCCGGAGGTTATGACATCGGCCCAGAATCGATCGATCGCCTTCTCGTCATAGTTCTTCTGGAAATCGCGTGCTTGTGCGAGAAACTGATCATAATCGACGCGCGACGCGAATGTACCGCCACTGAGTTTCATCATCGTCCGTCCGATCACATCGGCATCCTGCGTTACTAAGAGTGCAGCTCTATCGCACGACAGTTCAGCACGTCGAGCCCAGGCCAAGAGTGCCGCGCGCATACTAAGCGTCAACAGTTCTTTCACGATGTAAGTTAACGGTGATGCGAGTACAGCGCGCGTTGCGAGAAACTCGATCAGTCGCGCAGCGGTCAGATATAGGACATGCTCGGCATGAATGTGCCCTACCTCATGCGCGACAACTGCGAGAACCTCTTCGTCGGTCAGCCTTTCGATCAATTGTGAGTAGAGCACGATGATCGGTTTCTCGACGCCGCCGGTGAATGCATTCATCACTGGATTTTGCTGAACATAAAAGTCAGGCATGTCTACGCCTAGCGTGCTACAGGCGATCTGCAACTTGGCGTAAAGGTCCGGACATTGCTGCGGTGTAATCTTCACCGCGCTCGCTGTGAAGATCACGCGTATCGCCGATTCGCCTGTCACCGCAAGAAGTTTCTTCAAAGCGCTGTCAATACCGGGAATTGCCTTCAATGCTGTCAGTGCTCTTCGGTCCGCTGGATGAATGTATTGATCTTTGTCGAGGTGAGAGAACTTCTTGTGATAAGCGTCCGACAGTGGAAGGCGACAACGGCCGCAACGAGCCTCACGCGCATCCGCTCGAACTTGGTTGCGTTGGCCGCAGTAGCGACACCGAATCGCGGCGTCGTTTGTTAACGAGTTCTCGTTCTCGCTCATATATCTGATCTCCCTCCCAATTGCCGAATTTGCGCAATCCGCACTCTGTCACCGGATCGTTATTTCCAGTGTATACGTCGCATTGCCCCTTGTTGGTCCAACCCAGATCGAATAGTCGCCATTTAAAGGCAATGTACCAGTCCAATCCGTTGCGTCCGCACCTTCTTCGGCACCTTGCAGAGCCGTCGCATCCGGACCAAGGATCGTGAACACGGCGTTTTTCTCACGCGAGGTGATATGCACGATCATAGTTTGGTCAGCCCGTGCGCCTAGAATGTAACGATCTTGAGTGCCTCTAACAACACTCCCGTGCAGAACTGCTGTCGTCCTGCCACGCGCAAAATGCACGCGCTGCGTCTTGCCTTTGGGAGTGCCGGTTTGTCCTCCCCCTGTTTGCCCGTTCACTGCGAGCGTTGCGAACATCAAAACCCCGATTACCAGTGCAACAGACCGCCGCATGTAGTTCCCCCTTGAATCAGTGTTTGAAATGACGAGTACCGGTAAATACCATTGCGAGCCCGAGTTCGTTTGCCGCTGCAATTACTTCAGCGTCACGCACAGAACCTCCAGGTTGAATGACGGCGGTGATGCCATGCTTGGCAGCTTCATCTAATCCATCGCGAAATGGAAAGAATGCATCCGACGCGAGAACGGATCCTTCGAGCGGAAGATTCGCTCTCATCGCACCAATCTTAACTGAATCCACGCGCGACATCTGGCCGGCGCCGACTCCAACTGTTTGACCTTCCCGCGCGTAAACGATCGCATTTGATTTCGTATGCTTGCAAACAATCCAGGCAAACAAAAGTGCTTGGATCTCTTCCGCCGATGGCTGTTTGTCCGTAACGACTTTCAGATCTTTTTCCGTGACTTTGTAATCGTCCGGAATTTGCAAGAGCATCCCGCCTGAGATCTGTCGATACAGGACCGTCGATGCAGCGCGCGTCGATCCCATCTGTAACACACGCAAATTCTTTTTGGTTCGAAGTATCTCGAGCGCCTGTTCGTCATATTCGGGAGCGATAACTACTTCTGTGAATATCTGCGTTACTTCGTGTGCGGCATTGTCATCAACGCGCCCATTAAAAGCCACGATGCCGCCAAATGCCGAGACAGGATCGGTTGCTAGCGCTCTCTTATATGCCTCCGCCAGCGTCGATGCCAGTCCAACACCGGCCGGGTTGGTATGTTTGATAATTGCGCAAGCCGGCGAACTGAAGTCGCAAACGAGGTCCCATGCCGCTTCAGCGTCAACGTAGTTATTAAAGGACATCTCCTTACCGGATAGAAGTTGTGAATAAGCGAGCGTGCCGCTTGCCGCCGCATTGTTGTCGACACTGTATAAAGCGGCAGCCTGGTGTGGGTTTTCGCCGTAACGTAAATCATTGAGCTTGCGTAGTCGAAGAGTTTTGCGAGCAGGAAGCACGGTTTCGTCGTCGGAACCTCCAGCTGTAATCCGATCGAAATAATTGGCGACCGCTGCGTCGTAGTTTGAAGTGTGTGCGAAGGCTTGCGCGGCGAGAGACTGCCTTAGCTCAAACGAAATGCATCCGCTGTTTTCTTTTAGTTCGGCAATAAGGGGTTCGTACTGCTCAGGCGCGACCACAACAGTTACATCGTTGTGATTCTTCGCGGCGGATCGAATCATCGCGGGCCCACCAATGTCGATTTGCTCAATCGCTTCAGCCACGCTCACCCCTTCTCTGGCGATCGTTTGCTCGAATGGATAGAGATTCACCACTACGAGGTCAATGCCATCGATATTGTGTTCGCGCATCGCCTCCACATGTTCCACGTTGTCTCGTATCGCCAACAGGCCACCGTGAATTCGAGGATGAAGAGTTTTAATTCGTCCGTCCATCATTTCCGGAAAGCCGGTTAGTTCTGAAACGTCGCGTACCAGGATCCCTGCGGTACGTAGCGCCCGAGCAGTCCCGCCCGTACTTATAATTTCTATGTCACATTTGATCAGAGCGTTGGCCAACTCGATTAGGCCAGTTTTATCTGACACGCTGATTAGTGCACGGCGGATTTGTCGAAGATTATTCTGATTAGTCATCCGATTGAAACTTTACCTTGCGTACATTTATTGAACTAACTTCGTTGCCGGACCTGGCGTTTGAACGTGGAACTCATGCTCACGTGAATACCCCAACGACCCGACGGAATACTTCAAACCTGCTGGGAGCAGACTGAGCGAAAAAACATGATTGCGCCCGTCTTTCGATGACTCACTGATGTAGAAGCCAAGAAGATACTGGCTCTTGAGATCTTCTTCAATCGCTCTGAAGATTGGAGTTAGATCCATCGGAGTCGAAGATAGTACTTGTCGCACGTTTTGAATGAGAAAGTATTTCCCGCCGGTTTTTTCCGCCAGATCGCGAAAACCACTAGAAGGCGGGCGTACGGCGAGTCGGCCATCTCGGGGCTCTAATAGCGGTAAGTGGATTACATAAAACGAAATGCGCTTTTCGACGGCCTGACTTATTACCCAGTTTGGTTTAATGGAACTTGCATTGTCCAACCCATCGCTGATCAGGATTACGATTTGCCGCTCAGAGCGAACCTTTGGCAATGACGCAAACGCGTTGATTGATTTCGCCGCAGCATCAAAAATTGCGGTGCCTTGATTGTGTCTAAAATGAAAGCGGAATCCTTCCGCTGCGGCTGAGGAATCGTGATTGAAAGGGACAACTAAATCTGACGTCTCTGCAAACTGGAGTACTGCGATGCTTGATCTATCGTTAAAGCGATCAAACAGGGCAATTGCGGCATCGCGCTGCTGAAAGATCACATCTTGAATACTTCCTGAGCTATCGAGGGCAAACACTAAAGCGACGCGGTCGACGCCACTCTTAAAATAAAGCCCTGATGTCGCCTTGTCTTTATCGGTCAGACGCAGATCTTTTTCGGTTAAGCCGGCGACGGCTTGCCCCTTTCCATCGCGCACTCGAATAGGAAACATCAGCAGTTCCGTACTAACGCGGACAACGTCGTCGTCATCGGTAGTTTTCTGTGGATCTGTTTGAGCGGGCGCGATCAGCGGCAGGGTTGCAAGCAG
>Ga0070690_100000647_pt1 | contig 17732 bp, 18 predicted proteins | sample KBSS33HmetaG_FD_64671 | JGI IMG/M metagenome (GOLD analysis project Ga0070690, IMG submission 64671) | Switchgrass rhizosphere microbial communities from Kellogg Biological Station, Michigan, USA - KBS S3-3H metaG | ecosystem: Host-associated > Plants > Roots > Rhizosphere ... | reverse complement strand
TCTTTCGCAGGCGGTCGACACGATCGTGGCCTACCATCCCTCGATCGAATACGAAATCGTTGTCGTCGACAACGCATCGACTGATGACAGCATCGCGCAGTTACGATCGGGGACCGCGGGGAAAACGCTGGAACAACAGGGGCGTTTACGGATCATTCAGAACGATCAGAACCGCGGCTTTGGCGCCGCGAATAATCAAGCTTTTAAGGCCACTAACTCACCCCTGGTCTTGGTGCTTAATCCCGACACGCAAGTCACCGCCGGAAGCATCGACCGGTTGATTGAAACAGTTCGTTCCGATTCCCGAGTCGGCGCAGCGGGGCCCCGGATTCTCAATCCGGATGGCTCCTTGCAAATAAGTGTGTGGCGCAATCCTCCTGCTGCGTGGGAGATTTTCCTTTCGAGTTTGAAACTGTACTTGATGTTACCGCGGCGTTTTCGAGGCGAACTCTTACTGGGCGGTCACTGGGAGCATAACCACAAAAGGACAGTACCAATGTTGGGTGGTGCTGCGATACTCGTAAGAAGAGAGGTCATTGAAACAGTGGGTGGCTTTGACGAGCGGTATCACATGTACGGAGAGGATCACGACTGGTGTCTAAGAATTACACAGGCTGGTTGGCTCCTGACATTTCAGCCCGAAGCGACTGTTTTTCACCATGGCGGTTGGAGTTCGCACCAACGCTGGACTAACCTCGAAAAGATTCGCGTTCAATTGGAAGCACATTATGTCTTCCAGAAAAATGTTTTGAGTCGCGGCCGGTTAATGAGCAACATGTTTGCTTACTGGCTGACGGAATCTGCTCAGCATACGTGGAGACGCTTGCGCAGGGTTGATGCGCCGGACGTAGAGTTGATCGCTAAAGTGTATTGGGACCACTTAAAACGATCCCTCAGGAACAATTCAGCGTAACCCAATGTTATTAAAAGAAACCAAACTCCAAGACTGCTTCATAATTGAACCGGAACGATTCGAAGACGACCGCGGGTTCTTTGCACGGGCATGGTCTGCGTCAGAATTTGCCTCACAGGGATTACAGGTCCACTTCGTCGAGGCCAATCTCTCCTTCAACCGAAAGAAGAACACACTACGGGGACTGCATTATCAGAGGTTCCCTCACGGTCAAGGGAAACTGGTCCGCTGCACTCGCGGATCGATCTACGACGTGGCCTTGGATCTCCGGCGAGAATCGCCAACCTACAAACAGTGGTTTGCTGTCGAGTTGTCGCAGGAAAATCGGCACATGTTGTTCGTTCCAGAAGGATTCGTTCACGGGTTCCAAACGTTAGAGGACGATTGCGAGGTCTTTTATGAGGTAACAAAACCGTATGCGCCGGCAAGTTCTTACGGCATTCGCTGGAATGACCCCGCATTCAACATTAAATGGCCCGAGGCTGAAGAGCTAATAATGTTGCCTCGCGACCGCGATTATCCAGATTACAAAGATTAAACCGCTCTCCAACGATTGTTTAGATGAAAGTCCGTTTTCTTGATCTAAAGCGGCATGCGGATTGAGAACTGAGCTCGATGCCGGATGCTCGCGCGTCATTGAGTCAGGGTTGTTCATCCTGGGCACGAAGTAAAAGCATTCGAGGGTGAATTCGCCGCGGTCTTTACGAACGACGATGATCTCGCGTCGGACATTCGACGGTTGCGAAATTACGGTTCCGAAGCGAAGTACTACAAGACCGCTTTCCCAATCGCAGAAGCAATGGCGCGAACGAGGTGTTGAGTCTTCCCATTGGGCCACACTTGTCGGAGACTCAGGCTGAATATGTGGTCGAACATATTACGTCCCTTCAAGAGAGTTGACTCTTTGGAATCACAAACCAGGATACCATCTGTTCTGACGCTCGCTTGACCGGCTTTCGCAGCCTGTCTAGACTGCAACTCACGTATTCAAATTCCTAATTCATCACTAACCTCGATGAGCTCTGCTCCAATTACACACTTGCCGTCTGAACCGATTGTGGTTATCGAGCCGCGCAGCTCCTGGAAGGCCCTCGATCTAAGTGAACTGTGGGCCTATCGCGAGCTTATGTATTTTCTAACCTGGCGCGACGTAAAAGTCCGGTACAAACAAACATTCCTGGGCGTCGCGTGGGCCGTCATTCAGCCGCTCTTCACGATGATCATCTTCAGTTTGTTTTTTGGTCGTTTGGGTGGAATGGAGAGCCGCACCGGGGGCCTACCCTATCCGCTGTTCGCTTACGCGGGTCTCTTGCCGTGGACCTTCTTTTCTAACGCCCTGACTGCAAGCGGCAACAGCCTCGTCGGCAACGCGAATCTAATCACAAAAGTTTATTTTCCGCGTCTCATCGTGCCGACGGCCGCGGTCGCCGCTGGTCTCATCGACTTTGCAATCGGTTTTGTGATGCTTGTCGTCTTGATGCTTTACTACCAGACGCCGTTAACGCTCAACTTACTGATGATTCCCGTACTGGTTTTTCTCATAACGGTTCTGGCAACCGGTGTCGGCATGTGGCTCTCCGCATTGAATGTGAAGTATCGCGATATTCGTTTCGCTCTACCATTTGTTATCCAGCTCTGGATGTTTATTTCGCCGATTATTTACCCGACGGAAATTTTACCGCCGAAGTACCACTGGCTCTTCAGTCTCAACCCTTTGACGGGAATCATCGAAGCCTTTCGATCAGCGCTGTTCGGACGACCATTCAATTGGACGTCACTATCTATCTCCGCAGTGCTCACCCTGCTCTCGTTAGTCTATGCCGGCTTCAGCTTCAGCCGCGTCGAGCGACGTTTCGCCGATATCGTTTGAGTTGCTTCAGTAAGTTTGTTCATGGAAATCAACTCGATCATTAAGGTCGACAATTTAGGAAAGCAGTACCGGCTCGGTGTCGACACTGCACCCTACTCGACCATCCGCGAAGTCGTTATGGACACTTTGAAAGCGCCTTTGCGATCGCTGCGACGGAATGGATCGGATCCGACTATCTGGGCACTGCGCGACGTGTCTTTCGAAATACAAGCGGGCGAGATTGTCGGCATTATTGGACGTAACGGCGCAGGCAAATCAACGCTGCTCAAGATTCTTTCGCGCATCACCCACCCTACCGTCGGGCGCGTACAGCTCTTCGGACGCGTTGCTAGTTTGCTGGAGGTTGGCACGGGCTTTCATCCTGAACTGACAGGTCGCGAAAACATTTTTCTTAACGGTTCGATCCTGGGGATGAGCAAGACAGAGATCGAGTCGAAGTTCGATGAGATCATCGCGTTTGCTGAAATCGAGAAGTTCATTGACACCCCGGTGAAACGGTACAGCAGCGGCATGTACGTGCGACTGGCATTTGCCGTCGCCGCGCATTTGGAACCCGAGATATTGATAGTTGATGAAGTTTTGGCAGTAGGCGATTACGCGTTTCAACAGAAGTGCCTCGATAAAATGCAGGATGTGTCGACGCACGGTCGGACAGTGCTCATCGTTAGTCACAACATGGGTGCGATCAGTCGACTCTGCCAGCGCTGCATCCTGCTCGACAAGGGCACCGTTCTGACGATAGGTAAGCCGTCGACCGTTATCGAAGCGTACGTGGCGGGTGGCGCTCAGAATCGAGCGGAATATCTACAACCGTCTTCGTTCGATAAAGACATCAATCTACGTCGCGTTGCGGTGATCGATGAACATGGTGAAGTTCGAAATGAAGTTGGCTATGCCGATGTACCGCGGTTACTCGTTGAGTATGAAGTGAATCGTGTGGTGAAAGGGGTGAGTGTTGGGCTTGCCGTCTTCACCATCGACGGGACATGCGCATTCGTATCGGCGGATTTGGATGCCCAACCTGAGTTACTGAACGGACGAGTGCCGGGAATGTACGTTGCGGAGATAGAACTGCCGGCGGCATGGCTCAACGTGGGTCGCTATACCGTAACCGCCACCATAGCAAGCGCAGCCGGCGGTGGTACGGTGTACGATAACCTTGAAGTGTTGGTGTTCAATGTGGTCGACACTGGCAGTCCCGGTTCGCGTTTCGGCATTGAACGAAAAGGGATCTTGCAACCAATCCTCGTTTGGACAACCACGACTCGCGACACATGAAGATCCTTATTCTGGCAGATTCGCTGGCGCTGCCTCGGCCAGAAGGTGAGGGTTATACGCCCTATGAATCCACTTATCCTTTCCTCCTCGATCGAACCCTGCGGGATCATGGTTCCGGCGATTTCACTGTAATCGAACGCGGCATGAGACGGCGGACCATCGAAAATGTTCTGGAGGATTGGTATGAACTAGTCGACCTCAGAAAGCCGGAAGTCGTTGTGGTCCATGTGGGGATTGTAGATTGCGCGCCGCGCGTCTTTTTGCGTCACGAACGTGATCGGATGGAGCGATTTCGTCCGGCACGTGTCCGCGTAAAGATTCTCGATTTTGCTCACAAACATCGCAAACGAATCGTGCAGCTGCGCAAAGTTGTCTACGTGCAACGCGAACAGTTTGCGCAGGGCGTGAATGAGGTGGTTGAACGTGCAGCGACTAGTGGCGTGAAGTCGCTGGTCTTTGTCAACATCATTTCTCCTCCTGACGAAATGGAAGAACGCTCGCCAGGTTTTCAAAAGAATGTTGAGACTTACAACCAGATTCTCGCTGGCGCCGCGGCATCAGCTGGAGTCAAACTTCTTGCGCTAAATGATTTAGTAAGGACAAATGGTGGCACGTCAAAATTGACAGTCGATGGGATTCATCTGTCAGCCGAAGGACACCAGCTTCTTGCGCATGAGCTCGAGGTGCATATTCGGAGTCTGTCTGGAACAGATACCGCAGCATCATCAACAGGGGGATAGTGGTTCTTGGATATGGTTAAGACAAGAGTCGCCGTCATTGGTGCAGGGTTCTTCGCGGAAAAGCATCTCGAAGTGGTCTCTACATTTGATGACGTCGAGTTGGTGGGTATCTCGGGGCGCGGTAACGCACGCATTCATCCCCTGGCCGACCGCTTCGAGATCAAAGATCGCTTTTGCAACTACGAGCAAATGATCGACTCGACGAAACCGGATGCAGTTCTGGTTTTGGTTAACGCCGGCAACATCTTCGAAGTCGCTGCTAACTGCCTTGAGCGCGGAGTCCCCACACTTCTGGAAAAACCTCCCGGCCTCCGCGTCGCTGAAACAAAACGACTCCGCGATATCGCCAAAGCGAGTGATTGTTTGAACATGGTCGGTCTGAATCGGCGGTTTTACAGCGTCGCGCAAAAGGCGCGCGAAATGATTACCGCCGCTGGTCCGCTGATTTCCATTGTCGTTGAAGCGCCTGAGAGACTGGCGGAGATCAAAGGTGTCCATCCGGCTGAGATCGTGGAACGGCTCATTTTCGCGAACGGCATTCATAGCATCGATCTACTACGTTTCTTCGGCGGCGACGTAAGCCAGATGCATTCAATGAAAAGTAAGTGGAACGAGGAACAGAACAATTCCTTCGCGGCGTTGATGAGGTTTGAGAATGGGGCAATAGGACAATACATCGCGCACTGGATGGCACCGGGAACCTGGAATGTCACTCTTTACGGAATGGCCTTACGCATTGAGTTGAATCCACTAGAGCGAGGCATGAAAGTGGATGCGTCCGGAACTACCGCGATCGAACCCGACGAAATAGACAAGCAATTCAAACCCGGTCTTTATGCCCAGGACCGTTACTTCATCGACTGCGTTAGAGACGGTCGAAAACCTGCCTTTCCGGCAGCGAACCTGGACGATGCAGTCAAGACAATGGAACTCGTTAAGAGTATCTCAGGAGCCTCGGAATGACCGCGCGAGCCGCTGTTGTCGGACTTGGACCACACGGGCTTCGCCACATCCAGGCTTGCCGGCGCGTCGACGGCGTTGACGTTGTCGCAGTCTGCGACTCGCGCACTGACGCAATCAACGCCGCTCAGGAAAAGGCACCCGAAGCGACAAGCTACACAGACTGGCGCGAGTTATTGAAACGCGAGCGTCCACATCTGCTGAACATCGTGACCAATGGTCCATCACACGCAGAGATCACTGTCGCCGCCGCTGCTGCCGGTGTTTCGCATATCTTCTGCGAGAAACCCATGGCAACATCGGTCCGCGATGCGCGTTCGATGATCGATGCTTGTCAAAAAGCCGGAACCCGCCTCGCGATGGGTCACGCACGACGTTGGGTCACCAGTTATCAGAAACTTCGCGACTTAATTGCTGAAGGCTTGATTGGAAAACCATGCCACTTTTCGTCGGTTCTTGGTGGTGGTCTGTTTGCAGGTAACGGGACCCACACGATGGATCTCGCCAGGATGTTGAGTGGCGCCGAACCGATTTCAGTGACCGCTTTTGTCGATCCAACCGAGGTAACGAATCCACGCGGCGGTCAGTATCAAGACCCGGGTGCGCTCGCGATTTTCTGGTTTGATAACGGAATGCGATTAGTCATTGATATGTTTGCGGACCTGGGCGTCGCGATTCCGATGAATGTGATTGGCAGCATCGGCCAGATCAGAATAGATGAGCCAGCGAATCGTTGGGATGTGTCAGCACGAAAGGGGTCAGATCGGGAAGCACCCGTCGGAAAGTACTGGCTGCCGCTTGAGACAATACCGTTTGAGTCCGAACCGCTTGACATGATCGCGATGTTGGCTGCCGGCATCACCGAACTGCTCGGCACTGGTCCAATCCGTTGCCGTGGTGAAGATGGACTTGCCGCCCTGGAAATGGTGATCGGTGCACATGTTTCGAGCCGATCAGGAAACGTACCTATTACTTTGCCGCTGAGTGAAGAATATTGGGACGTCGATATACCCCTGACGTGACCCTACAACGATGAACACTCTCTTTCTAATCACCGCTCGTGGCCAGTCAAAAGGCGTCCCGCGAAAAAACCTGAGGCAGATTGCCGGCATTTCGCTGTTGGCCTTTAAGGCAATCTCCGCACTTCGTTCAAAATATTGTTCACGTCTTATTCTTTCCACTGATGATCCGGAGATTGAGCAGGAAGGGCGCAAATACGGGGCTGATGTTCCCTTCACTCGCCCGGCTGAACTCGCAACCGATGCCGCTTCAAGTTTCGATGTCATTCGCCATGCGATGGATTGGCTGGAAGCAAACTCGCCTGTGCAGTACGACGCAATCATGCTACTTGAGCCCTCAGCACCGTTTGCAACTTCAACTGATTTCGACAACGCTGTCGAGTTGATGATGAAACACGATGCCAGCGCCGTTATTGGCGTGCGCAAGACTGAAGTTCATTCAACTTACGTCGCTCCGCTCGACGGGGGAGGCAGGATCACCGAATTAATCGACAAGGTAACGGACCTGAATTATCTGCGCCGACAAGACATGCGCGACGAATACACGGCGAATGGCGCACTATATCTTTTTAAGTGGAATCTCTTTAAAAAACACCACACAATGTACGCCGATGGCCCAAACAGTTACGGCTATGTGATGGACCGTTATCACTCGATCGAAATCGACGAACCAATCGATCTGCAGTGGGCAGAGTTCCTCGTTGAGAAAGGCTTAATTGATCTTACGCCCTGGAAATAGGTCACGTTGATGAAGACGTTGAAAGAGTTAATGGATCTTTCGGGACGGGTCGCCTTGATCACCGGCGGGTCAGGATACGTCGGCAGCACCGCCGGTCAGTCACTTGCAGAACTTGGCGCAAAGGTAGCTGTACTGGACATCGAGCAAGAGAAATGTGACGCGGTCGCTACGGTATTGAGCGAAACCTACAAAGTTGATTGCGTCGGACTCGCCGTTGACCTGTCGGCAACAGACGAGATCGCGAGAGTCCCTGCACGGGTCAAAGAACGATTGGGTCGTCTCGACATAATCATTCACAGCGCTGCATACACGGCCAATGTTCCCGGTTGGGCTGTCCCGTTCGAAGAACAATCGGTCGAACCATGGGATCGAGCGATGCGAATCAACATGACGGCCGCATTCCTTCTGGTCCAGGCAGCGAAAGATCTGCTGGTGCAATCCGAACGCGGTTCAGTGTTGTTTGTGTCGTCAATCTACGGGATTGTTGGACCGGACATGCGTTTGTACAAGGATACAGGAATGAACAACGCGGCAGGCTATGCGGCGACGAAGGGCGGCCTGCTGCAGTTGATGCGTTATCTCGCTACCGTGCTGGCTCCGCACGTTCGCGTTAACGCCATTTCACCCGGCGGTATCTGGCGCAATCAACCCGAACAATTTCATGAACGTTACAAAGCACGAACGCCTCTAGGACGCATGGCGACTGAAGAGGACCTGAAGGGAGCAATTGCTTACCTGGCCTCAGACCTGTCAAACTACGTCACCGGACATAATTTGATCATCGACGGTGGCTGGACCGCATGGTAACTCCAAACTCTGCACGTCTTCTTAAGGACCAAAATAAAGTGAAATCAAGTGGGCAGGAATTGTACGAAAAGGCTCTGAAACTGATCCCGGGAGGTGTGCAATTACTCTCGAAGCGACCCGAGCTGTTACTCCCGGAACAATGGCCCAGTTATTACTCGAAAGCTAAAGGCATCGATGTATGGGACCTCGACGGTAACAAGTACCAGGACATGATCTCCGGCGGAATTGGCGCTTGCATACTCGGCTACGCTGATGACGACGTAGATGCGGCAGTGGTTGAGGCAATCAAGTCAGGCTCGATGTCGCATCTGAATTGTCCTGAAGAAGTCGAACTGGCCGAGTTACTTTGTGAACTCCATCCGTGGGCATCGAAAGTGCGCTTCGCTCGGTGTGGAGGCGAAGCAATGACGGTGGCAGTACGAATCGCCCGGGCCTTCACCGGGCGCGATAAAGTCGCGTTCTGCGGTTATCACGGTTGGGGCGACTGGTATATCGCTGCGAATCTCGGACAAGGCGATGTGCTTGATGGACATCTCTTGCCAGGGCTTGAACCGGCTGGAGTGCCACGTGGTTTAGCCGGCACTGCCTTACCGTTTCGCTACAACCATATCGAAGAGTTGGAAGCGATCGTAGCTGCAAATAAAGATCAACTGGCAGCAGTCGTAATGGAACCGGTTAGAAGTTACCTTCCTGAAAACGGCTTTCTTGAAGCGGTGAAGGACTTGGCCCACAAAGCAGGAGCGGTCCTGGTTTTTGACGAAGTTACTTCTGGTTGGCGAATGAACACGGGCGGTGTTCACCTGACTCTCGGAGTGAACCCCGATGTCGCTGTCTTCGCGAAGGCGATGAGCAACGGCTATCCGATGGCGGCAATCGTCGGCATTGACGCTGTGATGGATGCCGCACAAACGACATTCATCAGCAGTACGTATTGGACCGACAAGATTGGACCAGTTGCTGCGCTCGCTACTATCAGGAAGCACAGAAGCCACAACGTACCACAACGTTTGACGGAAGTCGGTGAGATCATGCGGACTGGCTGGCGCGAAAACGCTGAACGCGCTGGTCTATCGATCACAGTAACCGGCATCCCCGCTCTCACGTACTTCTCATTCAACTACCCGAATGCGCAGGCAATCCGCACCCTATTTACTCAGGAGCTACTTGATCGCGGCTACCTGGGCACCAACGCGTTTTATCCCACTTATGCTCATCGTCCCTCCGATGTTCAAACCTACTTGGAATCAGTCGGCGAGGTTTTTCAGTTCATCGCAGACGTCCTTAAAAACGGAGGCGTCGAAGATAGTCTCAAAGGTCCCGTCGCTCACGCCGGTTTTCATCGTTTGACCTGAGTCCAGTTCGAATCAATGCAGAAGATCAATTTTGGAACCAGAATGATCGGCGACGGGGAACCCGTTTTCATAATTGCGGAAGCCGGCGTAAACCATAACGGCGAGTTGGCGAAAGCCCTTGAATTGGTGGACATCGCCCGGGACGCCGGAGCCGACGCAGTAAAGTTTCAACTCTATCGTGCCGATGAGCAGGTCTCACGCGCAGCACCGACTGCTCAGTACCAGCGAGACCATACTCGTGAGACCCAGATGCTCGAGATGGCGAGGAGTTACGATTTGCCCTGGGAGGCACATCGGGACATTAAGAGGCACTGCGACTCGGTTGGCATTACTTATCTAGCGTCTTGTTTCGACACCAAAGCAGTGGATTTCTTTCTCGAACTGCGGGGTGCTGGAATAAAAGTTGGATCGGGTGAGATTACGAACTATCCGTTACTGGCTTACATGTCCGCAACCGGCAAACCGATCTTGCTAAGCACAGGAATGTCTACGCTCGACGATGTTGCTGGAGCAGTCGCTCACATTCGAGCGAGTGGTCCAAGTGAGTTGGCCCTCTTTCAATGTACGTCAAACTATCCGACTGATCCCGGTGACGCTAATGTCCGGGCGCTCCAAACCTTAAAGCACGAATTTAATATGCCCGTCGGTTACAGCGATCATACGCGTTCGAACACAGCCGCGATTGCTGCTGTAGCGCTCGGGGCAAGCATCATCGAAAAACATTTCACCCTGGATCGGTCTTTGCCCGGCCCAGATCACCACATGTCCCTCTCGCCAGATGAACTGCGAGCCTACGTTGCGGACATTCGAACAACTGAACGTGCACTTGGAAACGGAATTAAGGCGCCATGTGAACAGGAGCTGGCTACAATGCTCGTCGCTCGTCGAAGCCTTGTATCCACGAAACTGATCCCTGCCGGCGACACACTTACTGACGAAAACGTTACCTTAAAGCGTCCGGCAACTGGTATAGATCCGCGACTTTGGCCAACAGTGCGTGGGCGCAAGGTAAAGGCAGAAATCCAACCCGATATTCCGATTATGTGGGACGACTTGGTTGAATAGATCATGAGAATTTGGATTACGGGCGGCGCAGGTTTTCTTGGTCAACGACTTGCTCGCCACCTCGAATCACGCGGACACAGTGTTATCGGTCTCTCTCGTCGCAAGAACGACGGACGTACGCAGTCTTATCAGATCGATCTCGCGTCTGAAGAAGCCGTGGCGCAACTCCATTCGGTGGTTGACGATACGGGAGAGCCGGACGTCGTCATTCACTCCGCCGCCCGACAACCTGGTCTCAAGGGAGAACTTCGTGATTACGTCAGATCAAATGTATTGAGTACTCTGAACCTCATCGAAGCGCTCATCCCGACCCCACCCAAACAAATAATCTACACTTCAACGCTCAGCGTTTACGGACGTCCTGGCAGAAACCCGGTTGGTGAAACTGATCCAGCGGGTGGTACCGCTCCATACTCAGCAACCAAGCGATGGGCCGAACAACTTTTTGAACATCTTAAGTCGGGCACTCGTCTGATTGTGCTACGGCTTCCTAGTTTGTATGGCGTGGGTCAGGTCGACAGTTTTATTGACGGGCTCGCGCGGACGTCTCTGCAAAATCAAAAGTTGGAACTCTTCTCACGCGGCGAGTTGATCCGCGACGCGTTACACGTCGCTGATGTGGTTGCGGCGATTGATTTGTGTGTTACCGATCCACCTGAACCAGAATTTATCTGCATGAATCTCGGTTGTGGACGCGCCATCACTACCGCAGAGTGGGCTGGCGCTCTAGTCAATGCCCTCGGTAGCCAAAGTGAAATTGTGCCACTTGATCAGGAAGCAAATCAGTTTGATCTATACGCCGACATTCAACTCGTGCAGAAGACGATTGGATTCCAACCAACCGAACTGAGAGAATCGATGGCCAGATACGCAAATGAACTACGAACATGATCCGGACCATCCGCTGGCGACGGCTTTTCCTTACTTTCCTCCTGAGGAACAGCGATGGCTCGAGGATGAACTACGAAACATACTCAACGGCCAACTGGCGATGGGTCCGCGTGTGAACGAGTTTGAGCGCCAGTTCGCAGAGTTTTGTGCTCTTCCCTACGCGATAGCATTTCCTAGTTGCACTTCAGCGATGGAAGCAACGTTGCGCGCGCTCGGCGTTGGTCCGGGTGACGAGGTACTTGTCCCCGTTGAGACGTTCATCGCAACTGGAATGGTTGTGTCCCTAGTCGGTGCCCGCCCCGTTTTTACAGAAATTTCACCTGAAACGTTTTCCATGGATTTCGATGATGCGGAGTCGCGCGTCACCGAGCGCACCCGCGGCGCAATCGTTGTTCATTATGGCGGATTTATTTCGCCCGAGCTCCCCGCGTTTGTCGAGCGCATGCATCGATCAGGAAGGTTCGTCATTGAAGATGCTGCGCATGCGCCTGGAGCAGAATTGAATGGAAAGATGGCGGGAGGTTTGAGTGACGCCGGTTGCTTTTCGTTTTACCCGACTAAAATCATGACGACTGGCGAAGGTGGAATGATGGTGACCTCGCGAGCTGACATAGCTGGCACGGTGCGGTCACTGCAGCATCGTGGTCGCGACATGGATAATCCCCTTGAGAGTTATGTAGTGCCAGGTCGAAACAATCGATTCACGGAAATCGCAGCGGCGATGGGATTGAGCCAATTGCGATGTCTGCCCCAATTTCTCGCAGCCAGGCGCCGCGTCGCGGCGATTTATGACGACCTCCTGTTGAAGAGTGAAGTGTTTCTTCCGTTGTTGGCGAACGGCGAAAGCCGACCGAGTTACTGGCGTTATGTTGTCATGCCGACGTTGAAAGTAGATCGCAATGAGCTTCAGGCTCGACTTCGCGAGGACAAAATTTCGATCGACTGGGCCTACGACCCGCCATTACATCTTCAACCCGTCTTCAAGACGACTCTCGGTACTCGCGAAGGGATGCTACCCAAATCAGAAGCCATCTTGTCGCGCCACATTTGTTTACCGGTCCATGCACAGATGCGCGACATTGACTGTGAGTACGTTGTGGAGCGATTGCTTCATCACGTGAAAGAGATGGCCAATCTGACGCCGCAAACCCAGTGAAAGTCGCCATTCATCAACCACAGTATTTCCCATGGCCAAGATACCTGCACAAAATAATGTCTGCTGATATATTCGTGTATCTTGACACCGTGCAGTTCAGTAAGAACGGTCTACAAAATCGCAATCAAATCAAGACATCACAGGGACCTGCATGGTTAAGTGTGCCGGTGAGACATCAATTTGGACAGGAGATTCGCGAGACTCTAATTGCTGACCAAAAAGCTACTCGCAAACATTTGAAGACTTTGGCTGCAAACTATGCTCACACTCCCGGTTTTGGTCGTTGGTCTGACGAACTGCGGACGCTGCTGGAAACTGAGCACAAATCGATGGGCGACCTGGCAATCTCCTCGACTGATTGGTTGTTGAATAAATTAGGATCCACAACCGAAAGCGTCAGAGCCTCCGAACTAGTTGGACCAGAAGGAAAGGCTTCTCAACTCGTAGCATCAATTTGTGAGACGCTCAAAGCAGATTGCTATTTGACCGGCACTGGCGCTTTGAGCTACATGGAGAAAGGCGACTTTACAAAGATCGGGTGTGAAATCCAGGTCCAGCAATGGCAACCTTTCGAATATGAACAGGCTTTTAAGAACGTCGGGTTTGTTCCTGATCTCTCGACTCTGGATCTAGTCTTGAACCAACCCGACAATGCAAGCCAGCTCATTCGCGCAGCCGGCAGTTGGTGCCCTCTTTAACTCCGCATGACGAAACGACGAATACTGGGTATCACCGCGATTCGCTCCGAGTACTTCCTGCAGCGACCGGTCTTCGATGCAATTCGACAGCATTCTGATCTCGAGTTAGCCCTAATCGTTACGGGTGCACATCTCTCGCCCCTGCACAACTACACAGTTCGGGAGATCGAAAAAGATGGCTATCCGATCGCTGCCCGCATTGAGAACCTGATCAACTCCGACCGCGATGCCGCGAGGCTCAAGGGAGCGGCAACGCAATTACAGATAGTGGCGCATCTTGTTGACCAATTGAGACCCGACTGGCTGCTTGTTCCGGCTGATCGCGAAGAGTCAATTGTCCTGAGTATGTGCGGAGCGTACCTTGGTTTGCCAATCGCGCATTACGGCGCCGGCGATCGTGTAGTTGGAAATGTTGACGACATGATTCGTCATGCGGTGTCGCGTCTCGCGCATCTTTTGCTCACAAGCAATGAACCCTCACGAGAACGATTGATTCGTGCAGGTGAACAAGAATGGCGGGTTCACAATGTCGGCTCGTCCGGGCTCGACCGAATTAGAAGAACTCCCACGCTCACGTCGAAGGAACTCGCTGCCGAATTGGACGTTGAGCAAATCGAACCCGAGTACTTCGTCGTGCTACAGCATCCACTATCGTCGGAAGCCGCTAAGGCGGGCGAGCAGATGATGTTAACCCTCGAGGCGGTAACGTCGTTGAATGCCCAAACGTTTGTTATCTATCCAAACTCCGATCCAGGCAGCGGCGAAATCATACGCGTAATCCAGGAGTATAGTTCGCATCCCAAGGTTCACATCTTCAAAAATATTCCCGATGTCGCATTCATCAATTTGTTGCGTGGGGCTACTGCCCTGATTGGCAATTCCAGTCTGGGATTGATGGAAGCGCCATTTCTGAAACTCGCGGTCGTAAATGTAGGACACAGGCAGTCAGCTCGCTTACACACCGAGAATGTCTTCTTTGTCGATCACGACGTTGCGGCTATCACCAGCCAGCTGAATTCAATCCGGCACGACCCAGCTACTAAAGAACGTGTCTCGTCCTGCTCAAACCCATTCGGCGATGGATTCGCGGGCGAGCGCATTGCGGAGATTCTGGCGACGACACCGATCGACGGAAAACTGCTGAACAAGGACCTCACGTACTAGAAAGGATGAGATTGTTGGACGAGGCAAAAGATACGGAGCGGCGATGGGACAAGGTCTACAGCGAAAAGTTGATGACCATGTGGTTTCCCAACGAAGACATTATTCGCTTCTGCGCACGACTAATTCAGAAGAAGCTCACTCACGACAAGTACGAAGTAAAGCGGAGCGTCGAGCGTGTTTTGGATCTTGGTTGTGGCAATGGACGCAACGCGATCTATTTCGCCGGTCAAGGTTTTCAGACTACTGGTATCGACATATCGCCGCGAGCGATCGAATGGGCTAAAGAGTGGGCCTCACGAGAAAAACTGGAAATCGATTTTCGTGTTGGTGATATCACAGCGTTACCCTTTGAAGATGGCTTGTTTGATGTAGTCGTGTCGCACGGCGTACTCGATCACGTGCGTTCAGGCGTTGCGCGTGAGGCTGCGGAAGAAGTACGCAGAATACTGAAGTCCGGCGGCCTCTTCTATTGCGACTTAAGATGTGCTGAAGACTTTGAGTTTGGTCTGGGGACCGAAGTAGAGCCACGTACGTTTCTTTTGGACCATGGCTTTGAAGAGGGTTTAGTGCAGCACTTCTTTACGCAAGCCGATATCAACGAGTTGATTGACGGTCTTTTTCGTGTCATCTATATTGAACTTAACGACAACCGGCTAGGTCCCGACTTCAGAAACAAGTATTCGCGTTGGATAGTAGCTCTTGAAGCAGTGTAGTTCGACACGTTGCACATGAAAGTCTTGATCATCGCGCCGCATCCTGATGATGAAACGATCGGATGCGGCGGAACTCTTCTAAAACACACGGCCGCAGGCGATCAGATATTCTGGTGCATCGGCACGAAGGGTTATGAACCGCGAGTTTCCAGCGAGTTTCTCGCAAAACGTGAAGTCGAAATCGATCAGGTCGCGGCTGCTTACGGTTGTGAGCGAGTGTTCAAGCTTGATCACCCGACGACGCGTCTGGATACGGTGTCACAGGACCAGCTGATTGCAGACTTCTCCGAGGTAGTGGAAGCAGCTCGCCCGGATTGTGTTTACCTCAATCATTCCGGTGATGTTCATTCGGATCACCGAGTTATTTTTGAAGCAGTGATGTCGGCAATAAAGCCGTTTAGCACTTCGCGACACGGAGTGAAGAAAATTCTGAGTTACGAAGTGCCTTCATCGACTGACGCATCACTGGCGTCTTTTGGACGTCCCTTTGTTCCAACTGTATTCACCGACATTGCGGCATACATCGAACAGAAACTGCAGATCTTCTCGCTTTATCCGGCCGAGATTCAGCCATACCCCCAGCCTCGTTCGCTTGACAGCTTGAAAGCGAATGCTCGCGTGCGTGGTGCGACGATCGGCGTAGAGTACGCCGAAGCGTTCATGCTTCTTCGTGAGATCAATTAGAGCCTTATGAACATTCGAGGCAAGAGGATTCTTCTTAGGGCAATTGAGAGCGCCGATCTGCCGATTCTGCATGACTGGCTGAACGATCCGGAGATTGCCGCGGGTCTCGGAGGTATTCACTTTCCGTCGTCGTTGTATCAACAGGAAAAGTGGTTTGAAAGAATCCAAACAGATCAAGAAACTATTCGACTGGCAGTGCAGAACGAGACCAAACAATTAATTGGCTATAGTGGATTCTGGAAGGTCGATTGGCGCGATCGTCGAGCTGAACATGCCGTCGTGGTGGGAAAGGAATTTCAGGGTCACAAGTACGGACATGAGATCATCATGACATGCGCTCGGTATGCGTTTGAGGAAATGGGACTCCATCGACTTGAAGCCACAGTTTTAGCCGGCAATGACGCTTCTTTGCGAGCTTATCGAAGTTGCGGATTTACGGAAGAAGGCCTGCTACGTGAACATGCATTACGTTCCGGTCAATGGCATGGCAGAGTTATATTGGGTCTGTTGGCGAACGAGTACCAAACTCTCGCGAGCAACAGCAAGTTTTGGGAAGGCCAGGAGGTAGTGGATTGAGCGAGGTAAAACCGCGCCTCACAATTGGCGGCGACTTCGAACTCACCACTCTCAACTACGCAGATCCTCAGCAGTTAGCAACTCTAACTCATGGCCTTGAAGGAACGTGGACCTCGAGTGGACGGAGCGCGTTAGCGCTCGTACTCCAGCAGCTCGTGACACGAGGCATCAATCACGTTCACCTGCCATCTTATTTATGCGAAAGCATCATCGCCCCGATCGAGGCTCTTCATCTCGACTACTCCTTTTATCCCGTCGATTCATCACTGACCGCATACCCTGAGCCACCCGCTGGTGCTGCAGTTCTGATCATCAACTACTTTGGCTGGCTCAATCCCGCGCTGAGTGATTGGCAAGAACCACCAGCTGAGTTCGTCTTGATCGAGGACTGTTGTCAGGCGTTACTCAGTGGGTGGAACAGACAGGCAGCAAGTGCACATCAGATCATTCTCAGTCCGCGAAAGTTTGCCGGAACGGCGCTGGGGGGCTGGTGCAACATACCCTCTCATCGTGTGGCAGACGACCACGCTATCAACGAGGCATTTCGGCAATCTTTAACAGCACGTTTGTTGCGCGGTGCTTATCTGTCGGACAAGGGCGCTTCGATTGACTCGAGTATCGAATCTACGTATCTGAGCCTTCTTGCTGGTGTCGAAAAATTCCTTGATGAGAATCCAACGAACACCGGCGTGCCGGACACGGCGCTCAGACTAATCGCCGGTACGGACTGGGACTCGATCGCCCAGCAACGTCGGAGTAACTGGCTGGTCCTTCACGAACAATTGCGCGATCAACTTCAACCTATCTGCGAGACTTTGCCGGACGACGTCGTTCCGCTTGGTTATGTGGTAAGAGTGGATGATCGAGATCGCGTGCGAGAGAATCTCGCGAAACGACGAATATTCTGTCCAGTGCATTGGCCACTGCCTGAACAAGTCAACCGCAGCAGGTTTCCGCAATCGGCCGAACTCGCCGCCACCGCGTTGACGCTCCCAATTGATCAGAGATACACCTCAGATGACATGTCGCGCCTGGCTGAGGCGATTGCAGATACCCTCTTATAACGAGGAGCACCGTGCAGCAGATTCTAGACGCAGAAAATGACGC
>Ga0070690_100000641_pt1 | contig 17773 bp, 18 predicted proteins | sample KBSS33HmetaG_FD_64671 | JGI IMG/M metagenome (GOLD analysis project Ga0070690, IMG submission 64671) | Switchgrass rhizosphere microbial communities from Kellogg Biological Station, Michigan, USA - KBS S3-3H metaG | ecosystem: Host-associated > Plants > Roots > Rhizosphere ... | reverse complement strand
GTTTCGACGCAGCATCGTCGACCACGAGCTTTCGATCTCTCATCAACTCTTGTACAGCAGTGAGGATTGCGTCACGTCGCGCAGCAAAGCGATATGGATTCGCCAACGGTGGGGCGTCGGGAGTCTTGTCTCGGCCGAAATCCATGCCGCGTCCCGTGCCGGTGTCCGTCTTCGTGCCGTTGCTACCAGCCGTACGACTACCGCCAGTGTCGCGCACTCGCTCATTGTTCTTATCGACACCCTTTCCCTGGGCAAAAATGACGACGCATAAACCTAACGATAAGATCAAAGCAGTAATGAAGCGATACATGATGATCACCCTTAGTCGAGCAGGCAAAATATCGAGGGGAAACTATTTGGAGAATAGATTAACAGCACTACAAATTCAAGCAGTTGGTCTCCTCTCGCGGTTCCATCAGGGCGAAGGCGAGGCGGTACTGTTTTGGTTTTTGCGCGCGTCGTCGATATCTCGTTGTCGCTCCCAGTTGCGTAACGCCTGGACGCCCTTTTCAAACTCCGCACTACTTGAATAGAAGTTGTGCGCCCCATCATAGCGATCAGGGTTACGAACGTAATACAGGTACTCAGTCGAAGCAGGATTCAATGCAGCGCTCAGGGAACTCGCGCCGGGTGAGGCAACTGGACCAGGCGGCAATCCCGGATGAAGACGCGTGTTGTAAGGCGACTGTCGTTCGATGTCACTCTTGTAAACCTTCCCATCATAGCGCCATCTTCCTTCAAGCTTCGATGCATAGATCACAGTCGAGTCGACGGCGAGTGGGATATCACGCTGCAAGCGGTTGTAGATTACCGAGGCCACGATCGGTCGCTCTTCAGATAACTTGGCTTCAGTCTCAATGATCGAAGCGACTGTTACGATCTGTCTGGGTGATAGATTCAAACGCTTGGCCGCATCAGACCAATCAGGCTTCCACACGTTCAGAAACTGCTTGACCATCATCTCGACGACTTTTGGCGCCGGTGTCTCAGGAGTGAATTCGTAGGTATCAGGAAATAGATAGCCTTCGAGATTCTTCGCCGCCGGATCGATTTCGCGAATCAAGCTGACGTCATTTAGTAACTCGAGTCCTTGAGCTTCGGTTGAGACGTGTAGTTCAGGTACCTGCGTCATCGCACGCGCGATCTCAAAACGCGTCCAACCTTCGATGACAGTGAATCGCGACATGCGTCGTTCACCGCGTTGCACTTTTGCTACCGCTGCAAGAGGAGAAATCGGTGAAGGGAAGTCGTATTCACCGGCCTTCAATGTCGATCCCTTGCCCGTAAGTTTCAAATAGATCGACAGCGGCCACTCATGTTTGATGATTCCTTCCGACGCGAGTCTCTTAACAACGAAAGAGGTCGAGGAGCCTGGCGGTATTTCGATGTACTTGCCAGTCTTTTGATGGGCAATAGGTCGGCGCAATTCGGCATAGATCCACGCCGTCAGACCGCCGCCCAGGAGCAGCGCAATTGCGGCCAAAACTATTAATATGCGTTTCATTCGTTATTCAGGACTCACCAAAAGTCGCTCCTCACGACTGTTTAGAAAATCTCGCAGGATTATCGCTGCCGATTCGCTATCAACCAAAGCGTCGACCTCCGCCTGACTGTACCCATCGTCGCGCAAAGAAGTTCGCGCTTCTTTGGAAGTGAGCCTCTCGTCCTGAAGGTAAACTGGAATCTTCAGAGACCGCGCGAAGTTTCGAGACAATTGTTGAGCGGTTTCGGCTGCGGGACCCCGCGTGCCGTCGAGACTTAGTGGCAAACCAATCACCAACGTTTGTGCGTCAAACCCTTCGATCAAGGCGCTGATGTTCTTAAGCAGATCTTTCCAATTCGTACGCCTGATCGGGTCAAGCCGTTTTATTGTAATCGAAAGCGAGTCGGATATTGCGACGCCAATAGTTTTCTGACCCAGATCGAGCGCCAGAACCGGGGAAGCGGGCGTGTTTTCGGCGTTCAACTGATTCACCTAAGCAGCGATTCTAGAAGTGTTTATCGGTTCTCGAGTCGTCAGAAGTTCACCTTGCACCGTCGAAAGGCCGCCTGTATCATACCTTCCGACCCGATGAATGGTCGCCGCTGCGACAGTCTTTAACGTAATCGAAGAGGTATTTAAATGTCATTTCGAACCAAGTTCATTCTCATCCTGCTCTCAGCAACCCTGACGGTCTATACGGTTGTAGGCGGCTGGATTTCAACTCGCGCTCAACAACCAGCTAATGATCCGAATGCACAGCTGCGAATTTTTGAGAGCGTCTTACAGCACATCCAGAACGATTATGTAGATGAGCCAAACATGGACAAGGTTCGAGCAGGTGCACTGCGCGGACTGGCGTATGGCCTCGATCCCTATTCAACTTATCTCACGCCCGAGCAAGTGAAGGAATATAGCGGACCCTCGAAAGACAATCAGGTAAGTATTGGCGCCGAGCTGTCGCAGGTTGCTTCATATCTTTACGTGATTGCTCCGATAAAAGGCTCTCCGGCGGATCAGGCGGGCATTCGACCCGGCGACATCATTGAATACATCGATGGCAAAGCGACGAGGGACATATCGCTCTACGACGCGAAACAACTTCTGAACGGCGCCGCTGGAACTGAAGTGAAACTTCGCGTGCTGCGCGCCAATGCGAACCCTCTGACGATCACGGTGAAGCGTGGAGCAGGACGAGCGGCCGCTGCCGAGACAAGAATGGAAGCGGGGCGCGTCGGCATCCTGCGAATCAATAGTTTGAACGATGGCGAGGCAACAGACATTCGCGCGAAGTTGCAGGACCTGGTGAAGCAGGGCGCACAAAAGATCGTGGTCGATCTGCGGGATACGGCTGGTGGTTCTTTAACAGAAGCAGTGGCGGTAGCGAACATGTTCATTCGCGACGGTGTGCTCGCAGAAACACTTGGGCGTGAAGGAAAAGCGCTGAAGACCTACAACGCTGATCCGAAAGCGGTGATCTTCTCGGGTCCGGTTGTTGGGCTAATCGATACGGGCACCGCGGGTGGCGCTGAGGTGATTGTGTCTGCTTTTATCGAACGCAATCGCGGTCAGGTTGTCGGTGAAAAGAGTTTTGGTGCGGGTGCTGAGCAACAGTTGTTCACGCTGCGCGGTGGCGACGGTTTGTTGCTGACGACAGTGAAGTGGGCCTCGGGAAATGGAAAAGCTTTCCTCGGTGAGGACCGCGCACATTCAGGAGTCGCTCCTTCAGTTGAAGTAAAGAGTCAGGAGCTCTCGGAGAACGTCGATCCAGATGATCTCACCGGCAACGACGACGATTCAGTCGCCAAACCCGAGTCGGGTGCAGACAAGCGGGAGACCTCACCGCAGACACCAGCTAAGCCTGATGTTGAAGACATTCAAATGAAGAAGGCGCTTGAACTTCTGAAGGACAAACCGGCAGCCAAGGCTGCGTAACAAAAAAGCATAATTCGTAATTGAAGCCAGGAGGATGAAGTCCTCCTGGTTTTTGTTTTCATCATCAGCTGCGCGACACCTTCCGTCGCCTATTGAGAAAAGGGGCAGACGAAAAGGGGAGGACAATCCTTCTCCCCCTTTTCCCCTTTTGTTCTCCCCACGTATAGGTTCGTATCGCATTAGTGCTGATATCGAATATCGCGTTCCCATATCGGGTACTTCAACTCGCGCTCGATTATTTCAATCATTCGCATCTGCTTGTGAATTTCTTGCAATGCGCATTTTTTCGCTGGAATTCGGTATAAATACGGCGAATTCACTAGCTGTGAAGATGCATCGGCTTACACGGAATACCTCTTGCTCTAAGGTATACCGGGTTGAGGGCACTTAGATTTTTCAAGGAGAGAACACAGCGATGATTATGACAAACAAGCTATTGCCAGTTGCGTTGATTGCCGCTCTTATCGGCGGTTCGGTTGGCGCGTTGGTGATGCACCGAAGTCAGCCGGCAACGGCTGAAACCACCACGCCAACAGGCGCGCAGGTAGCGGGCGCGACTACAACACAGTCTGATGCAGCTATTCCATCTGACTTCAACACGCCACAGGAACAGATTGCTTATAAGACTGGCTTCGCTGACGGTTTCACTGCGGCAGATAACCGAGCCGTCTCTACCAATAGCGGAACCACGACTCGCTCAAGCGCACCAACCAGAGTTGTTTATCGCAATAGAACGGTTGCCAGACGGGGAACATCCGCGTCACGTGTTTACTACGATTACAACCGGCCACAGAGCAGAAGCTTCTGGTCGAAGCATCGTGACAAACTGACTATGGCGATCGGTACGGGCGCAGGCGCAGCTATCGGCGGCTTGATCGGCGGTAAGAAAGGCGCAGGTATAGGTGCGTTGTCGGGCCTCGGAGGTTCCGCGCTGTATACCTACAAACTGCGAAATCGAAACCGTAGCAACTAACAAGTCAGCCGAGGGCTGGAGTAATGAGCAAACTTAAACTTGCTATCGCTCTAAGTACTCTCATCGCTGTAACTGGATTATGGGCAGTTCCTTTTGCTGGAACTGCCCATGGTCATTTGTGGCGAGCTGAGACGATTGCGATGCAGGGGACCCCGGTCGGAGTGCTCGTACGATTGAAGCAATCGTCGGGTCGAGGTTTGCTCACGGATGTTTGGATACGTGGCTCCGGGCCGTTCACGTTCGCCGTGGATACGGGAGCGGGAGTCACGCTGGTCAGCCGCTCAGTAATTAACAGAGCTCAACTTCAAACACACGCTGCAACTAAACCGCTTGCCGGCGGACTCTCAGCTGGTTCGATTATTTCCAACCAATCCACATCAATCGAACAGATTGCGATTGGACGACGTGACAATCAACTGCGCAGTTCATTTAGCGCTGCAGTCGTCGAAAGTTTGCCCGGTGGAATTGATGGCATTCTTGATCCAACATCGGCATTTCAGCCTTATGGATATTCAATCGATCTACCCAATCGCGAACTGCGCATAATCGATTTCTCAGGCCGCGGTTTGCGAGTTCAAGATGCACCACCGAATGGAGCAATCGTGAAGTGGGTCCGAAGCGGTAACGACGATCGGCCATTCGTCCGGCTGGGCGATGGACGTCAGGCGTTGATCGATACCGGCTCTGGATTTGGATTAGCTGTTAGTGATGGGCGCGTAGTTGGGCGAAACCACAATCAACAGAACCAGGTGATTCGAGATCTCGCAGGCGGTTCGATCAGTGCAAGACGAGTGGAGCCAGTAACTGTGAGCATCGGACCGTTGATGTTAAAGAGTGTGCCGACAGATGTTCTATTCGGTGCACCAGCAGGCACACCGGTGATTATTGGTCGTGACGCACTTTATCCTTTTCGACTTACATTCGATCCGACGACACGTTTAATCGAAATCGCACCAGCAGAAAGGTGAAGAGGAAAAAGGGAAACAGGGGAAGTGGGAATTGCTTTCTACCCTCGTTCCACTCTTTCCCTTTCTCCTCTTCACCCCTTTTTTAGAGCGGAATATTGCCGTGCTTCCTTGGTGGGTTTGAATCGCGTTTGTTTTCCAACAGCGATAGCGCACGAATTAGTTTTGGTCTGGTGTACGCTGGTTCAATTACCTCGTCGACAAATCCTCGCTCCGCTGCTACATAGGGATTCGCAAATTTCTCCTCGAGCTCTTCGACTCGCGCTCGTCGCGCCGCTTCTTTGTCTTTGGCTTCACTGAGCTCACGTCGATGAAGAATTCCGACCGCGCCTTCGGGTCCCATCACAGCGATCTCGGCAGTCGGCCACGCGAAGTTTACGTCGGTACGAATATGCTTTGAAGCCATAACGCAATAAGCGCCGCCGTATGCTTTGCGCGTGATCACAGTGATCTTAGGCACAGTGGCTTCAGCGAATGCATACAAAAGCTTTGCTCCATGAGTGATGATGCCACCGTGTTCTTGTGAGACTCCTGGAAGAAAACCGGGCACGTCTTCAAAGGTAATCAACGGAATATTGAAGCAATCGCAGAAGCGAACGAAGCGCGCCGCTTTAATCGAGGCATTGATGTCTAACACGCCGGCGAGAAATGCTGGTTGATTCGCGACCACTCCGACTGCGTAACCACCAAGCCGCGCAAACCCGACGCAGATATTTTGCGCATATAGCTTCTGGACTTCGAAGAAATATCCATCGTCTACCACCGCATTGATCACTTCGCGAATGTCGTAAGGCTGATTCGAAGCTTCGGGTACAAGCTGATTGAGTTTAGGTTCGATTCGGTCAGCCGGATCTTCCGGTTCGATCCGCGGAGGATCGTCCATGTTGTTCGATGGAATAAACGACAACAGTTCACGCACGAGACGAAGCGCGTGTTCGTCTGAATCCGCGACAAAATGTGCAACGCCCGAAACACTGTTATGAGTAACAGCGCCGCCAAGCTCTTCCTTGGATACCTCTTCATGAGTGACGGTCTTGATCACGTCTGGTCCAGTTATAAACATGTACGACGTGTCTTTCACCATTACATTGAAGTCAGTAATCGCCGGACTGTATACGGCGCCCCCGGCGCATGGTCCCATGATGCAACTGATCTGGGGCACAACGCCGCTGGCCAACGTGTTACGCAAAAAGATATCAGCGTATCCACCCAAACTAACGACGCCCTCCTGAATACGAGCTCCTCCTGAATCGTTCAGTCCGATAATCGGTGCGCCGACTTTCATCGCGAGATCCATTACCTTGCAGATTTTTTCTGCGTGAGTCTCTGAAAGAGAACCACCGAACACTGTGAAGTCCTGCGCGAAAACGAAGACGTTTCGACCGTCAATGGACCCATAGCCCGTCACTACTCCATCGCCGGGATAGAGCTGCTTATCGAGTCCAAAATCTTTTGAGCGATGAACGACGAGCTTATCAAACTCTTCAAAGGTGCCTTCGTCGAGCAGAAACTCGATCCGTTCGCGCGCGGTCATTTTTCCGGCTGCATGCTGCTTCTCAACACGGTCACCTCCGCCGCCTGTTTCGGCCTGCCGCGTTCGTTGTCTCAGGAGGTCGAGCTTGTTTTGCTTTGCTTTCTTTTCTGTAGCCATAAGTTCAGGAGACGTTGAAAGGAAACGCCCGCGTCTGGATCATACCGACTAGTTCATCGACTGCGCGCCGCGCTTCATGTTTCACATTGGGTGGATAGTTGTAATGTCGCGCGTTATGTTCGAAATCCTCGAGGTCAAGAACGCGATACGACAAGTCGGGTTCTACTAGTACATCAATATCGAGATCGACGTAGGTGAGGCTCTCGCCATCAAATCGCGGCGGCATATTTATATTGCAATAGAACCTCATGAGATTCAGGTCGGCATCGCGAAACCGAAAGATGTTGTACCAGCGATTTAGCCAGTAGTACTCCGTGCTCAGCGTCCCAACCGGTATCGTTCCTAGCAGATCATGTTCGATATGTTCTTCGAACCTCGCATCGAGAACGATCAACGAATCCACCTTCTCAATAAGTTGAGCTGACCACCGCCGGTGCTCAGCTCCATCAAACTTACAGACGACAACAACGATGGTGCTTTCTTTATCGATCAGTTACTTCCTTCCACTCTTTGCCCAGTCAGCGAGAAACTGAGCCTGGCCCTTCTCAGTCAAAGGGTGATTGAACAACTGATCTATCACTTTAAAAGGCATGGTTGCGATGTCGGCACCCAGACGTGCCGCTTCGATGACGTGAATCGGGTGGCGCAAGCTCGCTGCGAGGACTTCAGTTTTCCAACTATAGTTCTGATAGATTTCGATGATGTTCTGTAGGAGGTAAAGTCCGTTCTCCCCAATATCATCGAGTCGGCCCAGAAACGGGCTGATGAATGACGCACCCGCCTTTGCAGCAAGAATTGCCTGCGCAGCGGAGAAGCACAAAGTGACATTGACGCGAATGCCTTGATCCGAAAGTTCGCGAGTTGCTTTCAAGCCATCTCGCGTCAACGGACACTTGACTACGACGTTCGGAGCAATCTTCGAATACTCCAAACCTTCGCGAACCATTCCATCCTTGTCCTGACTGGTGACTTCGGCGGAAACAGGCCCTTGAACGATCTCGCAGATCGCACCGATGTGCTGTTTGAAATCGACGTCTCCTTCCTTCGCGATGAGGGAAGGATTGGTGGTGACGCCATCGGCGATGCCCAACGATGCTGCTTCACGTATTTCTTTAAGACTGGCGGTATCAATAAAAAACTTCATAACGACTCCTTAATAGTATTTATCCATAGATGAACTAATTCTCCATGTTAATGAGGTGGTACTGACCTCATGCTATTAATGTTGAGACCTGGCCTCATAAACAGGATTGCGCAAAGTTCCGATGTTTGAAACTTCAACTTCGACCGTGTCGCCATTCTTTAGTTTCGAAACGCCGGCCGGTGTTCCAGTGGCAATCAGATCGCCGGGATACAAAGTCATGATAGCGGCTATATACCTTATTAGATAGGCGACGGAAAAAGCCATGTCGCGCGTGTTGCCTTGTTGTTTTACTTCACCGTTCACGCGCGTGATTACAGTCGCGTTTGTTGGGTCGAAATCGTCAACAATCCAAGGGCCAACGGGGCAAAAGGTATCGAACGATTTACCGCGCGTAAACTGCACGTCTTTCCTCTGTAGATCACGCGCGGTCACGTCGTTAACGCAGGCGTAACCGAAGACGTAGCTGAGCGGATCTTCGTCTTCCGTGATGTTGCGTGCACGTTTTCCGATTACCACGCCAAGTTCGCCTTCATGCTCAACCTGCTGCGACTGCGACGGCAGCTCAATTCGATCCCCCGAGGCGATGATTGCTGAAGGCGCTTTGAGGAAGAGAAGCGGTTCGTCCGGCATCTTGTTACCCAACTCAGCCGCATGCTCGCGATAGTTTCGTCCCACGCAAACGATCTTTGAAGGCTCGACAGGAGCGAGCAGGTTAACTTCATTTAGCGACCACCCAGTCGATTCCGGTCTTGATTTAGTTAAAGGAAAACTTGAAGTCGAAAACGGATAAACATTCGAGCCTTCGATTACTGCGTATCTAGGCCCATTGATTTCAGAATGTGTTATGCGACAAATTTTCATATTTAAGGAACTGTCTCTGAAACAACCTCTGACGGCGGACTCACATTCCCGGCATGATCCACTGCGGTGATGTAGTAGTAATACTTCTGACCAGACTCAACTCGTTCGTCCTGGAATGTGGTCCTTGTTAGCAGCGTCTGATTCAATTTTGTCCAGGATCCTTTGGGTAGATTCGGATCAGTGGATCGATACACGTTGTATCCCGCGATATCCGATTCGGGATTTGCCGGGAAGAAGATTGAAAGACGACCAGGTGCTGCGGCCACACTCGGTGTCGCCGGAGCGGACGGGGCGAACGTATCGCGAGCCTCAACTGACACGGCATTTGAATTCAGACTCTCGACTTGCGCACCTTCCGTCCCAAGCGAAACACTGCGAACGATGTATCGATACTTATTGCCAAACTTGAAAGTTTTGTCAGCGTACTGCGTGCCCGACACCAGTTGCGAATTAATCGGCGTCTGCGCTGGTTCACTCTGAGTTTCATCGAGGCGATAGATGTTGTAGCCAAGAACATTCACGGGTGTAGAACCGTCGATGTTAGCGGCCGGGGGTTGCCAGGTAAGTGTAATGGCGTCCTCAGTCGTTGCGGCGTTTTGAAGGACCGGCGGTTGCGCGATTCTTGCTGCAGGTTCGATCGATAAAAAGTTTGAAAAGGCAGCGCGTTGTCCTGAAGCGTTGACGTACCTCACAGCGTAACGGAGTCGCGTCGGTTGGCCTGCTAGTTCGAGCGTGTCAGTGTACGTGAGATTCTCACCCGCATTCTGAATCTGCTCATTAGTTACAGAACCAATCAAAGTCGAACGGGCCGCAAACTCGTCTTCGGTTAGACCCAGTGGGGTACCAGGTTTTTCCGCAAGACGATAAACGTCGATGCGTCTGATGCTCTGGACGCTACTGTCCGGAGCATTTCGGCTCGGCGAGGGCCAACTTAAGATCACCTGGTTACCTTGCTGCGCTCCCGACAGCGATTCAGTGCGTTGCTGAACTCGTTCGACCGGCGGTGATGGGGCTCGTCGCTTACCACATCCGGCAAAGGCAGTCGTAAGCGACACTGTGATGATCAAAGCGCCGAGTCGTCTTAAAGAGAGATTAGTGTTGAGGGTTCGGTGGAGTTGCGAGGTCTTCACAGGATATACCGGCTCAAGTCCTGATCTTTTACAGTTTCAGAAAGCATGTTCTCGACATACCTGGCATCAACCCTTTGAGACTTTGGTTCCAGATCAGGTCCTTCGAAACTGATCTCCTCCAAAAGTTTTTCCATGATGGTTTGTAAGCGACGAGCACCGATGTTTTCAGTCTGCTCGTTCACCTGCGTAGCAAAACCAGCGATGGCGTCTATCGCGTCCGCAGTAAACTCGATAGTCACTCCTTCAGTCTCCATCATTGCCTGATATTGCTTGATCAGAGCATTACGCGGTTCGGTAAGAATGCGCTTGAAGTCTTCGACCGTCAATGAATCCAGTTCTACGCGAATGGGGAAACGCCCCTGAAGTTCGGGAATTAGATCCGAGGGTTTCGATACATGAAAGGCTCCAGCGGCGATGAAAAGAATGTGATCGGTTCGAACCATGCCGTAACGCGTATTCACAGTCGTCCCTTCGACGATCGGCAGGATGTCCCGTTGTACACCTTCACGAGAAACATCTGGCCCATGACCGGATTCACGACCAGCTATTTTGTCTATCTCGTCCAGGAAGATAATGCCGGAGTTTTCAACGCGCTCAATCGCGGCTCGCGCGACCTGGTCCATGTCGATGAGACGTTCTTCCTCTTCCTGCATCAAGTACTCCATCGCCTCATCCACGCGCATCTTCCGTCTCTTCGTACGCCCCTGGAACATATTGCCCAACATGTCTTTCATGTTGATGCCCATCTCTTCAACACCCTGTGGACCAGCGAGTTCAATTACCGGGAAACTCTTCTCGCGTACTTCGAGCTCGATCAGACGGTTGTCGAGCTTGCCGCTGCGAAGTTGCGTACGCAGCTTTTCTCTCGTCTTTTGAAACTGCTCATCGCGCTCAGGCTGATCGAGATCGGTTGATGTATCAGTCGCGGAGTCAGCGTCAAAATCAAAGAAGCTCGACGCAGCCCGAGGAGGTGGGAGCAAGAGATCGAGGATTCGCTCCTCGACATTCAACTCGGCTTTCTCCGCAATTTCGTCGCTCTTTTCCTGCCGGGTCATCTCAACTGAAATCTCAGTTAGATCGCGAATCATGCTTTCGACGTCGCGCCCAACATATCCGACTTCAGTGAACTTCGAAGCTTCAACTTTCAGAAATGGACTGTTCGACATGCGCGCGAGACGTCGCGCAATCTCAGTTTTTCCCACACCAGTTGAGCCGATCATGATGATGTTCTTGGGCATCACGTCAACGGCGAGTTCCGGTGGCAGCTTTTGGCGCCTGACTCGATTGCGCAGCGCGATCGCCACGGCTCGTTTTGCATTGCGTTGGCCGACGACGTGCTTGTCTAACTCGGCGACGATTTGACGAGGCGACATTTCATCGAGTTTTACTTCTTCGTCGACGTCGCCCTGTAGATAAATCACCATCGGTATGCTCAAGTCTTTCTATAACTCTTCAACTACTATGTTCTGATTTGAATAGATGCAGATCTCTCCGGCAATACGTAACGCCTCGACGGCGATGTCGCGCGCACTGAGATCGGTGTGCTTCAAGAGAGCTCGCGCAGCCGCAAGTGCATACGAACCACCCGACCCAATCGCCAAGACGCCTTCATCAGGAGCAATCACGTCGCCGTTTCCGGAGAGAAGAAACGAACTCTTGTTATCGGCGACAACGAGCAATGCTTCAAGGTGTCGGAGCATTTTGTCGGTGCGCCATTCTTTACTCAACTCGATCGCCGCGCGCTCAAGGTTGCCGTGATATTGTTCGAGCTTGCTCTCAAAACGCGTCAACAACGAGAACGCATCACCAGTTGCTCCGGCAAAACCAGCAAGGATGCGATCGTTGTAAAGGCGACGGACCTTTTTAGCGCTCGCCTTCATTACCGTTTCACCCATTGTGACTTGTCCGTCTCCGGCGAGTGCGACCTGCGCGTCTTTGCGGACTAATAGAACAGTTGTGCTGCGGACTTTCGGGGATTGCTGATGCATATTTTCCTTTAGTTAGCACTATAGGAATTCGTTTCAACGTAAGTCAAGGCGAGCTATCCGGAAGTGTTGCCCATTTTCCGATGGCCATTTTTGAGTGGGATTTCCCCGAAGATCGGAGGACGAACACAACGGCATCAGTACTTCATAACCAACCCAGAGCGGTATTTCAGTGAGTTAGGTTAATATAGGTTTCGCGTGTCGGACCAAAGAGACCTAATAGCCAAATGAACAAACGACCTCGCATCGGAATTCCGATGCGCATCGAAGCCACCACAGACCGCTTCTATCTTTCTCGTTTTTACAGCGAGGCTTTAGAAGCTGCGGGAGCAATTCCGCTACACATAAGTCTTATCCCTGATGCCGAATACGTGAATGAAGCGGTAGACGGGTTAGATGGCATTCTCCTTCCCGGCAGCGATTCAGATGTCGATCCACAGCGCTATTGTCATGAGCCACACCGAAGATTGGGAACGGTCCAGCCCATCAAAGACGAAACGGATCTGCTTGTTATTGCAGCAGCCGAGAAAAAGGGCATTCCGCTTTTCGCAATCTGTTTCGGAATGCAGATACTGAACGTCTATCGAGGGGGGACACTGATTCAGGATATCGAGTCGCAGGTGTCTGACTCGATTAAGCACGAACAGGGCGCGCCACGTGATCGTCGGTCGCATTCGGTGAAGTTATTGCCGGGAAGTATGTTGGAACAACTGGCCGGTGGTGAGCACCAAGCGGTTAATAGCCACCATCATCAAGCTGTCGACGTTATCGGGCGAGATCTGATAGCGACGGCCTGGGCCACCGATGGATTAGTGGAAGCGTTTGAAGATCCAAGACCAGAACCGTTTGTCATGGCTGTTCAATGGCATCCGGAGTTAGGTTGGGAAAACGATGAGTTCTCGCAGGCGATATTTCGTCACTTCATTGAGCGGGTAAACGAGAATTCCAAACGACGAACGGCTGCTGAAGTGCGAATGCCGCAAACTGAGACCGCGTCTACCTCCAAATAGCTAAGCTGGGAAGGGAACTGAACAAGATTGGTCGAAGACGATCTGGAACTTAGTGGCCGCGTAGCATTGATCACGGGCGGATCGAGGGGAATCGGTCGGGCGGTGACTGAACTGTTGGCCAGCCATGGAACTCACGTGGCCATCAACTATCGTAACGACAGTCATAGCGCAGCTCGGGCCGTTGCCTTTGCGGAAAGTAAACGAGTGCGCGCCTCCGCGATTAAAGCCGACATCGCCAAGCTTAGCGAAGCCGACCGCTTAGTTCACGAAACTCTTGAGCAGTTCAAACGTATCGACTTCGTGATTTGTAATGCCGGCATTTGGGAAGGCGGTCCCGTCGAATCTATTTCCGAAGAATTGTGGGACGAAACGATTGATACCAACTTAAAGGGCACGTGGACTGTGTGTCGCGCCGCCGTTCCCATCATGAAGGAACAAAAGTTCGGTCGCATCGTCATTGTCAGTTCGACCGCCGGGCAACGAGGCGAAGCGAACGTCTCGAATTATGCGGCGTCGAAAGGTGGCCAAATCTCCTTCACGAAATCTCTGGCGCCTGAGTTGGCTCCTTTTGGAATTAACGTTAACTGTGTCGCACCGGGTTGGGTCGATACAGAAATGGCGGCTAATGCCTTGGCCGACCAGGCACGCCGGCAGAGTATCGTCAACACGATTCCGCTCGGACGACCTGCGACAGCTGAAGAGATCGCCGGGCCAATTGTCTTTCTCTGTACCAGGTGGGCCAATCACATCACAGGAGAAGTATTGAATGTCAACGGCGGATCAGTTCTTTGTGGCTAGCACTTCAAGTTTCCCTTTAACAAGTCAGAGGGGAGAGAATCTATCAATGTCTGCGAAGTCGGTCCGACCAGTAAAGCTCGGACTTGAGAGATTACTTGAAGACGCCGTGTCGATCGTGAAAGGTGCGCGCGTTGGATTGATCTGCAATCAGGCATCGGTCAATCATCATTATCGACATGCCGCTGATCTCCTGCATGCACATCCCGAAATTGATTTGCAGGTGCTGTTCGGTCCACAACATGGCATTCGAGGCGATGTGCAGGACAACATGATTGAGACTGCGCATGGTCTGGATCGAAACACCGGCCGTCGCGTTTATTCACTGTACAGCGAAACACGTGAACCTACGGACGAAATGCTGGCAGACATCGACACATTGGTCTTTGACATGCAGGATGTTGGTTGCCGCATATACACGTTCGTCTACACACTGGCGAACTGCATGCGCGCTGCAAAACGACTCGACAAACGCGTTATTGTTTGCGATCGACCGAATCCTATCTCGGGAAAATACGTTTCAGGAAATGTTCTTGAACCGGAGTTCGCATCGTTTGTCGGACAGTATCCGATACCAACCCGGCACGGGATGACCGTGGGCGAACTCGCTAAACTCTTCAATGAACACTTCAGCATCGGTTGTAATCTCGAAGTGCTCACAATGCAGGGCTGGGAGAGACAATGCTGGCTCGATGAAACTGACGCGCCCTGGGTTTTGCCTTCACCCAACATGCCCACGCTTGATTCGGCAACCGTGTTTCCAGGGACGGTTCACTTCGAAGGAACACAGGTTTCCGAAGGGCGGGGAACTACTCGCCCGTTTGAATTGATCGGAGCTCCATACATTGATCCTGAAGAGTATGCTGCTGCCTTGAATGATCTATCACTCGCAGGAGTTTTCTTTAGAGCATGCGTGTTCCAACCTACCTTTCAGAAGCACGCGGGTGTTAGCTGCGGCGGCGTACAAATTCACGTTTTGGATCGCGAAGTCTTTGAGCCAGTGTTAGCCGGAGTTGCGATGGCGAAACTGGCGTACGACATGTACAAGGAGAGTTTTCGCTGGAAGGAACCGCCGTACGAATACGTCTATGACAAGAACCCATTCGACGTAATCGCCGGATCTGACAAGACGAGGAAAGCGTTCGAGCAGGGATTGAGTCTTGGTGAAATCGAGGCAAGTTGGCAATCTCAACTCAATGAGTTTCGGCGAGTCCGCGAAAATTATCTGATGTATTGAGTGAAGATTCTCAATTGCAGAGTTAACGCTTCATGTTAAAGGTCGAGACGCCGACGCCTGAGGTTGCGGTTGAGCTTCTAGCTCTCCACAAGTTTGAATCCCACAACCCGCTAAGGTAAAACTTTAATGAGTCGGAGTCGATGGAGGGGTAATTGGTCAAAGTTGAAAGAGCCGTTAGTGGACCCGCTGCACAGCCGGCAGGCGTTGCGTGGTTAATCGCAATCGGTGCGTGGTTCGTGCCCGGAGTTGGTCATCTTTGGTTGAAGAGATGGGGCCGCGCACTTCTCATGGGAGGCGCTGTATGGGCCAGCTTCCTTGTAGGTTTGGCTATGGGTGGACACATGTTCAGCCTTTCCACCGGCCAGGGATCTTCACCACTGCTACAGATCCCGCCGATGATCGCGAATATGGGAAGCGGCTTACCCTACCTGTTCTGTTTGCTGTTTGGCATCGGCTTCTCCGATAACCCCGAGCAGGCCGCTCGTGCTACCTACGAATACGGAAACACTTTCCTGTTGATAGCCGGACTATTGAACTACCTGACCGTTCTCGACGCTTTCGACATCGCAGTTGGGAGGAAGCCTTGAGACACTTCCTGGTAATGATGCTGTTTGCCGCACTCGCGGCGATTGTTTTCGGAGCCGTTGCAAAGGACACCACCAGCGAACGATGGCTGTACGGACTAAAAGTATTTGCTGAGTTCATGATCATCGGCCTGGTGCTTGGTTGGCTACTTTACTTCATCCCGTAACTGGCCTTTCACCTGATGGCGTTAACCGAGACTGAAGCCCTCGTTCTCCGCACCTACAACCTGGCAGAAGCCGACAAGATTGTCGTTTGTCTCAGCAGATCACACGGGCTGATTCGTGGCGTAGCGAAAGGATGTCGTAAGCTAAGAAACCGATTCGGTGCCTCGCTCGAGCCATTCACAATCATAAATCTGACGTACTACCAGAAAGAGAATCAGGAGCTCGTTTCGTTTAGGCAAACTGAGATCGTGAGATCTCACTTTAATCTTTCGTCTGACGCGACAATTCTGACAGGGCTCGCGTACATTGGAGACCTTCTGATCGAGTTTTCCCCGCCTCATCAGGTCAATGACACATTGTTCCGAATGACTATTGCTTGCCTCGAAGCAATCGCATCATATCCACAAGACCTTCAAACGATCCTTCGATATTTCGAAGTGTGGCTTTTGAAGATTGAGGGCTTTCTCCCTGATTTACGGCGTTGCGCTGATTGCCATCGAGCATTCAATACTGAAGAATCGGTTTACCTCGGCAGGGATTTGGGACTGCGGTGTGCTACGTGCCGTGAAGGTCGCGCAATTTCAAAAAGTCTCCACGCACAACTTCGAACTGCTGAAAAGCTACCACCAACGAAATTCGCCGAGGAGACACGAGACAGTGCAAGGGAGACAAAGCGAGAGATGGCCGAACTAACGCATCAAATCATTTCCAGAGTTCTGGAGCGCGTCCCGCGCATTCGCCCAACTTTCGCCCAGTAAACTTGAAGCTATCCTTTTGAGGTTTAACTTTAACTTCGGAAAAATGCTGCTGCCGCGATACATCATCGCGGCGATGTTGCCGTATGTCTTTCTGTCGCTCGTGTTACTAACGGCGGTGCTGTTCGCGCAGCAGGCAGCGCGCTTCGCCGAGGTGGTTCTTTACGCGGATCTTCCCGTAGCGCTGCTTGGACAAATTGGTGCGGCTCTATCACCTGGCGTGCTCATCTTCACGATTCCTATCGCCACGCTAGCCGGGATCATCATCGGTTATTCAAGGATGGGTACTGACAGCGAGATCGTCGCGATGCGAGCCGCAGGTGTTGGTTCGTGGACAATGCTATGGCCGGCGTTAGTCGTCGGTCTAGTTCTTGGCGCTGCGGCTGCCTTTATTCAACTGAAAGAGGCTCCTCGAGCCGCGCGCGACCTTGAGCGTGCAGCTTTGCAAGGCGCCTTGGCGAAACTTGATTCGCCAGTCGAACCACGCACGTTCAGCACTCTTCCACGTTACGTCATTTATGTGCGCGACGGCGACAAGATCCAGGGAACATGGGGTCGAGTCTTTATCTATACGCAGGACTCTGACAAAGCGACTGAGATTTTGACTGCGAAGTCAGGACGAATTGACTCGTCAGGAGATAAGGCGGAGTTAGTGTTGACGGATGTGCTGGCAACGAAGTTTCCTACGGCTGCACAGAGCGATAAGTCATATGTTGTTGAACGTTCGGCTCAGCTCAGGATCTCGATCAACACGGGACGTGCCGAACTGGTCCAACGACTAAATCAACGGGACACCACCGTGGATGGTCTCGAGTGGGGCGAGCTACGCGAGCGGGCAGCTTCTGGAAACGAAAAAGAGAGCAGGGAAGCGCAACGGACTCTACATCGACGGCTCGCGCTATCAGTTGCACCGTTTGTGTTTTCGCTGGTAGGCGGTGCGATTGGTTTACGTATTCGACGGGGCGGAAAGAGTATCGGTGTGTTGCTGTCGCTGGTCGTGATGATCGTCTACTACCTGATGTCACTGCTTGGAGAATCACTGTCGCGTGCACGTACCATGTCGCCATTTGTTGGCGGATGGCTCGCAACTGGGTTCCTGATCG
>Ga0070690_100000640_pt1 | contig 17782 bp, 18 predicted proteins | sample KBSS33HmetaG_FD_64671 | JGI IMG/M metagenome (GOLD analysis project Ga0070690, IMG submission 64671) | Switchgrass rhizosphere microbial communities from Kellogg Biological Station, Michigan, USA - KBS S3-3H metaG | ecosystem: Host-associated > Plants > Roots > Rhizosphere ... | reverse complement strand
ACCGACTGCTCGACCAGCACCTCGCCGCGCGGGCTCTGCTGCAGGCCCCACTGCACCTTGGAGTCGAATTCGCCGCCGTTCCAGACCACCGCCGCGCCCGAGCCGCCCAGCGTGAACGACGGGCGCAGCAGCACCGGGTAGCCGACGCCGGTCTCCGCGGCCATCTTCGCCTGGATCTGGCGCGCCTCTTCCAGGCTGTGCGCGTAGCCCGACAGCGGAACGGAGAGGCCGATCTTCTCCATCGCCCGCTTGAACAGCTGGCGATCCTCGGCCTTCTCGATCGCCTCGACCTGCGCGCCGATCAGCTTGATGCCGTAGGCGTCGAGGACGCCGGTGCGGTGCAGGTCGAGCGCCAGGTTCAGCGCGGTCTGCCCCCCGAGCGTCGGCAGGATCGCGTCAGGCCGCTCGCGCTCGATGATGCTGGTCAGCACCTCGACGGTCAGCGGCTCGACGTACGTCCGGTCGGCGATCTCGGGATCGGTCATGATCGTCGCCGGGTTCGAGTTCACCAGCACGACGCGATAACCCTCCTCGCGCAGCGCCTTCACGCCCTGCGTGCCGGAGTAGTCGAACTCGCAGGCCTGTCCGATGACGATCGGACCGGACCCGATGACCATGACTGACTTGATGTCTTCTCGTTTGGGCACTTCTTGCTATTCCTTCGCTCCGGCCTTCTTTTTGATGCGGACGTCGGCGCCGCGCGCCTCGATCTGGAACGTCTCGGGGAGAACCTTCTCGATGTCGGCGCGCCGATCGGCGACGGACCAGCCGAGCTCGGCGAAGCCGTCGGCGATCCGGATGCGCAGCCGCAGGCTGCCTTCCTTGGCGAACAGGTCGAGCAGCTGCGCCCGGGCCGCCGCCTCGTCCCCCTGCCGGATCAAGGTTTCCAGGCCCGCGTAACGCACGCCCTCATCCATGTCTTCCAGGTAGGGGATCACGAGCGACGGAACGCGCGCGTGCTTGAGGCTGCCCAGGTGGGTGAGCAGCTGGATCTTCTTGGTCGGGTCGCGCTCGTAGCCGGGCTCGTGACGCTCCAGCACCTCGGCGATGACGTCGATGCGGCCCTCCTTGCCGTCCACGACCTTGTCGAGGAGGCGCAGCGGCCAGGAGATCGACTCCGCGGCCGCCATGTAGCGCTTGAGCGCCGGCAGAACCGCGCCGCCTTTCTCGACGAGCATCTCGAACACCCACTCCTTCTCCTGCTCGTCCTCGATGGTCTTGTCGTACATCATCCCGAAGCGCTTCATCAGCGCGAACAGGGCCTCGGTCGAGCCGTCGTCCCGCAGCGACTGCAGAGCTTTCATCCGATCGGGGGACTGGGCGTACTTGTCGATGGCGCGCGCCGCGTTCTTCTCGCGCGAGCGCTGATCGCGGCCGTCCTTCGAGAACCGATCCATGAATCCCATGTCGCTTACCGCGCGGCAGTCTATACGCGCGGGCGCGGCTCCTCCATGCCAAAAGAGGAGTTGGCTGAGGCTCGTTTCCGAGAACCTCGGCAGCGCCCGGCGGCTCAGGGACCGTCGGCGCCCGCGTCGTCGGAGCCGGTGTCTTGCGCCGCGTCGTTCTGCGGCGTGATGTCGCACGTGCGCTGATCGCCCTCGTGGTGGCAGACGCCGTCGGCCTCGCAGGTGTACCCGGATGGACAGTCGCCGTCCCCCGCGCACGAAAAGGCGCACGGGGGCTGGCTCGGCGAGAAGCAGCCCGCGCCGGCCGCCACGACCGCCGCCAGGAACACGACGACTCTCAGAACGACCATCGCACGCCTCCCGTGGCTGCGTGACCATCCGGCGCGATCGCGACCGCCGGCTCCGCGCCGAGCCTGGCGTCCAGCACGAAGAAGGTGGCGGAGACCGCCGCCGTCACCAGCGATATCCCCAGGGCGATCTTCGCGTAGCGCGCGTGCCGCGGCCCGTCCGCCATCGCCTGTTCGTACTGGCTGGAAATCGCCGAATACTGGAGCGGGTTGTTGTTGGTCTGGTCGCGGAAGTTGACCAGCCGTTTGATGTCGTCCTCGTCCGAGGCGACCTCCGCGGCGAACAGCCCCGCGACGCCCAGCGCCAGGGCCGCCGCGCTCGCGGTCGCGACCGCCGTGATGTTGTAGCGGTTCCAGCCGGTGTCCTCGGGCGTCGGGCCCGCCGGGCGCTTGCTGCCGGGGGTAGGGGCGGGCGCGTTGTCCGCGTGTTGTGCCACCGGCGGGTGCAGGTCCGGCGTCGGAGGCGTGCCGCCGAACTCCCCGGGCGTCTCGGCGGGTGCGGGGGCGGCGGGCGGCGCGGCCGCGGGTGCCGCGGCGGGTGCGAGGCGCGCGATCCGCTGCTCGATGTCCGCGCGGTCAGCGGCGTCGGGCGCCTCGCGCAGGTAGTGCCGGTACGTGTCCGCCGCCTCGGCGGGCGCGCCCGCTTTTTCCTGCGCCTCGCCGATGTGGACCAGGAACGCCGGGTCGTGGCCGGCGGCGTAGCCGGCCTTCCACGCTTTCTCCGCGGCGCGCGCGTCGCCGGCCTGGAACGCGCGCAGCCCGTCGTCGTAGAGGCGCTGCTCCTCCGCCGACGGCGCGCGGCCGGGCGAGGCGAGGGCGAGCGCCGCCCAGATCAGGATCGCGTGCACGGGCGGGGACTATAAGGCCTTTTGCTTCCGGTTCAGCCAGGAGGACGCAACCGCTCGTGCGAAACGGCGATAGACTAACGTGGCATGCGGCACGTACGGCTTCATTACCTCCCGGGACCTCACGGCCGCCGTCCGCCCCGCCTGCCTCCAGACGCGACCTCGCACGCGGCCTTCCGCCGTTGGATCACGTCGCCGGAGTTCCCCGAGGACGTCAGTCCCACGTTCGTGGACGGCGAGATCTGGCTTTCGATGAGCCCGGAGTCGCTCGAAACGCACAACAAGGTGAAGACCGAGTTCACGTCGGTGGTGGCCCACCACGTGCGCGATCGCGACTTGGGCGAGGTTTATGCCGACCGTGCGCTCATATCGAACCTACCAGCCAAGATGAGCACGGAGCCGGACCTCCTGTTTGTGTCATGGGCGTCCTCCGAATCAGGGCGCGTAACGCTGAGCCGGCGCAAAGAACGTCAGGAAGAGTTCATCGAGATCGTCGGAACGCCGGACATGGTCCTCGAGATCCTGAGCGATTCGTCCGTGCGCAAGGACCGGGTGCGGCTGAAGGAAGCGTATGAGCGCGCCGATATTCCAGAGTACTGGTTGGTCGATGCGCGCGGCGCAGAGATTTCGTTCGAGATTCTCTTGCTGGAGGATGGCGCTTACCGTGCGTCGGCCCCAGCGCACCAGGCGCAGACGAGCCGCGTGTTCGGCGCCACCTTCGAACTGCGGCGCGCGCGCAACCGCCTCGGCCGCTTCACCTACACGCTCGCGATAAGGTAGCTAGTCCACCAACGGGTAGTTGAACTCCCCGTGCGGCTTCACGACGTCGATGTTGACCTGCTGGAGCGTCAGCGGCGAGGCGGTGCCGGACGCCCGCACCACGTCGACGCCGCCCCAGCTGTTGAAGACGTTGAATTCCAGCGCCCAGGCATTCTTGTCCAGCGACGCGCGAAGTTCGGGGCACAGCCGCGCGAATTCCGCGGGATCGTGCTGACTCTCGTCGCGGAACCAGTCATCGACGCCACCGCCCCCCGCGTCGACTTGCGCGTCCAAGAACTCCGGGGTGGCGATGCGTCCGCGCTTTCCAAAGGTGGCGTCCTTCACCAGCTGCGCGATGTCCTTCAACGCGCCCACGCCCGGCAATCGGCCGTTGTACTGCAGCGCGAGAAACGCCTTGAGGGCTGCGATGTCTCCCGTCAAGCGCACGGGCGGCCGCCCACCGCCCGGTGCGGCAACGAGGAGGCCGGGCTCCGCAGGTCCACTCACCCAGTACAGCCGCCCGACCGTCAGCCACCGGTAGGCCGCTCCGGCATTCACCGCGGTGCCGTTGCCATCGCCGAGAAAGCGGCGCGCAACCGCCTGGCTCTCGGTCTCGGTTGGCTGCGCGGAAGACCCGCGCGGCGCGGCGGTCCCTGTCGATGCACAGCCCGCCGATGCGAGCGCCAGCACCACGATCGTATGAACGGCTCTGTTCAGAGACGCGCGACCAGGTCGGCGAGCTGGTTGCGGCCAAGGCCCTTGGGCGTGCAGCCGCCGTGGCCGGTGCAGATCGTGTCGATCTCTTCGTTCTCGGTCTGCTTCTGGAGCTGCTTGATCGCCGCCTTGTTGTCGTCCGGGTGGGCGTCGAACAGCTTGATCGCCGGGTCCAGTCGGCCCTGCTTGAACACCATCGCGTCGCCGGCGAACAGGACGCCGTCGTAGAGGAACGCGTACGAGCCGGGCGTGTGGCCGGGGATCGCGAACGCCTTCACCTTCTTGGCGTCCTTGTCCGGGCTGACCTCGATGGTGGTGGAGCCGGTCAGCGGATCGGTCGCCGTCACGGCCGGGTAGCTCATCGCCGCCGTCATCGCCTTGCCGGCGAGCGCTTCGGGCGGCACTTTCCTTTCGGCCAGCGCGATGTCGCCGGCCCCCATGCGGATCTTGACGCCGCCCAGGCCGACGATACCGGCCGTGTGATCGCCGTGGCCGTGCGTGACGAACACGTCGGTGATGTCGCCGCGGCTCGCGTGCAGCCAGGCGAGCAGCGCATCGATCGTCTTGCCGCCGGGATCCGCGCCCGCGTCGAACAGGATCACCTTGTTGCCGACCTTCGCGGCGTAGACGTACGAGCTGATCGAGCTGACCATGACGATGCCGGGCTTGATCTCCTCGACGCCGGAAGGTTTGCCGCGCGCCACGCGCAGCGCCACGGTCGCCGCGCCGCCCAGGATCGCGACGATGATCACCAGAACGAACAGGTTCTTGATCGCGCGCATGGTTGCCTCCCTGGCCGAAGCATCCGGCCGGGACCGCCCGGAAGCAAGATCTCGTGGTGGTCGAGGTGAGGATCTCTTTGCAATTGACGCGGAAAAGAGCTAGCGGCGTAATCCCGTCGATCGAGACGCACGCATCGGGCGTGCGTCCGACTGACCTGCAGGCGGGAGGTTCCCATGAAGCGCAGTAACTTCGGATGGCGCACTGTGTTTGCTTTTTCGGCGGCAGTCCTGATTTTCGGTTTCGGCGTGGTCAGCGTGATTCCAGCGCAGGCTGCTCCGCCCGCTCAGCAGGTCACGATCGCCAACACGCCGCTGCCGGTGACGGGCAGCGTGGCCGTCACGGGCAGCGTGGCCGTCACGGGCAACGTCGGGACCTTGTTGCCCGCGCGTCCCTTCGCGACGTCGGTCGACATCGCGGGTGGCGGCGATCCGTTGCGGGCGGTCGGGCCGCTCACGGGGACGCTGGGGCTCGGGGCCATCACCATCACGAACTTCGACGACATCGACGTGCAGGTCGAAATCCAGGCCGTGATCGTCAATCCGGGAACGACCTGTGAAACCTCGACGGTGATCGGCGGCAGCTTCCCGAACGTCAACGTGCTCGTGGAGGCTCACAAGACGTTGCACCTCACCTATCCGACGCCGCTGACCTTCCAGCCGCTCCTCGGCAACACCTGCGTCGGGCTGAGCGTGAACACCGTCCACACGAACGCCGTCTCGATCGCGGTCAACGGTTCGGTTCAGCCCTAGGCACGTTTTCACTCACTCCGCGGCGGCGACGCGCGTCGCCGCCGCGATGCAGTCGTTGACGCCGACGCCGCGGAGCGCGTTTCCGATCACCGCCAGCCCGGACAGCCGGGCGACCGCCTCGTCGACGGCGCGCACCCGATCGGCGTGCGTCAGGTCGTATTGAGGGATTCCGGGTCGCGCCCGCCAGACGTCGACGAAGTCGGGGTCGCGCGCGAGGCCCGTGACCTTCCGAAGATCACCGATCGCCTGGGCGGCAATCGTTGCGTCATCCGCGTCGACCAGCGCCGGATCGAATGTGCCGCCCAGCAGGCCGCGCAGCAGCACGCCGCCCTTGGGCGCGCGATCGGAGAACACCGACGTCTCGTACTGGCATCCCAGCAGCCGGACGCCTTCGCTGCGCGCGACCACGAAACCGTATGCATCGAGGTCGGCGCCCAGACCCTCGCCAGAACGGAAGCCGGCGCACACGACGGCGACCGGCGCGTGCGTGATGCCGCGAATCGCGGCGGCGGCCTCGGCCGCGTGGGGCGCCAGCAGCTGCGCCGTCGCGGCGGCCGGCGTCGCGAGCACGAGGCGCTCGCCTTCGATCGACGCGCCGGCAGCCGTGATGACACGCCAGCCGCGGGCGTAGCGCACGATCTCCACGGCGCGTCCCGCGTGCCGCCGCTTGCCGAGCGCGCGGGCGAGCGCGGACGGCAGCTCCGCGAGGCCGTCGGGAAACGAGACCGGGTGCCCCAGGCCGGCGCCGTCGCGCTTCCGCCGCATGAGCGCGCGGAGGATGCTGCCGTGCTCGCGCTCCATCGCGGCGACGCGGGGCAGGGCGCTGCGCACGGAGAGGGCGGCGGCGTCGCCGGCGAACACGCCGATGAGCGCGGGCGCCGCCGCACGCTCGGCGGCCTCGCGTCCGAAGCGGCGCGCGACGAACGTGAAGACCGACTCATCCCAGGCGCTGCGCCGGATGAATGGTTCGGCGAACAGGCGCAGCTTGCCGCGCGCCGAAAGCAGGTTGGTCTTGAACAACGCCGGAGGGCTGGCGGGGAAGGGGCGCAGGGCGCCGCCGACGTAGACGAAGCGCCGGCGGGCGGCGGGCGCGGCTTGCAGCATGCGCGCGGACAGCCCGGCGGATTCAATCAGCGCGCGGGTGGCCTCCGCGCCGTCGAGCAACGCCTGCGGGCCGCGCTCGCAAAGGAAGCCGTCGCGCCGCACGCTCGCGATGAGGCCGCCGGCCGCCGGCGCGTCGTCGACCAGAACGACGTCGTGGCCGCGCGCCGCGCAAAGGTGCGCCGTCGCGAGCCCCGAGATGCCGCCTCCGACGATGGCGATGCGCAAACGGGCTGGCTCCTAGGCCCAGCCGCGCGCGTGCGCCGTCGCCTCGACGAGGTCCGCGAGGGCCGCGATGAAGGCCGGGTGGCAACCGACCGTGCGGGCGCGAGCGAAATGGACGATGCCGGCGCTCTGCGCCCGCTCCTTGAAGAGGATGTCGATCTCCTGGAGCGTCTCGATGTGCTCGCCCGTGAACGCGATCGGGACGACGACGACCGCCTTCGTGCCCGCCGCGGCCAGCTCGTCGAGCACCGTCTCGGTCGCGGGTCCCAGCCAGCGTTGCCGCCCGACGCGGCTCTGGAAGCAGAGACGCGCGCGCGGACCCAGCCCGAGCCGCCGGCTCACCGTCTCCACGGTGATGCGGATGTCGTCCAGATAAGGATCGCCCTTCTTGATGTACGCCTCGGGCAGGCCGTGCGCCGAGAACAGCACCGGCGCGGTCGCGCGGTGCTCGGGCGGCAGCGTTGCGACGGCCTCCTCGACGCGCTCGACCACCGCGCGCACGTAGCCGTCCGCGTCCGGGTAGCGTTTGATAGCGGCGATCTCGATCGCGCTGCCGGACTGGTGGGCGCGCGCGTGCTCGAGCTGATTCAGCGACGACCCGGTCGTTGTCCGCGATTCGTGCGGATACAGCGGCAGCGCCACCACCCGATCGATCCCCACCGCCGCGAGCGCGCCCAGCGCCTCGTCGGCGAAGGGGTGCCAGGCCGCCATCGCGACCACCGGTTTGACGGCGAGGCCGCGCCGGCCGAGCTCGGCGGCGACCGCGTCGGCCTGGGCGGTCGTCTCCTCCCGGATGGGCGAGCGCCCGCCGATCAGCTGATAGTTGGCGCGCGACTTCGGCGCGTGTCCCCGCACGATCGCGCGCGCGATCAGCGGCTGCAGGAAGCCGAGCCAGCCGAGCTGGATGACATCGGGATCGCCGAACAACCGCAGCAGGAAGGGCTCGACGTCGTCGAGCGATCCCGGACCGCCCAGGTTCATGACCACGAGACCGATCGGCGGACGCGCGCCTCTCGATTCTCCCGCGGCCGGCGACGTCATGCGCCTCTCACCGCGGCGACCAGCGCCTCGACGGCCTCGATCGGCGTCTCCGGATAGATGCCGTGGCCCAGGTTGAACACGTGCCCGCGCTTTCCGCCGCGGCGCACGATGTCGCGCGCCCGGCGCTCGACCTCGGCGATCGGACCGAGGAGCGTCGACGGGTCCAGGTTGCCTTGCACCGCGGCTGCGTTACCGAGCTTGGCGCGCGCCTCGTCGATCGGCACGCGCCAATCGACGCCGTAGACGGTCGCGCCGACGCGCGCGACGCGGTCGAGGATCGACGCCGCGCCGTTGCCGAAGTAGATGACCGGGACGCCGGTCGCGCGCAGCTCCGCGACAAGCGCCGCCGTCGGCGGGAGCGCGTACGTCTCGAAGTCCTCCGCCGATAGCACCCCCACCCACGAATCGAACAGCTGCACAGCCTGCGCGCCTGCGCGGATCTGCGCCAGCAGGTAGTCGCGGGTCGCCTCGGCGATCAGCGCGAGCAGGCGGCGGGCCGCGTCGGGGTCCCGGTAAAACAGCTTCTTCGTCTCGGTGAAGTTCTTGGCGGTCTTCCCCTCGATGGCGTAGGTCGCGACCGTGAACGGCGCGCCCGCGAAGCCGATCAGCGGCGTGTCGCCCAGCTCGCGCCGGAGGAGCTGGATCGATTCGAGCACGAAGCCGGTGCGCGCCGCCGGATCGAAGCGATTGACGCGGGCGAGATCGGCGGCGCCGCGCAGGGGCGCGGGCAGGCGCGGGCCCTGCTCGGTGAATTCCACCTCGAGCCCCATCGCTTCCAGCGGCACCAGCAGGTCGGAGAACAGGATGGCGGCGTCGAACCCAAACCGCCGGATCGGCTGCAGCGTCACCTCGGCGGCCAGTTTCGGCGTCTTGCACAGCTCGAGGAAGCTCACACCCGCCCGGACCTCGCGGTACTCGGGCAGGTAACGCCCGGCCTGTCGCATCAGCCAGAGGGGCGCGCGCTCGGTGGTCTCTCCGCGGCAGGCTCGGATGAAGAGGGGCTCCATCGCGCGAGAGTCTACATCGATGTTACGCTTGTCGACGTGATTCGGCGGTTGCTGATCGTTGACGACGACCAGGGCCTGCGAACCGTGTTGGCGGCGGCCCTCGGCGATGAGGGGTTCGCGGTGGCCGAGGCCGGGGATGGGCTGGCGGGTTTTAGGCGGTTCGAGGCCGACGGCGCGGACCTGGTGATTCTCGACATCCTGATGCCCGAGATGGATGGGTTGGAGGTTTGCCGCCGCATCCGGCGCAAGAGCGCCGTGCCGATCATTTTGCTTTCGTCGCGCGGCGACGAGGTCGATCGGGTGACCGGGCTCGAGACCGGCGCGGACGACTACGTGACCAAGCCGTTCTCGACGCGCGAGCTGGTCGCGCGCATCCGGGCCATCGAGCGCCGTACGGCGGCTGCGGCGCTCCGCGCGGGCGCGCCCGCCACCGCCCCGACCGCCCCGACCCTCGCCGCGGCCGTCGGGACCGACACGCTGGAGGTCGGACGGCTGCGTCTCGATCCCGCTCGGTTCGAGGCGAAGTGGAAAGGGAAGGCGATCGCGCTGACACGGTCCGAATTCCAGATCCTCGGCGCGCTGGCGCGGCACCGGGGCACCGTGCTGGCGCGCGAGCAGTTGCTGGACCTCGCGCGCGGCGACGACGCGGTCGTCACCGACCGGACCGTCGACACGTTCGTCAAGCGGCTGCGGAAGAAGATCCGCGACGTCGACGCCGCCTTCGACGAGATCGAGACCGTGTTCGGCGTCGGCTATCGGTATCGGGACTGATCGGATGGCGCTGCGCCGTCCGCCCGCGCGAAGCCTGTATTTGCGGCTGCTCCAGCTCGCGCTGGTGCTCGTGCTGCTCCCGTCGCTGCTCGTGGCCATCGCGTGGGCCTACGAAAACATCGCGACGCGCACGCAGCGCGATCACCTCTCGGGGATCCCAATGCTGATCGACGCGCTGGACAACGTGTCGCCTGATGACGCCGCGGCGCACGCGGGGGTTGTCGTCGCCTGGCTGGACGTGCGCGGTAACGTCACGCGGCGCACCGGCAGCGTGCCGCTCGCGCACTCGGCGATCGGCGGCGTCGGCGAGAAGATTGTCGGCGAGCCGGGGGGCCAGACGCTGGACCACGCGGATGCCCAGTTGCCGCCCTGGCCGGCGCGCGACGAGGTGCGCGCGGCGCTCGGCGGCACGCGCGCCTTCGGGCAGCACCTGACGGCCGACGGGTCGGCGATGTTGCTGACGCTCGCCCAGCCGCGCCCCGACGGGGGCGTCCTTTACGTCCTCACTGGTTCGCATCGTGGGATCCGCCGGCTGGTGCTGGTCCGCCGGCAACTGCTGGAGCTGATCGTCTACGAGATGGTCCTGGCATTGCCGATCGTCCTCCTGTTCGCGGTCAGGTTGGTGCGTCCGCTGGAACGCTTGTCGGCGGCTGCCCGCCGCTACCCGGCCGCGCCGATCGCGGACCCGGCGCTATACGCGCGGCGCGACGAGATCGGCGCGCTCGCCCGCACGCTGACCGAAATGGCGGAGGACCTGGACGGCCGCCGCCGCGCCGCCGCCGAGCTGGGCGGGGACATCGCCCACGAATTCAAGAACCCGCTCGCGACGATCGCCGCGTCCGCGGAGCTGCTGGAGACGTCGCCCGCGCTTACGCGCGAGCGCGTCGAGCTGGTGGCCCGTTCGATCAACGAATCGGTCGATCGCTTACGGCGGTCCATCGACGACCTGATGGGGCTGCTTCGCCTGGACCACGCGATCGCCGCCGAGGCGCGCGAGGCGACGGAGATGGGACCCTTCGTGGAAGCGCTGGCCGACGAATACCGGCGCGACCCACGCGCGACCGGCTGGACGTTCGCCGTCGAGGTCACGCCCGAGGCCGCCCGGACCGCGCCCGTGATCAACCGCGATCGCTGGCGCGAGATGCTGCGCAACCTGATCGACAACGCGCTGGTGCAACCGGCGACGGATCGCCGCATCGTCCTCGGGGCCAGCATGGAGAAGGGCGCGCTGGTCACGTCGGTCCGCGACGCCGGGCCCGGTATCTCGCCCGAGAACCAGAGCAACATCTTCCGCCGCTTCTTCACGCAGCGGCCGCAGGGGGCGCCGCCCGGAACCGGCCTCGGCCTGTCGATCGTCGAAAGCGTCGCGCGCGCCCACGGCGCGAAGGTCGCCGTCGAATCGCAGCCGGGGCAGGGCGCGACGTTCCGCGTGACCCTGCCGCTCTAGAGACCGACACGGTTGATCCTTCCGCTCCAGGCGACGAGACGTTAGTTTTCGCGCGTGAGCACCGGCGCCATCGTCGCGATCGGGGTTGTCACCCTGTTGATTGGGGGCCTCGTTCCGCTGCGCGTCGCGGTGGCGCGGCAGCGGCGGGCCGTCCAGGCGGTCCGCGACCGGCTCGCCGCCGCGGGCGAGGTGCGACGGCACGCGAAGGGCGCCGTCCTGGTCACCCAGACGCTCGGGAGCTCGACGACGCGCGTCTCCAGGCCCGCGACCTGCGCGCTGACCGCGGACGGTCTCTACTGCGTCAGCGATGACGGTTTCTGGGGCGCGCGCGTGCGCCTCGCGCCCGGGGCCGCCGAGGAGGGCGACGTGGTGATGGTCAACGCACCGTCGCTGGTGGTGAACGGCAACCTGGTCGACCCGGCCGACCCGACGACGCTGAACCAGCCGAGGCGCGGGGCGCTGCCGGTGGACGGCCTGATGCTGCAATTTCAGGGTGGCCTCGGATGGTTCGTCTCGGTCCCGGACGCCGAGCAGTGGTACGCCACGCTGATGGAGCTGGTTCCGGCGCCGGCCGCGCCTTCTGCCTAGGCGATCCAGGTTAACCTGCGCGCATGAGCACCGGCGCCATCGTCGCGATCGTCGTGGTCGGTCTATTGCTGATGGGTATGGTGGCGTTGCGCGTGGCGGTCGCGAAGCAGCGGCGCGCGGTCGACACCGTGCGTGCCCGGCTGGCGGCCTCGGCTACGGTCAAGCAGCGTGCCGAGGCGGTGCCGATCGAGACGCTGTTTCACATGCGGGGCTCGGTCGGGCGCGCGTCCCGGAGCGCGACCTGCGCGCGCACGGCGGACGGGTTCTACTGCCTGAGCGACGACGGTCGATGGGGCGGGCGGATCCCGTTCGCGCCCGGGCCGCTGCAGCCGGGCGACGTCGCGCTCGCCGCCGCGCCCTGTCTGGTCAAGGACGGCACGGTCGTCGGCGCGCTGCCGGATTGGATGACGCCCCTGCTGGCGTCGCTGCCGCAGGAAGCACTGGTGTTGCAGCTCGCGGGCGCGGACATCGTGTGGATCGTCGGCCTCCCCGACGCGGAGACGTGGTACGGCGGACTGACGCTCGAGCTGCAACAAGGTGCAGCCGCGCCCGCCGCGCCGGCTGCCACCACTTAGCCACAACCCGTCCCCGGTCGATTCACACGCGGCTCAACCGCGCTTCACGGTCGGGACCGATGCTGTTTCCAGGAGGTGAGCAATGGAGACAGCATCGAATCGATTCTCTTTCGTACGCGGGTTGTCGCTTTCGGATTACCTGTCGATGGCCAACGGCCTCGGCGGCGCGGGCGCGGTGCTCGCGGCGCTCGGATACCTGGCGGACGGCCGGTTCGCCTGGCTGGCGCTGGCCCTGGCGCTTTATCCGCTCTGCCTGTTGATGGACTTCTTCGACGGCCGCATCGCGCGCGCGACCGGAAAGGCCTCCGCGCTCGGCCCCGATCTCGATTCGCTCGCGGACGTCGTTTCGTTCGGCGTCGCGCCGGCGGCGATCGGCTTCGCGGTCGGCCTGCGCGGCGGATGGGACGTCCTGGCGATGCTGTTCCTGGTCGCGTGCGCGATCGGACGGCTCGCCCGCTACAACGTCACCTCCGCGTCGCTGTCCGACGAATCCGGCAAGGTTCGCTACTTCGAGGGGATCCCGGTCAGCGGCAGCCTGCTGGCGGTCGGGGCGGTCGCGGCGGCGGCGCTCACCGGACACACCGGCGCGCACCTGCCGCTCGGCGCGCACCACCTGGGACCGTTCGTGCTGCACCCGCTCGCGCTCGTCTACGTCGCCGTCGGCTGCGGCATGGTCAGCAAGCGCCTGCACGTCCCCAAGCTGTAGCGGGCGCGGCGGGTGGCTACTTGTCCTCGGGCTTCCCCTCCCGGCAGGTCGTCACCGTCAGCTGCTCGGGCGCCGGCTGGCCTGGCGCGGGCTTCGTGCGCCAGTCCCCGGGCTGCTTCATCGCCTTCTCGATCAGGGCCAGCTCCTTGAGCGCGATCGGGTTACCGGGATCGACCTTCAGTGACTTTTCGTAGGCGGTTCGCGCCGCCGCGAACTGCTGCATCTCGATCAAGATGTAGCCGCGCTTCCGCCAGGCGCGCCCGACCGAGCACGCGTCGTCGGCGGTCCGGATCACCCTGTCGGTGACGCGCAGGCCTTCTTCCAGCTGGCCGCTCAGCGCGAGCGCCCCGGACAGTTCCAGCTGGGGTGTCGGGTTGTCGGGATCCAGCGCGGCGGCGCGTTCCAGCATCTGCAGCGCCAGCTTCCAGTCCTTCGCTTCCACGGCGCAGAAGCCATCCAGGAACGCGAGGTGCGCGACCCGTTCCGACACCCAGGTCACGTCGGGCAGGCGGCCCTCGGCGTCGCGCTTCACGGCGAGCAGCTGGCGCCCGAGGTGTTGGGTCGACGTCGCGCTGACGGGGCGTCCGCCCAGGCGCGGCGCCAGGCGTTCCCAGCGCGCCCAGGCCGCCCGCCGTTCGTCGATCGCGGTGCGGCAGGTCGACGGACTGATCGGAATATGGTCCGGGTCGGGGAAATCGCCGCCCGGGACGTCGGGGAAAATCTTCCCGCCCTTCGGCTTCACGGCCACGGCCCTCTTGGTCGAGTACTGGCCGCCGAACTTCGCGATGAACTGTTCGAGACGCAGCGTCCCCACCGTGGCGGCGGGGATCGTCCAGCCGGGACGCGACTGGACGAGGACGACGAACTCGGGCAGGAAGCCTGCCTTCCGGATTGCCATCAGGCGGTCGAGATCGCGATCGGGCGCCTCGTGTTTTTCGGCCCAGACGTCGAGCATCGCCTCCCGCGCGGCGAGCTCCAGGTAGAAGTCGTCGGCGCTCTCGTTGGCGGGTGGCGGCCGCCGCTTGTCGTATTCCGCAACCTTCGTCAGCCCGTAGATCAGCCACGCGCCGCCGGTCGGGTTTCCGGCCTGCATCGCGGAGGCGTCGACCATGACCTCCGCGCCCTCATCCGAGGACCCGGGAGCCTTGGGCGCCGTTGCGGGCCCGCCGGCCCTCGAGCCGGCGCACGCGCCCGCCGTCACGACGAGCGCCAGTACGACCCGGATCCCAGGGCTCGGTTGTCGCGAGCACGCGCTCACGCCAGCAGTTTAACCTCAGCCAGGCGTCGTGGGCACGACCAGCGGCGTCTTGCGATCGGCGAGCAGGCTCCGGGCGAGCGCGACCGCCGCGTCCAGGTCCTTCGTGATGTGCAAGCCGACGTGCTTCTTCTCGAGCTTCGCCTTGTCGAAGATCTCGCGCGGCTTCGGCAGCGGGCCGGCGATGATCACGTCCTTGCGAGCCTTGATCGCGCCGGAGATCGTGTTCTCGAGCGCGACGAAACCGGTGGCGTCGATCACCGGCACGCGGCCGAGGTGAATGACCAGCACCTTGAACTCGGCGCGCAGCCCGCCGAGCGCGCGCAGCGCCTTCTGCGCCGCGCCGAAGAAGAGGGGGCCGTTGATCTCATACAGCAGCGCGCCCGTGGGGACGTTCGTCGAGCCGCCCTCCTGCGAGGCATCCAGCTGCAGGCGCGACTCGGTCAGCTCGGACATGCGGCGCATGAACAGCAGCGCCGCCAGCACGAATCCCACCGACACCGCGACCACCATGTCCGTGAGGACCGTCAGCAGGTAGCAGGTGAGCAGGACGAGGACGTCGCTCTTGGGCGCGACCCGGAGGATGCCGAGGAAGTTGTGCACCTCCGCCATGTTCCAGGCGACGTGCACCATCAGGGCGGCGAGCGACGCCATCGGCACGTACGCGATCAGCGGCGCGAGCGCGACCATCGCGATCAGCACGACCAGCGCGTGCGTCACCGCGGCGAACGGGGAGCGGGCGCCGGAGCGGATGTTGGTCGCCGTGCGGGCGAGCGCGCCCGTCGCGGCGATGCCGCCGAAGAACGGCGCCAGAATGTTGCCGATGCCGAGCGCCACCAGCTCGGAGTTCGGATCGTGCTTGGTGTCGGTGATGCCGTCCGCGATGACCGCGGACAGCAGCGATTCGATCGCGCCGAGCATGGCGATCGCGAACGCGGCGGGCAGCAGCTCGCGGATCAGGCCGTAGCTGAGCGGGGTCGGTCCCCAGGGCAGCGTCGGGGTCGGAAACACGGAGGGGATGCCGGAGTGCTCGACGCCGCCGACGATCGTGTGGAACCGGGTGCCGATCGTCGCGACGCTGAACGCGGGATGCAACCGCGCGATCAACGCGACGCCGGCGGCCACGGCGGCGATGGCGAGGAGCGGGGCCGGGACGCGGCGCGTGACCCGGGGCAGCATGCGCAGCAGGACGAACGTCACGACGGCGACGGCGAGGTCGGACAGGTGAGCGCTGCCGCGCGCGTGCCAGAAGGCGGCGAGCTTGGCGAGGAAATGTTCGGGCAGGGGCCCGGTCGTGAGGCCGAGAACGTCCTTGATCTGCAGCGCCGCGATGACCGTCGCGATGCCGGACGTGAAGCCGGTCGTCACCGGGTGAGGGATGTATTCGATCAGGTTGCCCATCCGGGCGATGCCCATCGCGACCAGCAGGAAGCCGGCGAGAAGGCCGGCGGTGAGGAGACCGCTGACACCGTGCTTGCTGGCGATGGGCGCGAGGATGACGACGAACGCGGCGGTGGGGCCGGTGACCTGAAACTTGCAACCGCCGAGCAGCGCGACGATCGCGCCCGCGAAAACGGCGGTGTAGAGGCCATGCTGGGGAGGAACGCCGACGGCGATCGCCAGCGCCATCGACAGCGGCAGCGCGACGATGCCCACCACGATCCCCGCCAGGAGATCCGCGCGCAGCTGCGGCGCGCCGTATCCCTTCGCGAACGTCCGCCGCAGCGCCGCGCCGATCGGGAAGCGCGACTTGGAGGAGCCGCCCTGCGGCGGGGTGACCGCCGGAATCCAGCCACTCGAATCGCGCGCGGCCATCTGGCGGACGCCAGTGTCGCTCCAAATCCCGTCGGATGGTGAGCCGAAATGCGACGGTGCGTGACTGTCAGACTGAAGCAGACGATGCTGAACGCAGCTCGAGCTCTCTGGGTGGTCACGCTTGCCTCCGCGCTGACGGCGTGTGGCGCCCAGACGGGCTCGAGCGGCGGTCCAGGCGGTGGCGGAAACGGGAGCGGCGGCGCGGGCACGACCGGGAGCGGGGGCGGCGCAGGAACAACGGGCGCCGGCGGCACGAGCGGCGGCGCAGGAATTGCGGGCACGGCCGGCGGCGGCACGGCGGGCGGCGGCAGCGGCGGCGGCGCGTCGGGCGGTACGACGGGCGGCGCGTCCGGAAGCGCCGGCGCGACCGGGGGCGCGGGCGCGAGCGGCGGCCGCGGCGGATCCAGCGGCGGCCGAGGCGGCTCGGGCGGCGCGACCGGGCTCGGAAGCTGGGAGCTGCTGGCGCCGATGCCGGGCGGCGCCCGCCAGGAGTTCAACGTCGCCGCGCTGAAGGGCCTGGTCTACGCCATCGGGGCGTTCGGGACGGCGGCGGATTCTCGCCGCGTGGAGGCCTACGATCCCGCGACCAACACCTGGACGACCAAGGCGAGCATCCCGTTCCCGTCCGATCACCCGAACGTCGCCGCGACCGCGGACAAGATCTACATCCTGGGCGAGGTCGGCAACACCAACAGCGCCGAATACGATCCCGTGACCAATACGTGGACGATGAAGGCGCCCATCCCGACCCAGCGGGCGGCGTCGGCCACCGCCGCCATCGGGACGAAGGTCTACGTGGCCGGGGGTGCGATGGGTTCGAACGGCGCCAGCTTCGGTCCGACCGTGCGCGACTTCGCGGTTTACGACACCGTGACGGACACCTGGGAGACGCTGGACCCGATGCCCGCGCCGGGACGGAATCACGCGCCCGGCGTCGCCGCGAACGGCATCTTCTACGTGATCGGCGGGCGGACCAACGGTCCGACGGACGGGTTGCAGAGCCGCGTCGACGCCTACGATCCGGTCGCGAAGACGTGGACCATGAAGGCGCCGATGCCGGTCGCGCGCGGCGGCTGCATGGGTGGTCTCGTGAACGGCCAGATCATCATCGTTGGCGGCGAGGGCAATCCGCGCGACGTCAACGCCAACGGCGTCTTCCCCGACACCGACGGCTACGATCCGATCGCCGACGTCTGGCACGTCTACGCGCCGATGCGGACGCCGCGCCACGGAACTGGCGCGGCCGGCGTCGGAAACAAGCTCTACGTCCCGGGCGGCGCCACCGCGCAGGGCGGCGGCACCGCCGTCGCGATCCTCGAGGCGTTCACGCCGCCGTAGCTCAAGTCGCGCGATCCTTCCGCCGAGAGACGCGCCACCATGATCTCGGCATCGACGAATGTCGCGCGGCCTTCGCCCACCGAACCCGCCGTCAGCAAGTTACGGCTCGACGGGGTGAGAGAGATTCTGCGCGCGCTCGACACGGCGACGCCAGCCGGGCAACAGCACATGATGGTGAAGGTGCTCGACCTGCTGCGCCATGAGGCGCCGGCGCGCGACCACTGGGTGGGCGATCAGGAGTGGAGCAAGATCGCGACAGCCCTCGACGCGCTCGCGCGAGAGGCGAGCCGGCTGGCGCCCGACGCGGGCG
>Ga0070690_100000639_pt1 | contig 17782 bp, 20 predicted proteins | sample KBSS33HmetaG_FD_64671 | JGI IMG/M metagenome (GOLD analysis project Ga0070690, IMG submission 64671) | Switchgrass rhizosphere microbial communities from Kellogg Biological Station, Michigan, USA - KBS S3-3H metaG | ecosystem: Host-associated > Plants > Roots > Rhizosphere ... | reverse complement strand
CTCACACCGCGATAGACCCCGCCCATGTGAAAAAATAGAATGACTGGTTTATTCAACCCATTTCGTTAAGCCCCTCCTCGGATCCGAAGGCGTTACCATGAAGTTTTCTGAATTCGCCCTCGCCATCTATCCCTCCATGGATCGGGAGCGTTCAAAAATGTTTTATGTGGAAGTATTTGCCGCCTAGCGATATGGCGAACGATCGGCCGCAAATTGGTCAGACTGCCGTGTTGGTCATGAGTGCTATCGGCATCGTATACGGCGACATCGGCACGAGTCCTCTGTATGCCCTGCGGGCATGCTTTCATCCCACATTTGGTCTTGCCGTCAATAAGCCGAACATTCTGGGCGTGCTGTCGTTGATTGTCTGGGCGCTTGTCGTGGTCGTCACGCTGAAGTATTTGTGGCTTGTCCTCCGCGCGGACAATGAAGGTGAAGGAGGTATCCTCGCGCTTCTCGCGCTTGCCCAACGCCATCGCCCGCACGTCCATTTTCCGCTCAGATCGAATCCGATCGTATTGTTGGGGCTCATAGGAACGGCGCTCGTCTATGGCGACGGGATCATTACGCCGGCCTTGTCGGTCCTGAGCGCGATCGAAGGTTTGGAAGTGGAGACATCGGCCTATCAGCCTTACACTGTCCCCATCACTCTCGTGATTTTGGTGCTCCTCTTTGCCACTCAATACAGGGGCACCGGCCTCATTGGGAAGATGTTCGGTCCGGTCATGGCCATCTGGTTTGCCGCCATCGCAGCATTGGGACTTCGGGGTCTTCTGCAGGCACCGGAGGTGATGGCCGCGCTTGATCCCCATCTGGCGGTCACATTCCTCTGGCACCATGGCACAATCGGCTTTGCGGTGCTGAGTGGCGTCTTCTTGACGCTCACGGGCGCAGAGGCTCTGTATGCGGATATGGGGCATGTCGGACGAGGCCCCATTCGCATCGGATGGTACGGCATCGTGTTTCCTGCACTGGCCTTGCAATACTTAGGACAAGGAGCCCTGCTCCTGCGACATCCCGAAGCCATATCGAATCCGTTCTACCTCCTTGCGCCGTCATCGCTCCTCTGGCCACTCGTGCTGCTCGCCACCTCGGCCACCATTATTGCGTCGCAAGCGATGTTGACGGGCGCCTTCTCCCTCTCCCACCAAGCCATTCGCCTCGGGTATCTTCCTCGGATGGCCATTCGCCATACTGCCTCTGAGCAGATGGGGCAAGTCTATATTCCTGTGGTGAACTGGCTGATGCTCGTCGGCACACTGGGATTGGTCGTGACCTTCGGCGCTTCCTCCAAGCTGGCGGCGGCCTATGGCATTGCCGTTTCCGGCACGATGGTCATCACCACGATTCTGATTGCCGTCGTCGCTCGCCGGCGGTGGGAATGGTCCATGGGCAAAGTTGGTCTGGTCTTCGGGTCGTTCATGCTCGTCGATAGCGGCTTTTTCGTGGCCAATGTCTTGAAGATTCCTCAAGGTGGGTGGGTCTCTCTCGGATTGGGCTGTCTCTTATTGCTGCTGATGAGCACGTGGAGTGGCGGCCGTCATCTTGTCGCTCGCTGTCTCTGGAACAAGATGCCGTCCTTGTCGTCTTTTATCGAACAGATTCAGAATGATGGTGTCAGTCGCGTTCCAGGATGGGCTATCTATATGTCGTCGACGCCGGAGTTGGCACCTCCTGCGCTCGTACAAAATGTGAGGCACAACAAGGCAGTCCACCAGGAACTGCTGTTTTTGACCGTCCACACCGTGCGGGTGCCATGGCTTCCAGTCGCCGAGCAAGTTCACGTCGAACGATTGAAAGAGCACGTGTTTCGTTTAACGATGCGTCACGGCTTCATGCAAATTCCCGAAATTCCAAAAGTACTGCCGGCCTGCGCTGCGTCGGGCCTCATGATTCCTCTCAGCGATGCCACGTACTTCTTGAGTCGAATCAGTGCACTGGCCACGCCTCTACCGGGCATGGTGCTCTGGCGCGAAGGCCTCTTCATCTTCCTGGAAAAGATATCCCAGCGGGCCAGCTCTTACTTTCACTTACCGGCTGATCAAGTGGTCGAAATTGGGATCGTCATAGAGATCTAAGGTTGCACGGGATCACCGCACCTCACACCGCGAGAGACCCCGAGATTTGGGACGTACCACGAATTGACAGGCCTGGAGGCCAATGCTAGCGTCCAATCCATGTCAGCTACTGACCGCTGTCAGTGTACCGGCTGTGTAGATTGCCTGCCTCCCCTTGAGGCACCGGGAAACGTACAGGATCACCACCATTGCCAGCGTGTAATCGTTCACTTCATCGACAATAGGTGTGATGAATGCCACGAAGAGGAAGTCGATGAAATGTTCACCATTACCGGTCAGGCGATACCCAGGCAGTGTTCAACCGACGAATCTGGCGAACCGCCTTTATGATACCGAGGCGGGACGAATACAGGGGTCGGGAGTCTTTCTTGACAGCAATACTTGTTTATTGACCGGCTAATGCTTGTCGACACACTGAGCGTTTTCGCTCAATGCGCACGGTGCGAAAGAGGACGGCTCTCGAAGGTCCATCGCCGAGTCGCCATGTCTCGGCTTGCGACCCTGGTAAATGCCCTTAATTTCGGCTATCTTTCGACCAATGCTGCAAATCGACCCTGGACTAAAACTTGCGAGCACCTCCCCCCTCCGTATCCACACTCGGTAACTATGCCTATGGAAAGGGGGGCGTATGCGGTCGGAACTACCGATAGGCGATCGAATACTCGAAGTGGTGAGAACCAATCCTGACTGTTCACTGGATGAGGTTGTGCAACAGTTGCCTGATCTCCTCTGGTCGGACGTGTTCACGGCAGTGGATCGTCTAAACCGGTTAGGCCGCTTGCGGCTTATTCAGGATATCTCACTTCGAGCGACGAGCATACACCTTCCGTAACCAGGGACGATGCCGAGGCAGGCCAGCGCACGGCGGCCCGATCAGACACCGAAGTCCTCCTTTCTCCGGTTATGGACGAGAGATGCTGCAGCCGACGGCGTCACGCAGTTCACCCCTCCTCCTGAAACTCTTTCTGCCAGTCGCACTCATTGCAGCCGTCACTTCGTTCCTTCACAGCCGGAAGGCATGAAGCCAATGGTGAGGAGAACCTCAAATAGGTGACAGCGCCAATACGAATCGGAGGTGTCCATGAAAATGCTCATGATTGTGGCTCGCGACTCGATGGTAAAAGAGTTAGAAGAACTCTTGCACACCAACGGCATCACTGCCTATTCCGTCATTCACAAAGTGGAGGGTAGAGGGCAGACGGGAATAGTTGGGACATTTCACTATAATGTGTATACCGGCTCAACGCACTTTAATCTGATGATCCTGGCGGTGTTGGCGTCCGAGCAAGTGGACCAAGCCGTTCACGCGCTGAAAGCGTTCCATGACGCACGCAAGAAAGTCCCCAACGCGGAACCGCTCACTCTGAAGCTGTTTGCAGTTCCATGTGAAGAACTCCTCTAGATGCCAGGCCTGTGAGTGATTGAATCGTTCTCAATGTAACGAAGAAATTCACTTAACCGCCGCCGACGGGGCAAGTCAGGAGTCGACTGGACGTTAGGCGGTATGGAGAAGACATCATGAATACTCGTGGTTTTGGGTACGGATTCACGCTTGGAACGGCTGTTGCTCTTTTCCTATCCCCTTTTGTGCTGTCTGCGGCAAATAAAGGCTCGTCTTCACCCGGCCTGATCCCTGCTGAACGGGTCGCTGAGTATGTGCACAGCGTGATCCAAGCGGATCGGAGTATCTACACGACCGAAGTTGTCGAACGAATGAAGACCCAAGGGATTGTGACTGCTTCTGAGAATTGGAGAGACACAGGAAAACTTCCTTTACCGGTTCAATTCTTGATCGAAGCGAGCCGGCTTATGGCAGACAATCCCAATGGCATTCGATTCCGGCTGATCAGCAATTGGGCCATCAATAAAGACAATATGCCGAGGACCAACTTTGAGGAAGCTGGACTGTTGCAAATTGCCGTGTCTCCTGAGCGCCCACATAAAGGGATGAAGACGGAAAATGGCATTGAGTACTTTGAAGCACTGTATCCTGACATAGCGGTCTCCCAGAGTTGTGTCCGCTGTCATAATGCGCACCCTCACAGCCCGAAAAAAGATTTCAGGGTAGGAGACGTCATGGGAGGCCTGTTGTTGAGCATTCCGGTCAGCCGATAGCGAATACAGTGAGCCTCATAGCCCGACACTATCTCCTCGCCGTCGAGAGAAATAAAAGTGGTCAAGAGGGCTTTTCGGAAATAATTTCCCGGCGCCTGGCGGACCGGCGCGTACCTCGCCTCCCCGCCCCGTCTCACCCTCCCTCCCGCTCATCGGCCTCACACCGCGAACGACCCTGCCCTCGTGAAAACCTGGAAAGCTTGCTTTCCGTCCATGCATATCAGTGGGCACCCGTTAGCAGGGTTAATAGTCGCGGGCTGCGAAGGGCCAGACCGGCCCAGAGAAATGCCGCGACATAGACTCCGAACAGGACGTGAGTAGCAAGCGGACTGCCCACGCGAACGTGGGTTGCCACGGCACCGCCAAGGAAGGCGGTAAGGTAAATAGCTCCGAGAAGCGAGGTGCGGGGCATCACATAAAGCACCACCCCGATCAACAGAAGCACGCCCAAAGGAAACACGACGTTCTCTTCATAACCCAATTTCACGGTCCCTTCGACGACTGGCCCAACTCTCAGAAGTTTTCCGATGGCATCAACACATAAGAATAGGACCGCCAGCGTACTCAGTACTCGACCGGACCACAGTTGAACCGCTGAAATCGATTCCATAGGGCACCCCCAAGGTGAGTGAGCAATGAGAGCGTGTGGACTCTGTACAGGCTATATTGGATATAGTACACTACAGCCAATATGCGGAAGACGTCAAGAGCTTATGTATCGGACGTACGAAGCCAGGCCGCCGATGCCACTAAGGCCCGAGTATTGCGTGCAGCGAAAACACTCTTTGTGGGTGGTGGTATTGACCGAGTCACCATCGCACAGATCGCGAAGAAGGCGGGGGTCTCAGCCTCGACGGTCTTTGCCCTCTATAAGTCCAAAGAGGGCATTTTGCGAGAGCTCATAAAGTCGGCGCTCTTTGGGCGAGGCTTTCAAGTGGCGATTGCAAGATTGAAGGACGAGACTGATTCCCTGCGCCTGATTGCACTTACGGCGAATGTGGCCCGAGCCATCTACGAGGCGGAAAGCTCTGAACTCGGGCTTATCCGCGGAGTTTCAGCCTTTTCGCCCGACCTGCGAAACCTGGAAAAAGAACTCGAAGAACTCCGCTTTAAGATGCAGAAGGAACGCGTGGAACTCTTGTTTGAACAGCAGAAGCAGTTGAAGGGGCTTACCCTTGAGGAGGCGCGGCGGATCCTATGGATGTACACCAGTCGCGATATTTACCGGCTGCTCGTTCATGAGGCCGGCTGGACGCCAGATCGGTATGAAGAATGGCTCTCTGAAACATTACTACGCGCCTTGGCCGCTCCCGCCGTAAAACGCCGATAACGACTTTCAGACATCGCCACGCCTCGCACCTCCCACCGCGGTGGACCCCGCCCACGTGAAAATATAGAAGGCATGCACATAATCGCACAAGGTTGTAGGCTTTGGCTGATAGACAAAATGCCTTCTGCTGTATAAAAAAGAACATCTACTGTGCCCCGCTGTTAGCGCTTTCTCCAAGAACACAAAGGTAATGTTTCATGCACCTCAAAGAGGATGTGCATAAATTTACCAGTGCATGTGAACACCTGATGGCAGGCATTAAGATGCATCGACCACTCACCCAAGATGAGATTTTGCTCGTCAAGCACTACTGCAATGAAGTGCTGAGCAAAATCGATCAACCTCGGACTACTTCGTAATCTTCTTCCGGCCAAAGACTGAGCCGCTCGCTCACCGCGATAGACCCCGCCCACGTGGAATGGATACCCCCGACGGGGTTCTTGACACATCAATACGTTCGTACGTATTATGGGCAATGGCTAAACGCTCTCTTCGTGAAGACCTATTGAACGCCGGCCTAGCCGTCATGTTTCGCTCCGGTTACCAGGGGTCAAGCGTACGGGACATCTGTGCTGCGGCCGGGGCTCCGCAAGGCTCATTTACGAATCACTTCCGATCGAAGGAAGCCTTCGCGCAAGAAGTGCTGGATCGCTACTTTGCCAACCTGCAAACCGTGGTGAACGACGCCCTGAACGACAAGTCGCTTGCTCCTCGGCAGCGATTGAAACGGTATCTGGACATTATCAGCGGAAGGCTAGAAGCTGCGAACTGGTGCCGCGGATGCCTGATCGGCGATCTCAGCCTTGAGGCCAGTCTTCAGAGCAAGCTCTTGCACAAGCGGCTGACGGCAATCTTTCGTGAGTGGCGGACGCCCTTTGCGCAGTGCATTGCGGAAGCTCAGGCCGCAGGAGAAATCGATTCCACATTTGCACCCATCGATCTCGCAGAGTTCTTGTTGGCCTCATGGGAAGGGGCGATTCTGCGCATGAAGGTTGATAGGGGGCCCGCCGCTCTCGATCGGTTCAAACACATCGTTTTCGAAACCGTCTTCAGGGCGAAGAAAGGAGAGAAGAAATGAGTACCCTCAATGACGTCGCTCTCACCCAGGTGGCTGTCTTGAATTCGACTATGGCCTACCGTGAAGCAGGAAACCCCGATTCGCCAACTGTGCTCTTTCTGCACGGAAACCCCAGTTCGTCATACATCTGGCGGAACATCATTCCACTGATTGCACCGGTCGCCCACTGTATCGCGCCAGACCTCATCGGGTTCGGTCAATCAGGGAAACCTGATATCGAATATCGCTTTTTCGACCACGTTCGCTACCTCGATGCTTTTATCGATACGATGGGTATCTCGTCCGCCTACATTGTTGCGCAGGACTGGGGAACAGGCCTGGCATTTCACTTGGCAGCGCGTAGGCCGGAGTTCGTCCGCGCTTTGGCGTTCATGGAGTTCATTCGTCCTATGCCGACGTGGGATGACTTTCACGCTGCGGCAGTCGAAATCTTTAAGAAGTTTAGAACGCCAGGTGTAGGCGAGAGAATGGTTCTCGATGAGAATGCCTTCGTGGAGATCGTGCTTCCTAGAGCAACTGTTCGAAACCTGACCGAAGACGAGATGGCTGTCTATCGTGCGCCCTTTCCCACGCCCGAATCACGCAGACCAACGTGGCGCTTCCCGAATGATCTGCCGATCGCGGGAGAGCCAGCGGATGTGTACTCGGCGCTCGAAGAAGCACACCGAGCCTTGGCGCAGTCGTCTTACCCGAAGCTGCTTTTCGCCGGTGATCCCGGAGCGCTGGTATCGCCCGCTTTCGCCGAACGGTTTGCTAACGGACTCAAGCGCTGCAAAGTAGTCCACACTGGTCCTGGCATTCACTACCTCCAAGAGGACAATCCGGTGGCCATTGGTTCCGCCCTTTACCAGTGGGTGACCGAATTGGAAGTGGCCGCGTAAATATCGGACCGATCCTGCTAACTGCTGCCGGTCAACTCGGGGCGGTTGGCAGAACCGTGACGGGCTTCCTCCTGGATCGAGGTATTCCGGTTCGCGCCATGGTAAGGACGAGCGGCCCGCTGCATTGCGGGCCGTCGGCGCCGAGGTGGTGGTTGCGCACAAGCAAAGGGCACGGGAGTCTTTTCTATACCTGAAATCTTGTCGCGGGGCGTGCCCTGCCGGGCTTTTTCTGGATTAGAACGAGGCCGACGTTCCGATCCCGACGTTCGTATTCTTCACGCTTTCCGACTCGAAGCTCTGCTTACGATTCGATCGCTGAAATCCGACAAATACATTCCAGGCGTCGGTCAGCTTTCGCGTCAACACCACCTCCCCTTGATAAATATCCTCGTGTGCGCCGCGCCGTTCATCCCCGACGATGTCGCTCGTCCAGATATTGCGCTCGTAGTGGAAGGCCGCCCCCAGGGTGAGCCGTTCCATGAGTTCGACATCCAGATCGACGCTGACATAGTGATTGATATAGGAGACATCGTCCTTGAACTGAGGCTGTGTCCGCCCGTCCGCCAATCCCCGCTCGTAGTGATAGCTGAGCCCCAGCCGGATGCGATCCGTCGCTTGCCACTCAACGTGGGGACCGATTGTCCAGAAGTTGGTATCGCGCTCAGAAAATGCTTCGTTGTACCGGCGAATGCCGTAGCGTAGCAGGATGCGCCCATCGATTTCCTTCTTGATGCGCTGCTCGACTCTCGCCGACCAGATATGGCTGGTGACGACCTCGTCCGCTAGCGGCTCGGACTCCTCCTGCCTCACCACGTTTTCACCCAAGAACATATTAGGTGCATAGTAGTAGCGAAGCCGCAGGCGCGTCTCCGGCGAAAAGGTCTGCAGCGCCTGCACGTTCATGGTGCCGTGATTGAAGCGAGGATTCTCCGCGAAAATGAACCCCTGTCCCCGAAGACTCAGTTCGGTTCGTCCCCAGCGGTTCTCAAAGGCGGTGCGCACCCCGGCGCCCGGCTCGAACACGACATCCGACCCCTTGTCAGTCAATCTGGAGTCGATGGCAGGTTGAGTAGGATCGCCGTCCCTGGAAAGACGGCGAGTCGCTGAGAACACACCCACGTCATCGGTATAAAACAGAATGCCTTGAGCGTCGACGCCGACCTCGGCCCATGCCTCATAGGTGGTCATGGCGATCAGCGGAATGACCACTAAACAGCGTGCATGAATTCCAATGTGTTGCAGGAGAGGTTCAACCAATTCGCCGGGAAAGGCTCGCCGCCACAGGATGGCCCAGATCACGAGAGCACCCTTTATAGTTCTCTCAACACGATGTGTCACTCATTTGGATCGTGAGGGCGACAGTTCCTTACCGCTAAGACGGGCAAGGAGTATATGTCCTAAGGCAACGGACTAGAACTGTTAAAACTGACAGGTGTCCGATGCCCACTCATAAAGCACGAGCTCAGAACAAGAACAAGGACAGGCCACGTTGCTAAGTGCTTGAAGATTTTGAAACGAGTGCAGGAACCATTTCGCGGCGCGTGGCAGGCCCCGGTCGTTCCTCATATTCTGGGCGGGAATTCCTAGGCTACGTCTTCAGGGGGAACCTGGCCTGAATGGCGGGTTTGCATTCTACGAAGTGAATCGACAAGCAAATCAATCTGAGCGTCGGCCCTTTTAAGAAAAAAGCTCCTGTTGACATACAATTCTTCCCTCAAACGAGCGGCATATTGTTCTGATATCCCACCTCTGTTCAACCTGTGCAAATCCTCGCACCATTCAGTAGACACATACGCCTTCAATTGGGCCTTGAGTTCCCCGGCTAAGGTGTCACTGAAACGAATCTGAAGCTCAGAAATTAATTGCGTGTGGAAGACCACCGCAGCACTTATGAGTTTCTTGACAAGGTGAATTTCGACCTTACTACGAAGCCCTGCCGTAGAAGAGGTGGATACTTCCCCGCGCCGAGCGGCGTCAGCATCACCTTTAGACAATTCAATGGACGCCTCTTTCCTCAGTTCGACAAGCGTTGAACTCATCATTTGCTGAAAGCGATCACTAAAACTCTCAGGAAGCACTTTCCATTTCCCTCCTACAGCCAGCCTACAAGGATACAGCAGCGAGAAGATCGTTGCCACGCCGCCTAGTCTTATCTACAGACGGAGAATCGAGGAGGCGAGTGTTTTCGCTGGACATTTTCGCGGCGCGTGGCGGGCCGGCTCGTTCCTCGCCGCTTCACTCCCCCCACCGCCTCTCGCCGCTCCTCGCACCTCACACCGATAGCCCCCGCCCGCGCCAAAACGTAGAATGCCCTGTTTCTTCGACCGTTCGAGGCAGGTTGGGTCGGCGCATGAGTCTAATTTCCCGCCCACCCGGTCCTCTTGAATCTGCTCCTTACCTCGCTACATAATTTCGTCCCATGACGTCTCCCTCATTCGATAGCTCCACGCCGCTCCAGGATCTCGAAGCCGACGTGGCGTTGCGGGCGATTCTTCAAGGCACTGCCACCCAAACAGGACATGGATTTTTTGCCGCGCTGGTGCAAAATCTGTCGAAAGCGCTCGGCACGCATGGAGCCTGGGTCACAGAGTATTTTCCCGCCATGCGCCGTCTTCGGGCCCTCGCGTTCTGGATGGACGGTCAGTGGATCAACGACTACGAAGTGGATATCGCCGGAACCCCCTGCGAGCGCGTGATCGACACCGCCAAACTGGTGCATTTCCCCGACCGCATTCTGGAAATCTATCCCCATTCCGCTGACCTTGATGCGACCGGAGCCGTGAGCTACATGGGCGTTCCACTTCAAGATACGGATGGGCATATTCTGGGACACATGGCGGTCATCGACCGTCGTCCGATACCTGAAGAACCGCGGATCCATGCAATCTTTCAGATCTTCGCTGCACGGGCCGCGGCTGAACTGCAACGCCTCCGGGCGGAAGCGCAGGTGCGTGAACGGGAAGAAAAGGTCGGGCGGCTTCTCAGCAGCGCGATGGATGCGATCATCGAGTTGGATGATGAACTTCAGATCACCCGCGTGAACCCCGCCACTGAAAGAGCCTTCCGCTGTCGAGCGGAACAGATGACCGGTCAGAACCTCCGACGCTTCGTGAGCCAGGATGATGCCCGCAAGCTGATGGCGCTGGTCGACGAGTTGGATGGACGCCCGGAAGGTCAGCAGTCGCGCTGGATCCCCGGCGGCCTCGCCGCCCGCTGTCCCGCCGGCGACGTGTTCCCTGCCGAAGCGACGCTCTCCCGTTTCGAACTCCATCGCCAGAAATTCACGACCCTGATCCTCCGCAACGTGCTCGACCGCGTAGAAGCGGAACAAAAAATTCAGTCCCTCACCGCCGAGACCGAATTGTTGCGCGAGGAATTGCAGGCTCTGCACCATGACGACGCCTTGATCGGCGAGAGCGGGGCGATTCGGCAGGTGTTACGCGACATCGGTCAAGTGGCAGAGACCGAGGCGACAGTGCTGATCCTGGGTGAGACAGGGACCGGCAAGGAACTTGTCGCACGCGCCATCCATGCCGCCAGTCCCCGCCGAACGCGCCAGCTAATCGTCGTGAATTGCGCAGCGATCCCCGCCACGCTCATCGAGAGTGAATTGTTCGGTCACGAAGCCGGGGCATTTACGGGCGCAACCAAAAAACGGGAAGGCCGCTTTGCCCTGGCGGACAAGAGCACCATCTTTCTCGACGAGATCGGGGAACTCCCCCTCGGCCTGCAAGCCAAACTGCTCCGAGTGCTCCAAGAAGGCGAGTTCGATCCGGTCGGCAGCGCCGCGTCCAAGAAGGTGAATGTGCGGATCGTGGCCGCGACGAATCGTGATCTTGAGAAATCCGTGCAAGACGGACAGTTTCGCGAAGATCTCTTTTACCGGCTGAACGTGTTTCCTCTGCGTGTGCCACCTTTGCGTGAGCGCGGTGACGATGTCGTGCGACTGGCCTCTGCGTTTGCCCACCGTTGCGCCGCTAAAATGGGCCGCACGATTGCGCCGCTGACCACCGATCACGCTCACCGGCTCAAGGCGTACTATTGGCCAGGAAACGTGAGAGAATTGCAGAACGTGATCGAGCGGGCCGTGATTACGTCGATCAACGGCCAGCTGAACCTGGATCGCGCCTTACCGGACACCACGACCACCCTCCACTCATCTAACGGTATGAGGGAGTCCGGCGCTGGACCGATTCGCACCGCAAAAGAACTGGAAGACCTGGAACGCGGGAACATCATCCGCGCCCTCGAGGTTGCACACTGGAAAGTCTCTGGCGAGAAAGGTGCAGCGGCATTGCTCGGCATGAACTCTTCGACCCTTTCCTCGCGCATGAAAACGTTGAAAATTCAGAAGCCTCGCTGAACAGAGCATTCTCTCGCCGCTCATTGTTGATTGCTTGTCAATCCGAGTTTCATCCTCACCAATTCACGAGATTTCATAAATCTTCTCGCGAGATCTCGTAAATCACGAGAAGTCGGCACCAGCCGATTTCCTTCGAATTCTTCCAAGTCATTGAATTTCTGTCGTGCCGCTCGATCCCTCGATGCTGGCATCGATGCTGCTGTAGGGACTCGGCATTGAATCATTCACACCCAGCAAGGAGTAGGACGATGACGACGATTCACGATCTCAGCTGGTGGTACTGGCTCCTGACCGCGGGCCTGCTCGGCGCCGGCCTCTTGGTTTGGCCGGCGGGGATCTACGTGGCGATCGCATTATGTGCCGTTCAGATCGGCCATGTGACCTGGATCACACGAGATCTCACGGCCTTTCCAGTACAGGTACGGGTGGCCTATCTGGCGATGCTGATTGCCGGAATGTGGGGGCCGCTGCAATGGATTCACTGGATGCAATTGACCGGAACCACGGCCCGGGTACTCATCGGCTATTGTCTGCTGGCACGCTCGCTGTCGTTGGCACCATGGAATCGCTCCCAGCCGATGTCGTTCGCATTGATCCGACGCACGTTTCTCTCTCTTCGGGCAACAATGCCATCCTGCGGAGACATGCTTCGTCGGATGTCGCTGGAACGGGTGCAGGGATGAACTGGGAAGCGTTCTGCCGGAATGCCGACCGGCTGTTGTTTCGGCAGCTCGCCACTCACCAACACGCTCAACAAGGAGGAGTCATCATGTCACAAGCCACCGTCACCGAGGTGATCAACGGCGTCAATGTGGATCGATTGGGTGGAATGATCCGGACCGTGCAGGAAAACCCGAATCTCGGGACCTTCCAATTTCGCGCGAAGAATCGCTGGATGACAGGCGCGCACAACTCTTCGACGATCCAAGGTTTCTACGGAGCTGGGCAAGAATATGAGACCCGCAAGAAACCTTTCGTGCTCGATTCCGACGAGCCGCCGGTATTGCTCGGCACCGACCAAGGCCCAAATCCATATGAGTTCGTGCTGCACGCGCTGGCCGCAGGTCTCACAACCTCACTCGTGTACCATGCAGCGGTACGAGGCATTCATCTCGAATCTGTGGAATCGACGTTGGAAGGCGATCTGGACGTACAAGGATTTCTTGGACTCTCCGACAAGGTCCGACGAGGGTACAAAGAAATCCGTGTCCGCTTTGCGATCAAGTCGAACGCGACTGCAGAACAGTTGGACGAGCTGATCAGATTCTCGCCGGTGTTCGACATGATGACGAATCCGGTACCGGTCTCAATCCAGATCGACAAACAATAAGTCTGACGGGGCCACTCAGGCTCTGAAAGGAAACACGTCATGAGATCCACTTACATCATCGGATTCGCCGCAGCTGTTCTGCTCGCCAGTGCCGCCCCCAGCTGGGGCAAAGGGTCGACGGTGGCGCCCGAGCCGAAGAGCCTTTCTGATACGGTTCCTCTCTACACGAACCTCGGTTCCCACCACAAACAGATCTCCACTCGAGTCGCGGCCGCACAGCAATACTTCGATCAGGGCCTGCGATTCGTCTACGGATTTAATCACGCAGAAGCCATCCGTTCGTTCACGCGTGCCGCAGAACTCGACTCCACCTGCGCCATGTGCTACTGGGGGATCGCACTCGCCTACGGGCCGCACGTCAACGCTCCGATGGATTCTGCGAGCGGCGTCGCTGCGTACGCGGCGGCACAGAAAGCACTGACACTCAGGTCGCACGCCTCGGCGCCCGAGCGCGCGTACATCGAGGCGGTCGCCCAGCGTTATGAGGCGGTCCCGTCGGCCGATCGTGCCCGGTTGGACAGGTTGTATTCGCACGCGATGGAGCGGGTCGCCAAGGCCTATGCTGACGACCTCGACGCCGCGACCTTGTACGCTGAATCGCTGATGGACCTCCGTCCATGGAACTACTGGCAACCCGACGGCACTCCGTACCCGGGGACGAATGACATCGTGCGTCAACTCGAGAGAGTACTCTCGCACAACCCAAACCACCCCGGCGCGTGCCATTACTTCATCCATGCGGTCGAAGCGGTGAACCCGCAGGCGGCGGTCCCATGCGCCGAGCGGCTCGCCCGGCTCATGCCTGGCGAGGGACACATGGTTCACATGCCCGCACACATCTACATCCGCGTCGGACGGTGGAACGACGCCGTGCAGGCCAATCAACATGCCATCCACAGCGACGAGGTGTTCATTGAAGGGCAGCACCCGGTGGGCGTCTATCCCCTCGCGTACTACCCGCACAACATCCACTTCCTCGCCTTCGCCTCCACGATGGCGGGCCGCAGTGCGCAGGCGATCAAGGCGTCCGACACACTCACCTCGAAGGTCAATGTGGACGCCGCGCGCCAAGTCGGGATGCTGCAGGAGATGCTGCCGTACCACGTGCTCACGCTCACGACGTTCGGCAAATGGGACGAGGTGCTTGCGGAGCCGCTTCCGCCCGCGGACATTCGCTTTTCATACGCCATGGCATGCTATGCTCGCGGCGTGGCGTATGCTGCCAAGGGACAGTGGGCCGAGGCGCAAGCCGCGCTCAACACGGTGACGGCGATCGACACCGAGACGCCGGAAAATACGGATGGCAAAACGGCGCTCTCGATTGCCGTGCACGCGCTGTCCGGGGAAATCGCCACTCGCCGTGGCGACATCGAGACAGGCACCCACCACTTCCGGCGGGCGGCCGAAATCGAGGACGGCGGACTCTACTTCGAGCCGCCCAAGTGGTATTACCCGATTCGGCATTCGCTCGGTGCCGCGTTGTTGAAGGCGGGGAAACATGCCGAGGCCGAGAACGCCTACCGCGAGGACCTTCGGCGCTTCCCCGAAAACGGCTGGTCCCTGTTCGGGCTCGCACAGGCGCTCCAGGCGCAGGGTAAGAACACAGAAGCGGCCGCAGCGGAAGCGCGCTTCCGCCGTGCGTGGGCGAGCACTGACGTGACGCTGACGGCGTCGAGGTTCTAGTGAGCTGAGTCGACGACACCCTACCGCAAGAAAGAGAGGCCTGCGATGAGACCGCACGAATCTTTTGACGATGGATCAAGAACGGATGACGCTCTCTCTGTTGTTTCCCGACGCGATCTTCTGAAGCGTGGAGGCTCCCTGCTCGCGGCGCTGACCTTGTTAGATTCTCCGTTGTTTGCCGAGATCTTGCGTACCAGCGACGGTGAGAACGTGATTCCCTTTCTCGACCAAGCTCCTGCGCCTCCGGATGCGGCCGTTCGGCAATACGGCGAATTGAACACGCGCAATTGGGAGCAATTGAGTTCCTGGATGACTCCTAACGAGGAGTTTTTCACGGTCAGCCACTACAACCGGCCGGTTCTAGAGGCCAAGGAATGGCGGCTGCACATTGCGGGGTTGGTCGAGAACCCGATGACCCTCACCTTGGAACAGATCCAAGCGCGGCCACGACAGGAGGTCACCTTTACGCTGGAGTGCGGCGGCAATCACGGCTTCGACTGGTTCACCGGCGGCATCGGCAATGCGAGATGGGCAGGCACGCCACTCGCCTCAATCCTACAGGCAGCCGGCATCAAGAAGAGCGGGATTGAGGTGGTCTTCTTCGGCAGCGACGAAGGCGAAGAAGAGGTTCGTGACATCAAGATGAAGCAAAACTTTAGCCGAAGTATGTCCGTGGAGGACGCATTGGCTCCCGCGAATCTCCTCTGCTACGAGATGAACGGTACGCCGCTGTCTCCGCTCCATGGATTCCCGCTGCGTCTCATAGCGCCTGGATGGTATGGGGTCGCCAATGTCAAATGGCTCAAACGAATTGAAGTGATCGACAAACGCTGGGCCGGCCGGTTCATGGCCAAGGATTATGTCACGATTCGTGAAGAGCCGCGCGAGAACGGACAGGTGGTGTGGACGCAGAAGGTGGTTGGGCCGGCTTTGCTGAAATCCGTGACAGCGAAAGTCACGGTGAAGGGCGGCAAGCATCGAATTTATGGTGCGGCCTGGGGGAGGCCCATTCAACGTGTGGACGTTCGCATCGATGACGGAGCATGGCGTCCAGCCACCATAGACCGTGGCCAGGAACATGAGTTCGCCTGGAAGTTCTGGCACGTGGATTGGGAAGATGCCGCAGCGGGTGAGCATACCATCACCTCGCGAGCCATCGACACAGCGGGGTATGTGCAACCAGCCATGAGTGATCCCGTCATCGCGAACAAGCGTACGTACTGGGAGAGCAACGGGCAGATCACGCGCCGGATTCGAATTGCTTGAACGCCTCGCGCCGGCACGCAGGAGCGCTCTGGCGCGTGGCGGGCGGGCTCGTTGTTCGCCCTCCAGCCCTTCTCCGCCCTCACCGCTCCTCGCACCGCACACCGCGGTAGACCCCGCCCAAGTAAAGACGTAGAATGTGCTGTTGCTTCCTGATCAAGACCCATTCCCGGTGCGGCAGTTTTTCTCAGAAACTTCCTATAGAATGTGGTGCTAGTCGTATGACTCAACCGGACAGTGTGAGATGGGCAGGAGGATGCTTCATGTCTCAACAGAAACCCATCACCGACCGAATCCTCGAATTTCTCCGAGGTGCCCCTGTACGTGACTTTGAGGCCTTGGTGACTCGTTACCCGGAATTCTCCTGGAATGAGCTCTACCTTGAAGTATCCCGCTTGAACCGCCACGGCCTGGTAAAAGTTACGAGGGGGGTGGGAATTTTTACCATTCAAGAAACCCCAGCTTGAGGGTAAGCCCGGGATTGGAAGTAAGAACAGTATAGCAACGGGTTCAGGTCTTTCAATCCAACAATTTGGCGGGGCGGGACCGAGCGTTCCCCCTTGTGCTCACCTACCAGTATGGCACTGGAGACAATGGGCCACGTAGCCCGGCCGATGGGCGCCGTTCCCTTTTGCCATCACATGACGCACGATCTCGTTGTCCAGCACCGTCGGCCGTGCGCCGAACGCCGCTTCGAACTCATGGCATGCCGCGCAGGACTTTGCGCCCGTCATGAGGAAGACAAATTCGCCATGTGGGTTCCTCATGGCGCTTGAGGTGATCCGTGAGAGAGCGCCTCGATGCTCGGTATGGCAGGCCAGACACGTCTTCTGTTGTCGAATGATATCGAGATGCAAGGAAGCGGTTGCAGGCATGGCTCGTTCTGCTAAGCGCGCCTCCGAATGACACAGGATACATTTGGTGGTCGCGGGGCCGTGAAAGGGTTCATGACAGCTGGTGCAGTGTGCGATATCAGCATGGTAGCGGCTCAAATCGCCTGGAGCCCATAAGGTTTCCGGGTCTCGCATCGAGCCCCATCCCAGCCAGATGATCAAGACTCCCGTTGCCATCGTGACAGCCGGAACCACGGTGCGAGGCAGCGGCAGATAGTGCATAGGTCAAAATCCGCCAAAATATATTGCTCCCACGACGTGCAAAGCCGTCAGGACCAGGAACATCAGTGTCATCGGGGCGTGAATCGATTGCCACAGGCGAAACGCTTTTTCCTGTGCCGCCATTCCGTGCAGGCGCAAGTCGATCTCGTCCGCGCTCAACCCTTGATCATGAAGTTGCCGCCGTCTGTCGTTGAGCGTTCTCAGCGCCAAGTAATGGATGCCCTGACCCACAATTCCGCTAACGGTGACTACCGCCATTGCTGTCAGTGCGAGCAATGGCACCAATGCGTGAAGGTGCGCACCTGAATGAAGAAGGATCACGAGCGGGCCCATCATGCCGGCCACCATATGCACGCGAAACCAGCCGCGTGGCCATCGACGATTTTGACTTGCACGTTTCTTGATTGGATAGACGAAGACCAACAGCGTAATTCCCAACCCCAGCCAACCCATAAGATGTCCTTGTTTGGTGTGCGCAAAGGGCGAAGGTTTTCCGCTGCTGAGAAAGGCCTCGACCCACCATCCGGCGGCGACCGCCACAGTCAT
>Ga0070690_100000637_pt1 | contig 17801 bp, 21 predicted proteins | sample KBSS33HmetaG_FD_64671 | JGI IMG/M metagenome (GOLD analysis project Ga0070690, IMG submission 64671) | Switchgrass rhizosphere microbial communities from Kellogg Biological Station, Michigan, USA - KBS S3-3H metaG | ecosystem: Host-associated > Plants > Roots > Rhizosphere ... | reverse complement strand
CTCCGAGGAGCGGGCGCGCGAGTCCTTCGACAAGTCGAACGGCGAGGGTGCGTTCGATCGGCTGAAGGCGACCCTCGGAAGTGTCCTGTGAGCCAGGAGCTCGTTCCCGTGGAGGCCGGCCGCTACCTTTACGCCTCGTGCAGTGCGACGTGCTACCGAATCCTCGCCGTCGGGAAGGACGCGAACGGGCGGGACTGTCTGACTATGGAGGTCCCGGACGTGAACGATTTCCTGGAATTCGGTGAGGACTGGCGGAACCTCATGCGGGTCGAGCCTTGCGCTGTCACCTTTCGGGACGTGCCCTGGGAGCGCGTCAAGGGGAGCCCCGACCAGGTCCGACTCTGGACTCCTGGCGACGGGTGTTACCGCTGCACGAAACTGTTCTCGATTCGGCCGTGCTGACGATCCGCCGCGTCCTCGCCCTCGTACTCCTCGCCGCCGTCGCCTGCGTGCTCCTGGCCCGGGCCGGCTCCGAGTGGGCCGTCGTCCTGGCGCTCGTGTGCGGCGGCGTCCTGGTCGCCTGGCTCGTTGAGCGATCCCCTTGATTCTCCACGGGTTGTTCTGGGGTATGCTTGTGACCCCAGGACACTTTCGGCCTATCAATCGAGGAGACTTCTCATGGTCCAACCCGGAGCTCGGCGGAAAATCTCCGCCGCGTTTGATGATCCTATCGCGGAAAAAATAGACGAGATCGCGAAGAAGGAAAGCAGGACGCCGGGCGAGGTTCTCCGCCTGCTCGCGCAGACTGGTCTTCGAAGTTACGCGCGATCGAACTCGCTGCTGTGCGGGTTCAAGGGCTGCACCCGGCGCGGCTGTTGCAGTCAGGGAAGGCCGGCGGACGTTCTGTCATTCGTGCCTCGCGGCGTCCGCTCGTTCCCGCGCTTCACGGCGTCGACTGAGCCGGCGCCGATTCCGGCGCCTCGCTGGTCTCCGGATGCCGTCATGGAATCGCTCGTCGCGATTCGCCAGGAGCTCGTCCGGTGCGACGCCTCGGCGGAAGCGATCGGGAACGTCGATCGCATGATGGGGCGTCTCGCGCAGTTCTACAAAATCGTGTCGACGGAGCGCATGGACGTGCTGCCGCTCATGGACGAGGTCGAGCGCCTGCTCGGGTAGCTCGCACGTATCCGAACTTCGCCAGGACGGCGGGCTCGTGTCCTCCCTGGCGAATCCGGTCGAGCGCGTCGAGGAGCCAGTGGGCCTTGATCTTCGCGCCCGTGCGAGGGTCGGTGCGGAGCTTCGGCGCGTTCGCCTGCTTCCTGGCCTCGAACAGGCCGGGGTCGACGCGCTTGACAAGGTGGCGAACCTGCTCGGGGCTCATCTTGACGCCGCGCGAGCGCTGGAGGTTGCGTGAAAGCTGAGCGTAGTTCCAGGCGGGCTTGCGGGCGCCGTCCGGGAGCTCGAGGAAGGCGGCCGCGCGGCCCAGGACGAAGGCGACGGAGCCCGGGTCGACGCGGGAGAGCTTGCGGCGTAGGCGCTCAATCGTGCGGGCCCTCTGGGGCCGATACTCGAAGCCCGCGATATCCAGGCCCAGGGGCTCGGGCGTCACCGCAGGCAGTCCTCCGGGAGCCTCTGGAGCTCGAGCTCGAGCCGGTCCGCGCCGGCCTCCCAGAACTTCCCGCCCGCGTGGCCTCCGCGCGCCCTCGAGAGGAAGGCCCGCGCGGCGTCGATCACGGCCCATAGCTGCTCGCGGGGGACCTCCGCCCGTGCCGGCGTCTCCGGCGGGAAGCTCGGCCCGGGCGCCACGCAGGCGCCCAACTTCCAGTGGGTCCGGCCGCAGACGGGGCAGACGGGCCTCATGCCCGCGCCTCGGGGACGACGACCTTCGGCCGATTCCACGGCAGCTTCGCGTTCGCGCGCTTCTCGATGGACTTCGAGGAGCCCAGGCGGATGTAGCGCATCGTCGTTTCGATCGAGCGGTGGCGGAGGAAGTCCCGAATCTCGAGCAGCGGCAGGCCCGCCTCGTACAGGTGCGTGGCGCGGGTGTAGCGGAAGGTGTGCGGCGTCAGCCGGCGGTTGCGGCGCTGGATTCCGGCCTCGCGGATCCGCCGCTCGAGGATCTGGGAGACGCGGGCCTGGTCGATCCCCGCGCTCGTGGCCTTTGACCCTCGAGGCCTGGGCCCGATCGGGCAGAACAGCGCCGGGTGGGCCTGGCCGAGTTCCTGGCGCTCGAGCAGGAAGGCCTCGAGCAGCGCCGCGACGCGCTTGTCCACGAAGGCGTTCTTCGGCTCCTTGGCCCACTTCCCGAACAGGCGCACGAAGGTCCCGCCCCGGTCGTCCCGCGTGAGGTCCGAGACGCGCAGGGACGCGATCTCTCCCGAGCGCAGCCCCACGGCGTAGCAGAGCCCGAGCATCGCGGAGTCCCGAAGGTGGCAGAGGGCCTCGATTTTCATCCGGCGCTCGAAGAAGTAATCGGACTCGCGGCGACCGCGCGGGGACGGAGTGTGGCGCAGGAAGATGAGGGCCTGGACCTCCTCCTCCGTGAAGGTGTCGATGCCCTGGCGCTTCTCGTCCGGCGGCCGGAAGAACTCCGCCGGGTTCTCCTCGAGGAACTTGCGGGAGTGGAGGAACGAGAAGAAGGCCCGTAGGGCGTGCGCGCGGGCCCGGCGTGTCGAGACGGCCGTGCCGGTGAGGGCCTTGCGGGTCATGTAGAGATCGAGGTCCTGGGCCGTCACCTGGGCCGGGTCGCTTTTCTCGAGGACGCGCTCGAAGTCCCGGATCGCGGCGCTGTAGGTCTCCACGGTGGCGGCGCTGAATCCGCGCGAATCGCTGCAGAACAGCAGGAATTCCCCGAGCTTCTCCATGCGCCCATTTTCCCGCGCGCGTCAACCCCCGCGCCTTTCTTGACATAGGGGATACCGTAAAGTCGTGGCGAAAGCGGAACCGATCACCGCCGTCCAGGTCACGACGAAGAAGCCCAGGGGCCGCGTCTCTGGCGTTTCGCAGGAGGCGACGCCGGCTCAGATCGCGGCGAATCGCGTGCGCGCGTGGAAGCACGGGCGCTACGCCCGGTCCGTCACCCTCCTCGAGCATCGGGCCCGGAAGCTGGCCGAGAAGGACCCGGACATCGTGCCGCTCACCGAGGGCTTTCTCGAGGCGCTCGAGGGGAGCCTGGAGACCTCGAACGCGATCGCGGCCTTCTCACTGGCCGAGACCGAGAGCCGGCGGCGCCAGGTGGCGGACCAGATCAACGAGGACGGCGTCGTGCTCGAGGAGGTCCTGTTCGACAAGGACGGCCGCGAGATGGGGAGCCGAAAGCGGGCCCATCCGCTCCTCGAGGTCGAGCGCACCCTGGCCCGGGACCTCGGCCACACCGCCGCCGAGATGCAACTCACGAAGAAGGCCCGAGGCGAAGGCGCGAAGGACGACGCGATGGCGGCCATGCTCCGCCGGGACGCGCAGCTTCGCGGATGGTCGAAAGAGGGAATGGCGCCGCCGCCCGCACTCCCCCCGGCCGGCGACGAAGGAGAGCCCAAGTGAAGAAATTCGCCCTGGTCTTGTTCCTGCTCGCCGCGCCGTGCCTCGCCGTCGTCCAGCCGAAGGGATACCCGCGCCCGCAGGCCTCCGCCGGGCCGGTGCTGCAGGACCTCTGGGACCGCTGCTTCGCGGCCCACGAGGACCTCTGGGGCCCGTCCTGGCCGTGCCCGATGGTCGTGTCGAAGCCCTCGGGGACGCAGGCGCCCCATCTCTACACCTGGGCCACGCTCCCGAGCCCGTCCGAGAAGCGGGCCCTGGCCGCCCGGTTCCACTGCCCGGGCACCGACACCCACTGCACGGCGCCGCTCTACTACATCGCGGCCTGCGAGGTCCCGGCGCCTCCGCCCACCGAGCCGACGATCTCCCAGGTCAACATGGACCCGTCGAAGTTCGACACGTTCGTCGGGTTCCTCTGCGGGGCCCACGTTCGCGGCTATCGCGGCCGCGACGGCATCAACTACGCCTTCATGGACCAGTTCCAGGACCCCAGGACGCCGACGCCTCCGCCACCCACCGCCACGGCCACCGTAACGGCCACGGCGACGAGCGTGCCGGCGACGGCCGTCCCGAGCGCCACGGCGACCGCGCTGCCGGCGCCCTCGGCGTCGCCAACCGTTCAGCCCTCGCCCACGAACACACCACACTTCCAGCCGGCGCCCACCACGACGGCGCCGCCTCCTCCGCCTACCGTCACGGCCGCAGCCCCGGCGCCGACGCCTCCGCCGACACCGGGCCACGGGTGCGGAGGAGCGACCGGTATCGCAGTGGGGACAGCGATCGCGGCGGCAGTCGTCGCGCGGCGGCGCTACCGTGGCTGAGGGCAAAGGGGACGGCAACTGCGCGTTCGCCTTCACGCCTGGGGCGATGAAGAAGATCATCAACAGGCTCGACGCGGGCATTGAGGTCGCGGCGGCGCTGTACGACGCGATCCCCTTTCTGGATCCTGGCGAGGACGAGTTCGCGCAGAAGCGCCTCGGCCACGTCCACCAGAAGGCGAAAGCGGCCCTGGCCAAGTGGGCCGCGTCTCAAAAGGACTCGTAGCGGGTGGGCGGTCAGAATCGCAGGCGGCCTCATAAGCCGACAAAAGCCGGGGCGGCTCCGGCACCCGCAACCACGGCCTGGCTCTCGAAGCTCCGCCTTTCGCCCGCGTACATCGAGCGCTGGCTGCTCGAGAACAACGTCACGCCGGACCAGGTGGAGGCCGGCGAGCCCTTCTGGCCTACGGCCGAGGGCCCGGTCGCTCTGTCCTGGGAGGATATCGAGCGGCTGATCTCCATCAAGGACCCGGTGGCGTGGGCCTGGCTGAACCTCCAGGAGCGCGACTCGGTCGTGGACGAGGAGACCGGCGAGATCCTGATCCAGTCCGGCGCCCCGTGGCGCATCTTCGACGGGAAGCAGACGGAGATGGCCCGCGCTCGAGGGAATCACATCTTCGAGTGCGCGGCCGAGGTCGGCAAAACCCGCGACATCGTCCTGGGCACTCTCTGGGAGGTCGACACCTGGCCAGGCGGCGCGAACGATCTCATCGCGGCCGACTCGGATATAACGCTCAACGAGATCTGGTCGGAAATCGAATTCCAGCTAGAGAAGAACCCGCGCATCGGCGGCGGTGTTGTCGATGAGTCCGTGAAGCCCTACCGCGAGAAGGTGTTCGCCAACGGTTCGCGGTTCCAGATGCGTCTCTGCGGCCACGAGGGGAAGCAGTTCCGTGGCGGCCACTTCTCGCCGGGCATCCGCGCGGATGAGGTCGCCAAGTGGAAAAACCAGCAGCAGTTAAACGAGCTCTGGCGCGCGGCGAAGCCCGGCTGCAAGTTCCGGATCTACTCGACGCCGGACGGCGACTACTCCTCGCCGTTCTACGCCCTATGCGAGAAGGCGATCGTCGCGGGCCCGGCCACGAAGAAGGCCCAGAAGGCCGGCCAGGACGAGCCCACGTTCCGGAAGATCAACATCACGAAGATGGATCTGCCGTACCCCTTCTGGAGTGAGAAGCGGGCCGCGCACTACCGGGACCTCTACGGCGGCGAGAATTCGGTCGGCTGGCAGACGAACGTCCTCGGGAAGTGGGGCTCTCCGTCCTACTCCGTGTTCCCGATGCCCACGCTCCGGCCCAACCTCAAGTACCTGGCCCACTACCGGATCGTCGCGGCGATCGTGGACCGCGAGACGGGCCGGTACAACCTCCGGGCCGCCCGGCTCTCCCCGGAGCTCGAGACGGTCGACGGGGCCAAGCGGGAGGAGCTCCTGGCCCGCGAGGATCACCCGATGCTCTCCGGCTCCGAGCTCGGGGCCGCGATCGCCGCCTTCTTTCCGAGCCTGTTCGATTGGGTGGACCCGCTCCTCTACTGCGGCGGGGACCTCGGAAGCGCCACGGACCCCACCGAGCTCGTCTACGTCCGCCGGGTGGGGCTCAAGTGGACGGACGTGTTCCGGCTGCATCTCGTGAACGCCGACTGGCCCGTCCAGGCGGACGTGATCGCCCACCTGGACCACGCGAGCGGCCACCGGGTCCGCTACGGGTTCGACAACGGCGCGGCCGGCGCGGCCCTCGTCCAGGTCCTCACCCAGATGGAGGCCTATCGGATCTGCCCGGCCTGCAAGGCGCAGGTCTATTTCGCGGAGCGCCTCCACGCATTCGGGTTCGGGGAACACTGCGACGAGATCGACGTTGAGACGGGGGAAGTTATCCCGAATCCGGACAAGAAGGACGCCAACGGGGAAGCGGTGCCGCACCGGCTCTCGAACAAGGAATTTTCGACCCGGGTCCTCGAGCGCAAGGCCCAGGCCGCACAACTCGAGATCGCCCACGACGCGGGCGCGGACGACCAGCGGATCGCGGCCGCGCAGCTTCTCGTCAACCACACGTACTCCGGCATTACCACGAAGGGCGAGCGGCGGTTCAAGGGCCAGGACGATCACCACGTAGACGCCCGGCGCCAGGTGGCGCTCATCATCGCCTCGGCGCAGCGCGGGGATCTCTGGCTGGCGGCCGACCCGGACCTGCTCGTGCGCCAGGGCCCGGGCGGTCAGGGCGGCGCGGGCGCACCGGCCGGCGAGCGGTTCGGCACGGACGTTGGGGATCTGGGGGAGTTCGGCGGCCGCAGCCTCTCGCGGCACGTCCTCGAGGACTGGTAGCGGTTGACCTGTACGGTAGGTCTGGGACGTGGACCAGGCCCATCTGTTCGCTGACCCGGCCACGGCTCCGAAGAAGTTCGCCCGGAAGCCCCATCGGGATCCCGGCGGACGCTTCGCCCCTGGGCCCGGGCCCTCGCCCTCGAGCGCCGAGATTGCCACGGTCGATCGGGCCGAGTTCTACTCGCCCGTCTCGGAGTACGAGTACCCGAACCTCTCCGCGATCATCCGCGCCCGCTCGAAGGGCCAGGGGATCGCCTTCTACGACACGATGGAGGGGACGGACCCCGACCTCTCGGCGTTCTTCCTGGACCTCGTGGACGACGTGCTCCACTACCCGAGCACGACGAAGGCGGCGAGCGACGACCCGCAGCACAAGGAGCACGCCCGCTTCCTGAAATACGCGCTCGAGTCGATCCCGAACTTCCAGAACGTCGTCCGCCATTTCCTCGAGGCCTACGCGCGGGGCTTCTCCGTCACGGAGAAGATTTACCGCGTCGTGGATCGGGGCGAGTGGACCGGCGCCGTCGTTTTCGACGCGCTCCTGGATAAACCGCAGCGGTGGTTCACGTTCGATATGCAGCGCCGCCTGCGCTTCCGGACGTTCCAGAACTTCACCCCGGGCGAGCTCGTGCCGCAGCAGAAGTTCCTCGTCGTCACCTTCGGGACGAACTCGAATCCCTACGGCGCCCCGGTGCTCGACCGCGTGTATTGGGCCTGGCGGCTCAAGCACGAGGCCATGAAGAACCAGGGCCTGTTCATGGAGAAGTGGGCCGCGCCCACGGCGATCGCGGAGTACGACTGGTCTCAGAACTCGAAGCTGAACGAGGAGAACCGCCAGAAGGCGCTGCGCGCGATCATGGCGGTCCAGAACGATTCCGCGCTCGCGGTGCCGAAGGGCATGGCCGTGAAGCTCCTGGAATCCATGCGGACCGGCACGATCTCCTTCGAGGGCTATATCTCCCAACTGACCGAGATGGAGTCGCGCCTGGTCACGGGCCAGATCCTCACGTCGATGGGCGCCGAGGGCGGCTCTCACGCGCTCGGGAAGGTCCACGAGAAGCGGGCCGCGAACAAGGTCGAGATGCTCGCGGAGTTCGTGTCGCACGTCATCTCGCGGCAGATCGGCCGTGAGCTCATCGACCGCAACTTCGGCCCGCAGGACGCCTACCCGGTGTTCAAGATCCTCGCCAAGAGCCCGGTCAGCCGGCAGGCCGACGCGGAGCTCGAGGCAAAGCTCATGGCGAACGGCCACGACATTTCGAAGTCCTGGAGCGACGAGGCCTTCCAGATCGTGACGCCGGACGGGCCGGACGACAAGCTGACGTTCCCGCCCAACATCTCGCCCTCGCAGCCGCTCCCGGTCGACCAGAACCTCGCGGCGCCCGAGCCCGAGACGCTGCCCGAGCTCGAGAGGGTCGTGGCGCCGATTCGCGCCGGGCTCGTCCGTCGTTTCATGGATGTCCTGTTCGGCTATCCCGAGTACAACCCGAACGAGCCACGAGGCGCGGACGGGAAGTGGGGCGGCGGGCTGAACGGCGGCGAGTCCACCAGCAAGCCCTATCATCCGAAGCCGAAGAAGGAATCCGCCACGAGTCATCCGAAGCCGACCGCGAGCAACACGGAATACGTCGTCTACAAGCTCGATGACGATGAGTATTCCTGGGCAGTCCGGGTCCAGGACCCGGCCGCGAAGGGCCCCGGCCCGGTGGGGTGGACCACGCTCGCGGATGGTGTCGCGCGCACGCTCCAGGAGGCGAAGCAGGCCCTGCAGAAGTACCTGGAATCCCTGGGCCTGAACCCGGCCCAGATCAAGAGCTCCCCGTTCTGAGGAGAACCGAAATGAAGCCGACCGAATTCTTCGAGAACCTCAAGGCCCTCCTGGCTGGCGTGGACCCGGACGAGGACACCGCCTCCGTCGAGCTCGACGGTGCCACGATCAACTTCGCCGCCGGACTCGAGGCCGAGGTCGAGGTCGCGCGCTCTGGGAAGTTCATCGACATGAACAAGAACACGGTCGAGGTCACGCCCGAACTCATGAAGGGCTTGGCCTCCTCTCTGGACCTCACGAAGCACGAGCCGAAGCTCAAGCTCGGCCACGAACCGATCAAGACGGACACGCCGGACTTCGGCTCCGTAGTGGGCCTGACCTACGACGAGGCGCGCGACCGGCTCCTGGCGAAGATCCGCCCGACGCAGGCCCTGGTCCGGCGCATCCGCGAGGGCGCCTTCAATCAACGGTCGATGGAGTTCTCGATCGGCCAGGACGGCCCCCGCTTCCTGCACCTGGGCTTCCTGGGCGCGCGCAAGCCCGCCATCTCCGGCCTGGCGCCCGTGGCGCTCGCGGAGGACTCCGTGAACCAGGCCGTTGACGGCGTGATCGTCCTGGGCTACCCGGAGGACGAGACCTTCCTGCTCGGGATCTCCGCCGCCGAGCGCGACTCGATCGCCGCCGAGGACTTCGCCGGCCCCGGCCGTTCCTTCCCGATCGACTCCCAGGCGCACCTGGACGCGGCCGCACACCTGATCGGAAAGGCCGCCGACCCTGGGGCCGTGAAGGCGAAGGCCATCGCGATCGCCAAGCGGAAGGGCTTCACCCTTCCCGAGTCCTGGAAGGAAAAAGACCCGAACGAAAGCGCGGAGGGTATTGACAAGCCGGGTAGGAAAGAGAGCGAGGAGAAATCAATGGCCGAAACCGCCACCGCCGAGAAGCTGGACCGTCTCAAGAAGCAGGTCATCGAAGGCGCGCGTGACCGCGTGAAGGCCTTCCTCGCCACGAACGTCAAGCGGATCCCGAACGCTCTCATCAGGGCCCAGGTCGAGGACGGCCTCGTTTCGCTCATGGCCCAGGAGGCCGAGGCGGAGACGGAGATGGTCATCGCCTTCGCCGGTCCGGACGGCGCCGAGAAGAAGTTCGCCCCCTCCGCGTTCGTCATGGCCTTGCTCGCGGCTCTGCCGGAGCAGGTCACGGCGGTGGAGACCAAGGAGACGGCCACCGAGGCGAAGGCCAAGGAGACCGAGACCGAGGTCAACTTCGCGGAGTTCCCGGGCGCGACGCCCGAGTCGGTCCACCTGCACCTGTCCATCGAGAAGGAGCGGGCGGAGGCGAAGGAAAAGGGCCAGGTCATCGACTACATGACGGCCGCGCAGCGGATCGAGGAGCGGCGCCGGAATACTAAGAACTGACGGGTCAGGAACAGGAACACTGAGGGCGCGAGCCCGAAAAGGGAAAGAGGAAAACAGACATGGCGGACAAGATGATCGGAAGCCACCTCCTGGTCCGGACCCACATCGCGGACATGGCGATCCCCGCGAACCGTTTCGTGAAGCTCGTGACTGCCACCGGCTCGCAGCCCCACTGCACTCTGGCGGGTGCGGGCGAAGCGGCCGTGGGCGTCTCCCGCGACGGCTACGATTCGGGCGACCTGGTCGACGTGGTCAAGGTGGGCGAGGCGTGGGTTCTCGCCATCGGAAACATCGCGGTCGGTCAGCCGGTCGCCGCCGCCGCCAACGGCGAGGCGGACGTGGCGACCACGGCGAACATCGTCGTCGGGACGGCCCAGACCGACGCGAACGCCTCGGAGTACGTTCTCGTGCTCCTCGGACAGGGCGGGATTTTCTAGGTCGATACCCCCGAGCGGCGTGAGCTAGGGGACAGAAGAAGGAAAGAGGAGAAAAAGGAATGAGCACCCAGGCCCTGAACGATCGCCGCGCCAGTATCGACGTTGTCCTGACGAATCTCTCGATCGGTCTCCCGACCGACCAGGATTTCATCGGGGACCAGATCCTGCCCCCGCTCCCGCAGCGACTCTCCACCGTCAAGCTGCCGGTGTTCGGAAACGAGGCCTTCCGGATCCGTGAGGATCGGGTGGGCGACTACTCGACCCCGGACAAGCTGGACATCTCGATGGGCACCACGTCCGTCGATGTCGACGGCCATGCGCTCTCCGGCCAGGTGAGCGACCGCCACCAGATCGAGTCCCAGGAGGGCCCGCTCAACGTGGACCTCGAGTTCGAGGTCCTGCAGACGATCGTCGCCTCGATGGACCTGGCGCGCGAGAAGATGCAGGCGGACCTTCTGACCGCGACGGGCACCTACCCGAACGCGAACAAGAAGGACCTCAACGGCACGGCCTCCCGGTGGGACGACAACTCGGTCGACCCGCTCACGGACCTCATCGCCGCGATCGAGACCACGATCCCGGACGGCTCCGGCCGGCGCCCGAACTGCCTCTGGCTCGGCCAGCAGGTCTGGGCCGCGCTGATCCAGAACACGAACATCAAGAACCGGATTTTCGGGACCACAGGCCCGCAGCCGATCCCCACCGCCGACCAGATCCGCAGCCTGATCGGAGTCGAGAAGCTCCTGATCGGCCGCGCGGTCTCGGCCACGGCGGGGACGAGCGGCAAGCAGGGCACGGTCACGAAGCTCTGGGGCAAGAACGCGGGCCTGCTCTACGTTCCGCCCTCGGTCGGCAAGCGCGTCCCGGCGTTCGGCTACACGGTCGAGCAGACGGTGTTCGGCGGAGCGTCCGAGGCGGTCATCAGGGTCCGCGACGAGATGATGGGCGCCAGCGGCGGCCAGATCATCAAGCGCTCGAGCTTCTACACCCCGGTGGCGCTGTTCCCCGAGGCCGGGTTCCTGTTCTACAACGCGATCGCGTAAATCGCGCCCGAATCGTTCGAAACACCGAGGGCCGGCCGGCGACGGTCGGCCCTTTTTGATAGGAGCAGAGAACATGGCGACCCGGACCCGTCACATCCTCGGCCTCGTCCTCGGGTTCGCCCTGGCGTCGGCGGCGCTCGCCCAGACGAACACGCCCACCAAGACGAGCACGCCGACGAACACGCCGACGAATACCCCGACGAACACGCCCACGCAGACGCCGAAGTTCCGCGTCCCGAGCTCCACGCCCACGACGGGCCCTGGCTTCGGGACTCCTACGGCCACGCAGACCCAGACGCCGACGAACACCAAGACCTCGACGCCGACGCCGACGATCACGGGCACCAGGACGGCCACGCCGACCGTGACCAAGACGCAGACGCCGAAGTACGCGGCCACGGCCTATCCCACGGCCGCCGGCACTCGAACGCCCACGAGCACCCACACCCCCACCAAGACCCAGACGTCGACCTCGACGCCCACGAATACCCGGACGCCGACCAAGACGGCCACGCCGAACACGCCCACGGCAACCCAGACGCCGGCCTTCAACGTTCCGACCGCGACCTACACGGCCGGACCGCATCCGACGCGGACGCCGACCCCGTAGGGGCGCATGAGTCGCCGTCTCTCTCTCGCGGCGGCCCTCGTGGTCGCCGCGCTCGTTTTCTGCCCGTCTCGCGCGGCGGCGAACGTGACGTTCTCCTCCGTCACGACCTGCACCCACGGGACGACGGACGCCTCGTCGCAGACCTGCAGCGCGACCGTTTCGTCCGGGCAGTTCATGGTCGTCGCGATCTCCTACGCGCTCTCCGTCAATAGCGTCCCGGACTCGTCCTCGATCACCTGGAACACGTCCGAGAATCTGACCAAGCGCGCGACGAACGTCCCGAACGGGTTCAACTTCCTTTCAATCCAGATGTGGACGTTGAAGAACCCGAGCTCCGGCACTCACAACGTCGTCGCCACGTTCTCGCAGTCCAACACGGCCTCGTCTATCTCGATCCTCCTCTATGACAACGCGGACGATTTCATCGCCAGCCCGTGCAACCTGGCTCCGGGGGACAGCGGATTCCTGCAGCCCAACGGCACTACCCTCGACTGCAGCCCGTCCGGGGGATTCCTGGGGACGAATCAGATCGCCGTCTCTCAGGAGATGTCGTTCGATTCCTGTGAATGGTCCCAACAGAACACCGGCACCCCGCTCGACCAGACGACGCGCGTTCAGGTCACGAACGGCATCGACTCCAACAAGTCCGTGAAGGTGTTCGACGCTCCGGGAGACGGTGGCAACCCGACCCTTGAGATCGTCAATAGCAGCGGTGGAGGGTGTCGGATTCTGTTCGAGGCCATCAAGCTCAGCGAGGTCTCGGCCACGCCTACGCCCACGCCTTCTCCGTCTCCTACGCCTACGGCCACGAACACGCCTACGAACACGCCCACGCCGACGAACACCCTGACGCCGAGCAACACGCCGACCAGGACGCCCACGAACACGCCGACGAACACGTTCACCCCCACGGTCACGCCGACGCCCACCGAGACGCCGGGCTTCGATCACTTCCGGACCAAGACGCCGACGCCGAACCTGACCCAGACCCCGATCTGCTTCTTCGGGGTATTCGGCTGCACGCCCACGCCTACGCCCACGGCCACGCGAACGGCGACCCCGTCGCATACGCCCACTGTGACCTTCACCTTCACGCCCACGATCACGGGGACGAGGACGGTCACGCCCACGGGGGCGCCCGTGACCGTCACAAGGACGCCGACGAATACGCCGACGCCGACGCTGACCAGGACGCCGACCGGGACGCTCACGCCGACGCCCACCTTCACGGCGTCACAGACGCCCACGCCCTCGAACACGCCCACGCGGCGGCCGACCGGGTGCTGCGCGCAATACACGAGGACGCCGACGTGGACGCCGATCACGGCGACCGCCACGTTCACAAAGACGCCGACCCAGACCTACACGCGGACGCCTTCGGTGACGCCGACCGCGACGCCTACGCCGTAAAGGAGGAGCCGATGTTCACCGCCACCGAATTCTTGACGCTCGCCAAGGCCCGGTATGGGGAGGCGATCCTGCGCGGCCGGATGCGCGGCGCGATCGTCCCGGGGGACCAGAACGCCACGAACGCGGCCGCCGACACGGAGCTCGAGAAGATCGCCTCCGGGGTCATCTCGAGGGTCCAGGCGGCCGCCACCGCCCAGGGCGGCTGGCCGTTCCCCACGCCCTACGACGACACCTGGCCGGACAACCTCCTGCAGAACGCGCTCGACCTGTTCAACTGGCGCACGGTCTCCGGCCTCGAGGGCACGGCGGACAACTTCCGGACCGTGGGGAAGATGGCCGAGTCCTACTTCGACCAGGTCCAGCAGGGCGGGATCTCGCTCGGGATCGGGACCCCCGGGGACAAGGCGACGCCCGAGTTCGTGAACGCCCGCAACCGGGACGGCTCCTCGAACATCTCCGGAATCTGCGACACGGAGAACGCCCTGGACGCCTTCCGGGGCCTCGGATGGGATCGCTTCCGATGATCTCCATCGTGGTCGACTCGCGGGAGCCCGTCCGGGCGCTGACCCTCCTGAGCTCGCACCTGGCGGACTCCCGGGACCCGCTCGCGGCCGTGCTCGAGAGGGGCCTGGAGGACTCCCGCCTGAACCTGGCCACCAGGGGCGGAGATGCCGGCGTGTGGGAGCCCATGAGCCCCTGGACCGAGATCGTCGCCAGGAAGCTATACGGCAAGGCCCGGAGCGACGGATCGCTCCTGGAGGACACCGGGGCCCTTCTGGCCTCCCTCTACCGGGGCGCCCCCGGCAACATCTTCGAGGTCTCCGCCTCGGAGGGCGTGGCCGGCACGGAGCTCGCGGACTCGAGGACCGGGTACGGGATCGGCTCTCTCATGGAAAAGGGCACCACCCGGACCTTCCACGTCCTCCAGGGAGAGGGCTACACCGTGCCCGGCATTCCCCCGCGCCCGTTCATGGCGCCGCCGGAGGCCCACGGGGACGAGTACGTGGGCATCTTCGCGGATGAGGTCTGGGCCGGTGTTGACGACGGCAAGGAGGCGTGATGCCCACGAAAACCCTGGCGGACCTTCCCGAGAGCCCCGAGGCCAAGATCCTGCGCTCCGTTCTGGGGACGCTCCGGGGGGATTCCCAACTCACGGACGTTTTCAGCCCGATCCGGAAGCTCGAGAACCCCACGCGCGAGGCCTTCCTGACCTTCGCGGACTTCTCGATGAGCGTCCAGCCGTACCAGGTGAAGCCGGACGATCACCCGAGCAAGCGGTCCACGGTCCACTTCGGCGTGCTCATCTCGGCCTATCTGCCCCGGGAGCAGGGCGAGGAGGAGTCGGATCTGGTCTGGCTGAACCTCGGCTCCTATCTCCGGTCGGTTCTCTGGGGCCTGGCCGTGGAGGATCCGGACTTCCCGAGCCCGATCACCTTCGCCACTTCGGAGTTCCGCTACCTGACGCCGCTGATCGTCCAGGACCGGGGGACGCGCATTCTCTCGTACCAGGCGATTTTCGAAACGGATCTGGACCCGCTCGAGGGCACCTTCTCCGCTTGACCTGACTGGTAGTAGGTAGGAGGGGAGAACCCCGGGCAGATAGGAGAAAAGGACATGGTCGACGCAGCTACCGGCGGACGGGCCGTATTCGGCCGAGCGATCGAAAAGGTGAACCTGGGCGTCCCGACCGGGGAGTTCGAATTCCTGAACTTCGACTCGGTGGATATCGCGCGCCTGGACGCCGAGAACGCGTCGAACGCGATCACCGGCCACGAGGGCAAGGACCGGGGAACCCCTGGCGATATCAAGTTCCAGGACAAGCTCAAGTACGCGCTGACCCCCTCGCGCCTCCTGTTCGATCTCGTGGCGGCCTTCGGGAAGCCCGCGAGCTCGGAGGCGATCGGCGGCGGTCCTCTGGACCCGGCCTCCTTCGCCCTGACGGCCTCTGGCGCGTCCGGGTACGTCACGGGCGACGACGTGGTCGTCACGGACCCCACGGGGACCGGCGCGATCGTGAAGGTCGTCGCCTCGGGCGGAGCGGTCACGGGAATCACGATCACGAACGCTGGCGCCGGGTACACGAACCCGGTCCTAGACTTCTCTGGGGCCGGTGACGGGGACGCGACGGGAACCATCGATTTCACCGAGACGGCCTGGCTCGTGAAGATCCGGCCGGATCGGACGAACGAGGTCCGTGGCGCCTCCCTGTACCTGTACGAGGGCGGCTCCTACTCCGCTAGCCTCCAGATGGGCCGCCGCGCGGCGGATATCCAGATGGCGGACGCCGCGAACAAGCGCGTCGAGGTCACCACGACCTACGCGGATCCCACGGGCGACACGATCACGGGCTTCGCGATTGGCAAGTCCACGAACGGCAACGCGGCGTGGCAGCAGGATCTTGGCCTCAAGGTCTGCACGCGCGGCCGCCGGCCCTACGACGCGAACTTCGACGCCGGGAAATCCTTCTACCTCAAGGTCACGGACGCGAACGCGGACGGCATCCGGGTCGTCTCGAAGTTCGACACGGCCTCGGGCGCCACGGACGGCACGAACTTCCCGGGCGGCTCCTATGGCTCGGCCTCGGTCGTGATCCCGCGCATCGGCGCCACGGGCCAGAGCGGCGACGGGTACGTCGGAATGATCGACTCGGACGGGTTCGCGCTCGGCCTATTCCGCGAGAACTTCGAGGCCTTCGAGGTCACGTTCGGGGCGGACACCCTGGCGGATATCGCGGTGGACGACCAGTTCGAGTTCCCGGTCGCGATGCCGGCGCTCGAGAAGTCCGTCCAGGCCGAGTCCCGGCTCTCCTCGTTTCACCTGATCCGCCTCTTGGACGGTTCCAACGACGTGCGGATCGACAAGGGCACCACGAAGATCGAGCGGCCGTACAAGCCCTACCGGGCGAACGGCCGGCGCATTCCCCAGGCGATCGACCCCACCGGCGACTCCTCTCTGACCTTCACGATGAGCAAGCGCCTTTTCGATCGGTTCTTCCGCCGTCCGGCGGACGCCCATTCGCGCTTCACGCTCCTGGACGTGTACCAGGTCGAGAGCCCGATCACCGGAACAATGGGCACGGATCCCGCCTCGGCGGCATACGAGTCCGTGAAGATTTTCGCGCCGCAGTGCGCGGTCACCGCCCTCAAGAGTGGCGACATCGCCACGAAGGACGTGCTCGAGGAGACGGCGACGCTCGTGACCGAGCAGCCGGACTCCACGCCCTCGGCGCCGGCCGGGTTCGATTCCGACGACTCGTTCCCCTTCCAGATCAACATCGTGACCTCTGTCGACCCGACCTGGCTCTCCTGATCTGAAACAAGACGCGGCGGGGGCGTGGCCTGCCCCCGCCGGGTCGTACTAGCGGCCGCAACATGACACGCATCGCGCCCCGGGCACTCCTATACGCGGTGCAGGCCCCCTCTCCATTCCGGCGCGAACCCCGTGCGCCGACTTTCAAAAGGGGGAGTGATTGAGGTGGAAAGACTCGGGCGCATCAGGCTTGAGGTCCTGGTCGTGCTCACCGTCCTGGCGATCCTCGCCTCGCTCCGGTGTTCCGAACGTCCTCGCGAGGACTGCGAGGTCATTCGCGCCACCGTGCTCGAGCGCTTCCAGGCCATCGGAAAGCGCGGCGACGTGAATTACTTCATGCGGATCGAATACGAGGAGCCGGGCGGGGCGCTCGTTCACGACGAGATTCTAGTGAACGAGGCGGACGCGGTGAGGTTCCAGAAGGCCTTCTACGTCTGCGTCGTCCGGACCCTGGACGGCTACCGATTGATCGACTGCGGATACTAGAGAAATGGCAGACACCGAAAAAGAATTGAGGATCAAGGCCACCGCCGACACGGCGGCGGCCAAGGCCTCGATCGACTCCCTCAACGTCTCCATCAAGGCCACGGACACGGCCACGAGTGGCGTCACCGCCACCCAGAGCAAGGCCGAGCAGGAGATGGCCGCCTTCCTTGCAAAGAACAAGGAGATGGAGGCCCAGGCCCAGAGCCTCAGCGACTCCCTCAAGAACACGGCCGCGAACACGGGCGCGTTCGGGACCCAGATCGCTTCCCTTCTCCCGTCGCTCTCGATCTGGACGATCGCCCTGGTCGCGCTCCCTGCGATCCTGAAAGGGATCGATGAGGGCACGAAGTCCCTGTTCGGGGCGCTCGTGGACTTCAAGGACGCCCAGAACCTCAACACCGAGGCGAGCACGAACGCCACGAGGGCGATGGCCGCGATGGGCGCCGGGTTCATCGCCACGACGCAGGATATCCAGAAGGCCGAGGCGGCCCTGACGCTCCACCTTTCGGCGCTCCACGGCTGGACGCTCGAGACCCAGAACGCCATCGCGGCCATGAAGGAGTTCGGGATCAAGATCCCGGAGGCCTTCGATTCCGTCAAGGCGAAGGCCCAGGCGTTCGTGGACGTGTACGCGGCCGAGCTCAAGAAGGGCGCCGGGGAGGCCCGCGCGTTCGCGGAGCAGAACAAGGGCACCCTCGACGCCCTCGAGTC